>Ga0208720_1000387_pt1 | contig 11205 bp, 6 predicted proteins | sample LakMenEpi20Apr10_FD_150716 | JGI IMG/M metagenome (GOLD analysis project Ga0208720, IMG submission 150716) | Freshwater microbial communities from Lake Mendota, WI - 20APR2010 deep hole epilimnion (SPAdes) | ecosystem: Environmental > Aquatic > Freshwater > Lake > Epilimnion/Euphotic zone ...
GTGTTCAGCTGGGCGGCGGGCGGTGCAGGCGGGCTGGTAGAGGCTTGAGGGATGGCTCCAGGCACGGTAGGCAAATGAGCTGGCAAGGCGGCGGGTGGAGTGTTTGTGATGGAACCCAGAGAGATCACGCTGCCGACCTGCTGCTTGTGATAAAGATAGTTGACGGCAGTGGTCAGGTTATGTTCGTTGAGCATGCCTCCACCGGCGAAAGCGGCGGCGGCCAACACCATCAGGCTCATCAGTTTCTTCATCGTCCCGGCTCCGCCAGATGTGGGCAAACGTTTCAATAGCAATGCCTTAGACTATTTCGTATCGATCCATCGAAAGAAAAGTCCGGGTCGAAAGCGTTTGATGGTCGCTAGGCATTTCTATTGAACACCAATTCGAGAATTTGGACAAGGCCGATTGCGCAACATCATGAGTCAATGGGTTTTGGACCACACAGCGAGTTGATGTACCCAGTCGTGTGTGAGGGGTTTTCCACCGGCTCTGAATCGGGCAACTTCCTGGAAATCAGCCCGATACGGACCAGCAGCTTCGATCTTTTTTCATCACGTGTGAAGTTTTTCCTGAATTCTTTTGTCGTCATTCGCCGCAAAGCCTGAAACCTCTCGTGAATCCCAAAAATTTCTCGCATTGCTCTATATTACATATAGTTACCACAAATTTTTGTACAACCTGATGAACACCCGATTTCGTATTTGTCATGAAAAATACGACACAACAATCACTTTTCCTATGACAACTTGAAGACATATTGCAAGCATTGGAGTGATCAGGGTGTTGCGTATGGATGCACCCTCGTATAGTATGAAGTAAGTACAGCATGTTCTAAGTTTCAAGGTTGGTTGATCTGATAACCGAATGAGGAATGTTAGACTGTCTGTAAATGATCGGCAGAAGGGTTGGCAAGTTCTCGATTCATTCAGGTGAACGAGTTGGGTGTCCGCAGCCCGATTCAGGAATTTCAGGGCTGTCAAGCTCTAGGAGTTGATTCGTAAATTGTTGGTGGGGAAGGAACGGACGACGATTTGAGGTAGAAGATCGGCGATCTGTTCTGGAGATGGGAACAGGGAAAGGCAACTGGGTTGCGGGTTCCGGTTGATCATCAGATCGACACGGGCGGACTGGCTTTGCCAGGTGAGTGATTCGGATCGTTAGCCTGTTGGTTTGTGTCTGGCGGATCGCTTTGGCCGCCTTTGTTTCAAAGCATTCTGGTGACCAGTGGTGTGATCCCTGGTGCCGGTAAAAACATTGATAATTAGGATGGTGCCCCGTGAAAGTAGAATCTGTTAAGCCTGAGGGTTCTGTTCCGGAAGAAACCCAACAGCCATGCTGGACATTTTTGAGCAATCATGCACTGGTCATGATGTGTCTGGTGGACGACCCCACAGTCCGGATGCGTGATGTGGCCGTTCAGGTCGGTATTACGGAACGTGCTGTCCAGCGAATTCTGACGGAACTCGAGGAAGGCAAATACCTTCAGCGCCATCGTGAAGGCCGTCGCAATTTTTATATTGTCGACCTGACTCAGTCGATGAGGCATCCGATGACGCGCAACAGTCGCGTCGCCGACCTGCTCAGACTTCGCCTTCGAAGCAATGATTCCCCTGTCACAGGTGGCCCGATTCAAGAGATGGGCCGCCGGTCGCGCCTCAGTCAGGCAGCCAATGGAACGAGTTACGGCCGTCGCCGTGGCCCTGTGCCTCGCCAGATCACTCCCATCGAACCATCTTCAGAAACGAACGGTTCAACCCTCAACGGTGCTGAACATAACGGCGTGGCCCATAACGGCGTGGCTCATAACGGTGTAGCTCATAATGGGAAGAAAACCGTCACTGCCCAAGTCAAGAAAGCGGTTAAGCCAGTCGTTCGCGGGCGAAGCCCGAAGGCGGTTTTGACCGCTTAAAATTCTGTCGTTCATGCATTTCCTGCTGGACGACATCAAGCTTTCGCGTCACAATCAAGTCTGAAAGTCATTTCCACACGATCGAACTTCATCTCCTATTGAACGAGACGAGATTCGATCGTGTGGATTGGCCCAGATTTTTGATCGCGCTTGCGGCTGCGCGTCAAACCAACCATCGTTCGACGCCGGACCATCGGAAAAAGTGAGCTCCATGTCAGGTTCCTTGACCCGAAGAATGAGCCTTTTGCTGAGAGCTGGTCATCGAATCCTTGGCTTGGAAACGGATGACGAACCAAGCGCCTTGGCGGAAGTCAGAGCCTTGGCCGACGACCTTCAACAGCCACTCTGGGAATGGTCGTGTACAGAAGGTCTTGTGCGGACTCGACCTGTGCCTCGACCAGGTCAAGCTCCACCAACAATTCCGGCAAATTCCGCTACCAAGGCGCTGGGTCACGTTTATCAAGCCCAAGAGCCTGTTCTGTATGTCTTTAAGGATCTCGGCCCACATGCGAACGATCCGATTGTGATCCGCCAGCTCCGTGATTTGGCCGACCCAGGAACCGCTCGCAACGCCGGACTGATTCTCGTCGATTCGCAGCCGCTTCCTGACGAAGTTCGTAAACTCTTGATAAGTATTGAGTTACCAAGGCCTAAACCGGAAGATTTGGAACGGATCGTCAAGGCGTCGTTTCAGCGGGTGAAAATCGAGATTGAATCCCAGCCCAACGCTCCCAAAGTTGAGGCCAAGCTGACCCGAAGGGAAATGGACCAGCTGATCAGTACCCTTCGAGGCCTGAACGCGACCGATGTCTCGAGGATCATCACCACCACCGTTCTTGACGATAACCGACTTTCAGCAGAAGACTTACCACGTATCGTCGAAGCCAAGCGGGCCTTGCTCGGCTCCAGTGGTTGCCTGGAAACCATCGAAACTGAGTTGAACGAAGTGGAATTGGCGGGTTTGGGCCGATTGAGGGAATGGCTGGAGGCTCGCCGATTGGCCTATTCCCCCAAAGCTCGTGCCTTTGGACTCGAATATCCACGCGGAATTCTCCTACTAGGGATTCAGGGGTGTGGCAAAAGCCTGTGCGCAAAACTGGTCGCCCGCCAGTGGAACATGCCTCTTCTAAGGCTTGACCCCAGCGCACTTTACCAGAAATATGTAGGAGCAACCGAAGGCCGACTCCGGCAGGCTTTACAGCAGGCCCAGGCCATGGCCCCGGTCGTGCTTTGGATTGATGAAATCGAAAAAGCGTTCGCTTCCGCCGCAGCCACATCCGCCGATGGAGGCCTCTCCCAGCGGATGTTTGGCACCCTTCTGGCCTGGATGCAAGAGCACCGACATCCGATCTTTCTCGTCGCCACCTCCAACGACATCTCGGCCCTACCCCCCGAACTGATGCGAAAAGGCCGATTCGATGAGATCTTTTTCGTCGACCTGCCAGGCGACAAAGCCCGCCATTCCATCCTCTCAGCCCACCTGACCAAACGTCAGCGCGATCCATCGAAGTTTGACCTTACTGCCCTCTCAGAAGCGACTTCAGGATTCTCCGGAGCCGAAATTGAACAGGCCGTGATCGCCGGCCTTTACGATGCTTTTGCTGCCTCTGTGGAGTTGCAAACATCGCATATCCTGCAATCTGCCCAGCGAACCCAGCCTCTCTCAGTTGTCATGCGTGAAAAAATCGTGAGCCTTCGAGCCTGGGCTGCGAATCGATGCGTGCCGGCGGAATGAGTCGAGATGCAGCAGGATTCGGAATTCTTGCGTCCTCGAGCCTTGAAAAGCGATCCGAACTTCACGATGATGATCATGCAAGAGATACTGATATTCTCCATTGATGCACCACGTTCAAGCCTGATTAAGCTGACATGACACTATTCAAACGCCTCAATCCGACCATAAACGAGCCTCCATACCAATGGACTCAACCATTATTTTCATTCATTTTTAGCCTTTCAATCATCGTCACCTACCTCCCAATGCCTGCATATTCCCAAAACAACTCTCCAGAAGTTGCATTAAGTAAAATGCAGATGGCCGATGGTCTCAAGGCGACTATTGTGGCATCTGAACCTCTTGTCAGGCAACCCGTTGCCATCGACTTTGATGATCGGGGCCGGCTTTGGGTCATTCAATACCTCCAGTATCCAAATCCTGCCGGATTAAATCGCATTAAAGTCGACCGATTTAGCCGTACACAATATGACCGGATTCCTGAGCCTCCACCTCGTGGACCAAACGGTGCAGACAAGATCACAATTCTTGAAGATAAAAATGGCGATGGCCGCGCCGATAAAGCACACGATTTCATCTCTGGATTAAATCTCTCTACCGGATTTGCATTTGGCGATCAAGGTGTTTACGTCCTACAAGCCCCCTATTTATTGCATTACAAAGATGCCAATCAAGACGATATTCCAGACTCTGATCCACAAGTCCTACTGACAGGCTTCGGGATGGACGATGCCCACAGTCTGGCCAACTCTCTGACCTGGGGCAACGACGGCTGGCTCTACGGCCTTCAAGGCTCAACCGTCACCGCAAAGATTCGAGGGATTGAGTTTCAGCAAGGAATCTGGCGATACCATCCCCCCACAGACCGTTTTGAACTTTACGCCGAGGGTGGAGGGAACATGTGGGGGCTTGATCTGGACCGCTCCGGCAACCTGATTGCCAGCACCAATTTTGGCCCTCATATTGCATTGGATGTGCTGCAGGACGCCTATTACTGGAAACAGTTTGGAAAACACGGCCCATTGCATAACCCATTTGCCTATGGTCATTTCGATCATATGAGACATGAGAATCCAAAAGGTGGACACGTCACTGCCGGAGGGATTTTTTATCAAGCAGATCAGTGGCCATTAAAATACAGGGGGAAATATATTGGTGCCAATGTACTTTCGCACTGGGTCTCAGCATTTGATTTGATTCCCGATAAATCCACATTCAAAACAAAACAAACAGACTTGATTTTAAACAGTCATGATCCATGGTTTGCACCAAATGATCTGGCTCTAGGTGTGGATGGTAATATTTATGTGGCCGATTGGCACGATGAACGAATGGCACATCCGGATCCTGATGCGGATTGGGACCGTACCAATGGGCGGATTTATATGATCAAATCGATTGCCGATCAAAGGCCGGGAATGGGGTTGATCGATGACATATCAAAACTTGGTACAGCAGAACTTGTCGATGGATTATCAAGTGCGAATCTTGCGATTGTTTGTCGGTCAAGACGTATCTTGAAAGAGCGTCATGATAAAGAGTCGATTTCATTATTAAAATCTGCTTGGGATCATCCCAATACAACCGAGCAAATACGTCGCGAGATATTATGGACAATGATATCGCAGCAATCTCAAGAAATTAAAGCCAGCATCGTGACCGATGATTTGCTGAAGGATTGTTTAAAACAGAGTGACGCAGTGATTCGTCGATCGGCGATCCAATTCATAGGTGACCGAAATACAACTGTTTCGACAGATCTTGAAAAAGCTCTAACCGAATCAATCCAAAAAGAAACAGATTTAAGAATCTTGGGTCAATATGCTGCAACATCTGGCCGACTAGGCTCTATCGTAATTTGGGAGTCGGTTGTCAAGCGGTCATCGTCCGTATCAAATGATCCACAACTTGCATTACGACTATGGTGGTCATCAGAAAAGATCGCTCGATCACACCTTAAACAAATGGCTGAGTCTTTGGAGCAACTGGATCATGAAAACATACCAGTCATTGATCAGACGATTATTCCTCGATTTATTCAAATGCTGGCCAATCAAGGCGGCGACTTTGCAGGTGACTGGCTGGCAAAGATCATAAAATCATCTAAGTCATTACGAAATAAACGGTTGGCGATTATTCTTGAATCACTCCGTGGAGCTTCTCCAAAACTTACAGGGAAGATGTGGTCGGATTATATTACAAAAGCGTATGGAGATGAATCAGGGAATATCATTGTCTGGGAAATTGCAGCGCGAATGGGACAAACTAAGCCGCGGGAAGATGCTTCGAAGATTTCGGTTCAAGGGCAATCCTCGATTCCAGATAAAACTTTGGCAGCGTATTTGATTACGGCAGCCGATTTAAAATGGGAGGACTGGTCATCACTATGTCTATCGTCATTAAAAGCCCACTCCCCGATCACAAGAGCAGCCGCATGGCAGGCGATGGGTCGATTGATGAGCGATCGAGAAATCGATGTTATGATTAAAGAATATCCAGCATCGTCCAATTCTATGAAAGCTCAGATTCGAGATTTATTGCTGACTCGGCCTGATGCTTGCCAGAAGCTTCTTGAGTCCGTGGAATCAGGCAGAATTCCGAAGGCGGATTTTGACTTGAATCAGGTGGCGAGAATGGAGTCGCTCGGATCGTTGGTATTAAAGGAAAAAGCGTTTCGCATTTGGGGACGCGTTCAGTCAGCGACTCCAGAGGAACGGTTGGCTGAAGTTCGCCGATTAAATAACGATTTGAGGGCTGCTGATGGCGATCTTGCAAAGGGACGCGTTTTATTCACAAATCATTGTGGCCGCTGCCACAAACTCAATGGCGAAGGAAATGCCATCGGACCGGAACTCACAGGAGCGAACAGAACTGATCGTCAGTGGCTTTTGACAAGCCTTGTAGATCCTTCAGGAGTGGTTCGCAAGGAATATCAATCGCAGATACTGGAAATGAAAGATGGCCGGGTGATGGACGTTTTAATCATATCCCAGACGGGCGGTCTCTTGAAGGTGATTGATTCCCAGGGTAAGGAGTTTCAAGTCATTGCCGGAGAAGTGATCGACCGACGTGATTCACCCACATCACTTATGCCAGATGGCCTTTACAAACTTTTCAGACCCCAGGAACTGCGAGATTTATTCGCATATCTTCAGAAAGTCGAAAGCTCAAAATGAAATCTCGGACACTCATAAAAACAGAGGGTCATCACATGTCACGCACCATCCGCCGACGTTCTTTTCTGGCCACTGGTGTTGCCAGTTTGATGGCAGGTTTGAATAAAGCCAAGGCTGAAGACACATCGACATATATGAATGAGCTTAAGCCGGTTCGGGTGGCCCGACCGATTTTGAGTGATTTCCCGCATTATGTCGAGCCTATCAGGTGCGAGACACGATTTGAGTCGCCTGTATTGATTAACGACCCCGACGGCGAATTACATGTCAGGGCATGGCGATGGAGTTATAATGCTCGCGGGATCATTGAAATACCAAATCGGTTGAAAGCCGATCAGACCGCAGTGATTGTTGTTCATCCATGGGGTATTGATGATGGTCAGGGATGGCGTACCCCACAGCCTGCTGGAGTTGCATTTCAATGTACTCCCCAGAAAAACCGTCTGGTGCTGCAACATGCCCGCGATGTGATTAATCCGCTTTTGAAGCGTCTTCGAAGCAAAGCACGTCTGGTTGCCTATAGCTTGCCAGGCAAAGAGGATGACATTCGCGATAAAATCTATCGGTCATGGAACTCTCAACCTACGTCAGCGATGCGAAAAGAAGGCTTGCAGGAATTACATGAAAAGCTTCAGGCTTTTAAATATGAGGGTGAGCCACTTCCAAAAGAGATCAAGATTGATCCGGAACATCCGATTCAGTCATATTTCAAAGCGTTTCCCGGGCTTGATGCTTCATCTAAATATGATCATGAAGGGTTCTGGGATTTACCGGTGCCCGTGATGTCGTCGATTGACGTGGCTTTGAATGATTTGGTGATTTATGATGGGGATGGTTATAACAAGCTCCGCGACCATTTGAAGCAGATGGGAATTCGCCATATTTTGCTAGCTGGATACAACACAGACATGTGTGTTTGTAAAACCACGGCTGGCTATGAGAATTTGCAACAGGATTTTAATGTATTTCTGGTGGGTGATGCAACCATTGCAACATTTCCTGGACAGGATTCGCCACGTCACGCCACAAATGCTTCTGTGAGCTTTGCAGCCCTGAATTTAATGATCACACAGAGTTCGTGGATTGAAATGAAACGCAAATGAACCAGATGACTCGTCGCCAGATGATTGAACGCTCAGGCAGTCTTGCACTTGGAACGTTCATGGCTAGCAATAGTTATGGTCAGGATAAGAGTCGTAAGGCACAGATTGTGATCTCGTTGGATTTGGAGATGAGTCGAGAGTTCCCAACCCGCGACCAGATGCACTGGGATTATGAGAAGGGTAATCTGGATGAACCGACGAAGCGATATGCGGTTGAAGCCGCACGGCTTGTGAAGAATGGAGGAGGTCTGGTTCACTTTTTTGCCCTTGGGCGGACCATGGAACAGCCTGACGTTTCCTGGCTTAAAGGAATTATGGACGAGGGACATGCAGTAGGTAATCACTCATATGATCATATCTACTTACTTGCAAAAACAGTTGAAGAGTTGCAATTCCGGTTCAAGAGGGCTCCATGGTTATTGGAGGGGCGTTCTGTGGCTCAGGAGATTGAACACAATATTTTGATCGCTGAGAAGGCGTTTAAAAGTCGTTTAAATCTACAGAGGCCAGACGGATTTCGCACACCGGGAGGATTTCAGACTGGACTTCATGGGCGTGAAGACTTGCAGAAGATGCTTTTGAATATGGGTTACAAATATGTAAGCAGCGTTTATCCCGCACATGCAAACACAAAGGTTGGAGTGAGGCCTGATGAATCGGTGTTTCAGTCGATTGTAGAATCGCAGATGAAGGCTCAGCCGTTTAAATATCCAAGTGGGCTGATTGAAATTCCGATGAGTCCGATCAGTGATATCGGGTCGTTTCGGAATGGTCGATGGCCGTTGGAGGATTTTATGGAGGCGGTACGAAGGGGCCTTGAGTCGGTGATTGAGAAGGGCGGGGTTTACGATTTTCTGGCTCATCCGTCGTGTCTGGTGGTGAGCGATCCGGGGATGAAGACTTTGAAGATGATTTTGAAGATCGTTGCGGAGAATCAGGGGAAAGCAGAGATTTTGACGCTTGGAAATATTGCGAATTCGATGTAACATGGGCTGACTTTTACCGATCCAACGCCTATAGTAATAGAGTTGCAGAAATCCGATCGGATTTTGCAGGGGTTGGTTGGATACGAGAATGGGCGATTTATGGATCCTGATGGTCAAAGGCAAGTACAATCTGAACGAACCAGACTGATGGCCCGCGCTGGTTTGGCAGCAGCATTTACGCTTGCAGGGTTGAGTTATGTCGCATTGGAGGGATTTTTTTATAAGTTGCCGATTCATCCATCGAAGCAACCGAGGGTGATATGGCTGATCGTTTTTGGGCCAATTGCCTGCATTGTATTAAAGAAGATGGAGCGAATTCGGCCTTACGATCCAGAGGTGGCGGATCTGGCGAATTGGATCTTGGCGATTTCCAATAAAATCAAGCAACTTGTGATTTCGCGATTTACAACAATATCAATTTTTCTATTAACAGGTCTCATCGGATTTTGCGTGGTTTGGGTCCCTCAATTTCTGATTCAGCCTCTTTGGACAGATCACGAGCATGTTTTGGTGATGGCGAGACTTTGGGATATCGGGGAATTCCCGTGGACAGCGATGCGAACATATCAATTTCCAGGCGAAATGGAAATTGCATGGTTATCGGCAAAATTATTTGGATGGGGATATCCGCCTGGTTATTTCCTGATGGACATGATCATCATGGCGACCTTGTGTATCACTCTGATCTATTGGTCAGCACGCCAGTTAGGCCATTGGCGATATGGCGTGTTGGCAGTGATTGGACTGATTTCATACGAGTCAACATTGCCATTCACAGGAGTTGCCCAGCGCGATGCACACGCGACAGAGCTTGCAATGCTGGCATTTTGCTTACCGGGAGTACTGCAAAGGAGACGATTGGGGGAAATATTTTCAGGCATTGCATTTGCGCTTGGGATGGCGATCAGGCCCCATGTGATTCTATTTATTCCGATGATACTCACAGGTATCTGGTGGTCGGAATCGACTCGATCGGAGGGAGTTCCGAGGGAGACAAGCTATTTCAGGAACTTCATGAAACGGGTCCTGATTCTGTCAGCTTCGGCATTGATTGCAGGGCTGATCTTTTTCGAACCTGTGCTTGGTGTATGGCGAACGCCCGAATTTCTTGCCTCATTGCAATTTCCTTTAACGCAAGATAGCGCATATAATCGTGGAATGTTTGTGGATTGGGTCGATGCGACGATGACATATTATGTGATCCCCCGCCATTTCTGGTATATCATTTTTTGTGTCTGGATGGTTGTAGGCTCAAGCGATAAGGTTTGGAAGCAGCGTGGACTTGTATTGCTTCTAATTGCAATGACTGGAGGAGTTTATCGGATGGTGCATCCGGTGGATCACGGGTATTTAAAACAGCCGTTAATGATATTGGAGTGTATCGGGCTGGCGGTGTTACCTGCATGGTTGATGATAGAGATGAAGCATTTTCAGGGTCTGACATGGTTTGCAGTGACTGGGCTGATGCTTTATACAGGACAGGTCGAGTCAACGATTTATGCAGAATTGAGTTATACTCCGATTGCATATGAAGCATTATTGAATGGGACGTATCCACCATATTCACCGCCGGGATGTCGTGCCGGCTACCCAAACAATGGGAACTACTACCATTATCACTGGCCGGACTGGATTCAGGCAGATGCATGGTTACGGGTGGAATCGACACGCGAGACCAGAATCTTGAATCTACTGAGTTATCAGCCATTTCCGTCATTTCTTGGGACGGTGGACAGGCTCCCGATTGGGCGTTTGGAGTCGCTTATATTAATGAACTGGTTTACGAAATACGACTTTGATTCCGAGATCTCGAAAGACCTTGAGAATGCCGATGTAGGGAGTCTGGTGGTATGGGACTCGATCAGGACGAATCCGATGAATATTCCGCAGCTCAGAAAATCAAATGAGACGATTCGCAGGCTCTACGAAAAGCGGATGGATTTTGGGGAGATTGAATTCTGGGAGAAGTTGGCGCCTTATTGATAGTCTCGCAGTATAGCAAGTAGAGAGCGTGGATTCCCAGCGACAATTTTAATAAAAGAATTGGGGGGGGGTAGAACTCTTAAAACCGGATGTTATTTTGGCCTGATGGTTAAAACGGTGGAAGCCGGTTATTTTTGAAATTAAACCGCGATCACGCTCATAAGTGTATTTCTGTAGGCCCGGTCCCCTGACCGGGCGGGTTTTCGCCATTTCAATCAATGCGCATGTATACTCTTCTTGACCATTAATGACACTTTTTGATCGCGACGATGCCGGAGGCATCGCAGCCAGTAGCCGGTGGTTGAGGAGCGTC
>Ga0208720_1000388_pt1 | contig 11199 bp, 7 predicted proteins | sample LakMenEpi20Apr10_FD_150716 | JGI IMG/M metagenome (GOLD analysis project Ga0208720, IMG submission 150716) | Freshwater microbial communities from Lake Mendota, WI - 20APR2010 deep hole epilimnion (SPAdes) | ecosystem: Environmental > Aquatic > Freshwater > Lake > Epilimnion/Euphotic zone ...
AATTCATTGGAAGAACAGATGGTATAATATTCATATTATAAAAACAAATTATAATATTTTTATAAAATATTTTATGATTTTATGATTTTATGATTTTATCATTCATTCATTTTATTGTTCCTTCATCATTCAAAAAATTATGTATTAATGTATTTTTATTTGTATTATTTATATCACCACTCAACATAACACTTTCATACATTTTTCTTAATATTTCATCGGGACATGCCGAACCGATTTTTAACATTCCATGCTTTTTTAAATATTTTTTTATTTGATGAATATCAGTATTTTTTATTTTTCTGTGAGAATTAATTATATTTTTTTTTGTTTGTCTTCCTTTTATCAATACTGCAACTTTTCTATATTTAGATGATTTTCCTAAAGTATATTTTCTTTTTGTAATTTTTTTAATGTATTGTTTATTACTAATATTTTCTCCCGCCGTTGGTTCAATATTTTCATCAAATATGTCATTTTGTTCAGATTCTATTTTTTTTAATTTGTCGTTAATTTGTTTTTTTAATATATTTTCCTTATGTTTATCGGGTTCTAAAAATAAACTTTCTTTATATTCTTTTTCAGAGAAAATGGTTTTATTTTCTTCAGGTCTTTTTTTTGGTGGTGTTGGAGGTCTAACTACATCAGTACTTGACATATTTGAATAATTTTTTATACTTGTCATCCAATTTTTATATGTTGGTTTTGTTCCACCTTTTAAACATCCATAAGGTAAATCATCTAAAATAGAATTAGCAATATTATCAACTGAATTTTGTTTTATTGAAGCATTCATGGAATTATTCATTGAATTTTGTTTCAATTGATATGGAATATTTAATGATAAATTATTAAGTGATGAATTATTTGTTGAATTTATATTTCGGTTTTTATATGATTTATTAAGAATTTTATTTCTTTCCTTTTCTCTTTCTGATATATTGTCAAAATAATTCATAGCATTAGATAATTCATCTTCAGGTTCATTGTAATCTACATCTTCATCATTTATATTTTCTAAATTATCATTATCTAACTCTAAATCATTCATTTTTGGTAATTTATTTTTATTTATTTTATTTTCTTCTATTTTTTTTTGTTTAATTCTATTCAATAATTTTCTTCTTACAGTAGAAGTGCTAATGATTGGTTTTGGAATTGAAATATTTGATTTTTCAACACGATTTTTTTTTGTTCTTTTTGATATTTGAAACAAATCAGGATTAATTTGAATTATTTTTCCACCACTCATATTTATAATTATAATAAAATATAAAATTATTAAAAATACCTTATATTATAAATATAATGTACTTTATTTATAAAAATGTATGAATAATTTATTTTTATTTGTAAAAATGTATAAAATATAAAATAATAATAAATTGATTGAAAAGTAACAATTGAAAAAATATTCATTTAAAAAAAAATTGAAAAATATTTATAATCGAAACCTAATGACTTCATACAAAAAGTCATACGAAATGTCAACTGAAATTTCTTCAAACAAAATTATTTGCGATAATGATGAATTTGATATTCAAAGCGATTCTTTCATTGAAACACCATGGACAATCATTGAAAGTTATTTTAAAAATCAGCATTTAGAATGTTTGGTTCGTCATCAAATCGAGTCATACAATAATTTTATAGGTTATCAAATATTAAAAACAATCGAAATGTTCAATACAATTAATATTAAATCAGAAGATGATTACAATTCTGATTTAGATAAACATTCTCTTGAAATATTCATCAATTTTGAAAATTTCAGAATTTATAGACCTCAAATTCACGAAAATAATGGAGCTATTAAACTAATGTTTCCACAAGAAGCTCGTCTCAGAAATTTTACATATGCCGGAACAATGACCATCGACATGAATATTAAAATTGTTGTTCGTGATGGAGAAAATTTAGAAAATGTACACACACATTATAAAACTATTCCAGAAATTCATATTGGAAAAATGCCAATTATGTTAAAATCTAATATTTGCGTTTTGACACAGCATAAAAATGCAAATACAGGAGAATGTAAATATGATGCTGGGGGATATTTTATTATCAATGGTTCTGAAAAAACAGTTTTAGGTCAAGAACGCGCTGCTGAAAATAAAACATATGTCTTTAATATTCAAAAAGTTACTCCAAAATATTCGTGGACAGCAGAAATTAAATCTGTTCCTGACTATAAATGTATTTCACCAAAACAAATAAATATGTATATTTCTTCTAAAAATAATGGATTTGGATATCCAATTGTCATTCAAATTCCACGAGTTAAACAACCACTTCCTTTGTTTGTAATATTTCGTGCTCTTGGAGTTATTTCTGATAAAGAAATTTGCGAATATATTTTATTAAATATAGATGATGAACAATACTACGAAATGTTGGAAAATTTACATGCTTCTATAATTGATGCTAATAAATGTATGACACACGATAACGCTATCAAATTGTTTGTAAGTAATGTCTCATATACATCGATAGGAAAAATTAATTATGAAGTGGCGGTTGCCAGAAAACATCATTTTGCTTTGGAAGTTTTGCAAAATGATTTATTTCCACATTGTCAAACTACTAAACAAAAAATATATTATTTGGGTTATATGGCTCGAAAATTAATGATGGCAAAATTTGGATTTATAAAAGAAGATGATCGTGATTCTTATTTAAATAAAAGAATAGATTTAACTGGAACTTCTTTAAATAATTTGTTTCGTAATTTATTTAATCGTTTGGTTAAAGATATTGAAAAACAAGTGATTAAAGAAATAAAAACCGGAAGTTGGCGTTCAAAAGATGATTACGATAATATTATCAATATGACAAATATATATAAAATTGTTAAACCAACTACTATTGAAAATGGAATTAAACGAGCATTGGCTACAGGTGATTTTGGAATTAAAAATACAAATTCAAATAAAGTTGGTGTAGCACAAGTTTTAAATCGGTTGACATATCCATCAACATTAAGTCATTTGAGACGTGTTTCTACTCCCAGTGATAAAAGTGGAAAACTAGTTCCACCTCGTAAATTAATGGGTTCAGCATGGGGATTTATTTGTCCTTCTGAAACTCCAGAAGGTGGTTCTATTGGTATTGTTAAAAATTTAAGTTACATGGCACACGTCACAATTCAATCAAATAGCAATTTAATACACGAATTCATTGGACAAAATATTATATCTGTTGAAAATTTATCACCAATTCAAATTTTCAATAAGGTTAAAGTATTTATTAATGGGGCATTTGTTGGAATTGTTGAACGAGCTTATGAATTATACTTGCAATTAAAAGAAATGAAATATAAAGGAATTATTAATCTTTATACTTCTATTGTATTTGATTATAAGTTTCAAGAAATTAAAATTTGTAATGATGGTGGACGTGTGACAAGACCATTATTGAGAATAAAAAATAATAATATATTGATAACTAATTCTATCATCAATGATTTATCATCGGGAGAATTATCTTGGGACGATTTATTAACCGATTGTAAATTAAATCAATCAATCATTGAATATATTGATGCCGAAGAACAAAGTTGGGCATTAATTTCAACAACTCCCAAAGATATTATTAAAAATTACAATGAGAATATATATAAATTTACTCATTGTGAAATTCATCCATCAACTATTTTCGGAACAATGGCTTCTTGTATTCCATTTCCTGAATTTAATCAATCTCCAAGAATTACTTATCAATGTTTAGATGTGAATGAGACAGTATTATTAACAAATGGAAATAAAAAACCAATAAAGGATATTATATGTGGAGATAAGGTTGTTTGTTTTAATCCAGAAACTTTAGAAACAAGTCATACTGAAGTTATCAATCAGTATGTGAGAGAAAATACAAAAAAAACATACAACCTAAAAACTATAACTGGAAGAGAAATTGTGGCAACCGGAGATCATAAATTTATGACTAGTGAAGGATGGATGGAAGTAGAAAATATGATAATCAATCAAACTAAAATTGGAATTATGCCACACCAAGAACAAATTGAAAATGATATTTTAAATGAAATTGTCATATTAAATGAAGAAGATTACATTAATTTATTTATTAATGTTGGATTTAAAATTAAATTAATTAGGAAACATTTGGCTGAACTTAAAAGTGCGAATTTAATTCCATTAACAAATACTAATTATTTGTTGCCAATCATTTCCAGAATTTTCGGATTTGTATTGTCTGATGGTTCAATTAACATATATAAAGATAATAATGGAAATAAATTTTGTTCAACAAGCTTTTGTTTTGGAACTGAATGTGATGTAAAAATGTTTGAAAATGATGTAGCATCGTGTGGATTTAATAAATGTAAATATAATAATTCATCAAGACATTTTAATGGAGTGACACATAACACGTGGAATGTAACTCACAATGGAGTATTGCCAGCATTATTGATTGCTCTTGGAGTTACATATGGTAAAAAAACTGAACATGAAAGAAAGGTTATTCCATCATGGATAACAAATGGAAGTAAATTAATAAAAAGAGAGTTTTTAAGTGGGTTTCAAGGGGGGGACGGATCCAAAATATGTTGGAATAAAATGAAAAATGGATATAATTTCGTATGTGCTGAAACTTCACAACAAATTAATCCGATATATAGTTCTAGTTTAAAACATTTTATGGGACAATGTATTTCAATATTATTAGAATTTGGAATTGAAATATCACATTTAAATGAAGCAATTATAAGCGAAAATAGAGTAGAAATTTCATTTAAAATTTCAGATAAACAGCATAATCTAATCAAATATTTTGACACAATTGGTTATAGATATGCTTCTACAAAAAATGTAGAATCATTTAATATTGTAGAATATTTAAGATATAAAAATGAAGAATTTATCAAGTCATATAAATCAAACTGTCGAATTTCAACTGGAAACTTAGGAAAAAACACAATTGAAAATTGGAATGATAAAGTAGAAATAATAAATAACATGTTATTTGAACCTATCGTTAAAATTGAAGAAGTTAAGATTTCTTTAATTTCTGACATAACTGTTAATTCTGACGACCACAGCTTCATAGCAGGAAATAATTTCTTGTCTAGCAATTGTGCGCAGGGCAAGCAAGCTATGGGAATTTATGCGACGAACTATCGTGAACGAATGGATAAAACCGCATATATTTTGAATTATCCTATGAAACCATTGACAGACACAAGAATTATGAATATTATCAAACTTAATGAAATTCCATCAGGTGCTAATGTTATCGTGGCTATTATGACTCATACAGGTTATAATCAAGAAGATTCAATATTAATAAATAAGGGTTCAATTGACAGAGGATTATTTGAAATAACATTATTTCATACTGAAAAAGATGAAGATAAACAACAAATTAATGGTGATGAAGAAATTCGTTGCAAACCAGACAAGCAAAAAACCAAAGGAATGAAAATGGGAGCTAATTATAATAAAGTTAATTCAAAGGGATTGATTCCAGAAAATACATTGGTGGAAAATAGAGATATTATCATTTCAAAAGTTATGCCAATTAAAGAAAATAGAAATGATCATACAAAAGTTATAAAATATGAAGATAAGAGCAAAATGTATAGAACTGATGAAGAAACTTACATCGACAAAAATTATATTGATAAAAATGGTGATGGATATAGTGTTGCTAAAGTTCGTTTAAGAACAACTAGAAAACCCGTGATTGGTGATAAGTTTAGTTCCAAGCATGCTCAAAAAGGAACAGTAGGTAACATAATTCCTGAAGAAGATATGCCATTCACAGCTGATGGAATTCGCCCAGATATCATAATTAATCCACATTGTATTCCATCACGTATGACAATGGGACAATTGAAAGAAACATTGTTAGGAAAAGTGTTGGTTCAATTAGGATTATTTGGAGATGGAACAAGTTTTGGAAATTTAGATATTAGAACAATTTCAGAACAATTGTCTGATTTAGGATATGAAGGACACGGCAATGAATTATTATATGATGGAACAAGTGGTGAACAATTTGAATGTAGCACTTTCATTGGTCCCATATTTTATCAGAGACTTAAACATATGGTAAATGATAAGAAACATAGCAGATCAATTGGACCAATGGTTAATTTAACAAGACAACCAGCAGAAGGAAGAAGTAGAGATGGAGGATTAAAATTTGGAGAAATGGAAAAAGATGCGATGGTATCACACGGAGCATCAGCTTTCACCAAAAGCAGAATGTATGACGTATCAGATAAATATTCAGTCCACGTTTGTAATAAATGTGGATTAGTAGCATCATATAACGACAAAGTAAATATTCATTTATGCAGAACATGTGAAAATCGAACTGACTTCTCTTACGTTCAAATTCCATATTCTTGTAAATTGTTATTTCAAGAATTAATGACTATGAATGTTGTTCCACGAATGATTACTGAGAAATAAAACATAAACCTTTATGAAAATATAAAATATAAAGTATAAATTTTAAAAAATATAAAATATAAAGTGTTAATTATCAATATTTTTTTTCAAATGAATTAATTCAATTCACGAATAAATATTAATAATTTTTATTTACTAATATTAGATTAACAACCTGTACTACATATCATCATTTTATCGTATATAGAATTGAGGATTATTGACTCAAATAATTTTTACAGTTTCTCTTGATGTAACAAATCAATTGTTAAATCAATATTTTATTATTCATCATTAAATTCATCTGGCTTATGATATAGATATTAATTGGCAAAATAATTTATTGTCTGTTGGTGCATATAATTTAACTATTGGAATGATGAAATTATACAACTGGAGATGTTATCAATGTCTGAACAAATAGTTAATACTAGATGAAGATGTAGATAATTCATTCATTATTCATTATTAATTATTCAAATACTTTTAATCATTTATATTCTTTCTAATATTATATAAATGTTCTTCTACATTAGTTGAATCATCTTCAATTAGTCTTTTTGTTCAAATGTTCTGCTTTATATTCAAATAATTTAGAATTAATTATATTTGACATTATATTATATATTTACATTAAGACAAATTTATTTTTTATTCTTATATAATATTATATAAATGTCAAATAATGTAGGTGCTTCATTTAGTGTTTCGGCCAAAGGTTCGAAAGGATTTACTACCGGTGGAATTGGAGGATTTGAGTTCATGATTCCAGGAATTGGATATCCCATTTATACAAATAATAATCCTCTCAATGGACCACGTCTTGGAGGAGGTATGCGTGGTTATATTCCACAATCTGTCCTAACTAATTATAGAACAGATGAATTTGCAATTACTCGTTTTTATTTAAAAAATGGTTGGAATACAACATCTGAAAGTGGTAGTTCAAACTACAAGAGAATTGTTGGACCATTTAGAGCAGTCAATAATGCGGGGGATTTATTGTGTCGTGAAAATTATTCTTGTGGAGGAACATGTCAAACCCCACAAAGTAGGCCTGGATTGAGTGGATTAAGCAATCATTTCGGGAATGTATCTAATTCTTGCACACCAAGTGTTATTTGGTCTTTAAACCAAGTAGACCCAAGAATACCTGCCTCAGCTTGTAACACTAAATTTGTTTATGATGGATCAGATTATATAAAATTTAAAAAAAATCAGGCAATAAATAGAAACTACAATGATCGTTCATTTGGAGGAAATGATAACAGTGGAGCTCAAAGTGCGATGCGTTCCATCAAACGATATTAATTTTATTAAAAAATAAAAATAAAAATATATTATAATGAAAACTCGTAAAATTTCAAATAAAAAAAATAGAATTTCAAACAAAAGAAATAAAATTTCAAAAGGAAGAAATAGAATTTCAAATAAAAAAAATAAAATTTCAAATAAAAAAAATAAAATTTCAAACAAAAAAAATAAAATTTCAAACAAAAAAAATAGAATTTCAAACAACAAAAATAAAATTTCAAAAGGAGGAAATGTTGATGCTGATGAAGATGCTGATTGTCCAAAATGTAATGGAAAATGTAGATGTCCAATTTGTTTTAAATTATATAGTTTTACAGCTATAGAAGATGACGATGACAATGGAATTGGAACTTTACAAGAAATTGTACATACAGTTGGTGGAAAAAGTCATTATATATGCGAACAATGTATAAAAAATTGGTTAGCAACTGGAAATGATAGTTGTCCACTATGTCGTAAAAAAATGAAAGAGTATGGATGTGATGGAAATATGATTACTGCTGAAGCTAGAGATATTATAAATTATGAAGAACAAGAAGAGGATTTAATAAATAATGGAAGCAATTATATAATTAGTGGATTATCCGATTATTTGACAGAAGAACAAATGGAGGAACAAATAAATGGTTATACAGCTTCAGATTTAATTAAAAAATATATTGAACATGTAACATCCATATTTTTAGATGATGATAATTTAAGACGTGAATTGCATGAAGAATTAATAAATAATAATTATAATGGTGAATCAGTTGGACGTGTCACTAATACTATACTACATTTTAGAAATGAATTATTTGATATGTTGACAGAAAATTTTGATTTTATTAATGATGATATTATAGAAGAATTAACAAATAGAATAATTAGATGGGGTAGACAATGCATTAATGTAATAGGACGAGTTAGTACGGGATGAAAAATTATAAAAAATAAATTATAAAAAATAAATTATAAATTATAAATTATAAATTATAAATTATAAAAAATATGAAAAAAAAAATTGAAAAGTTTTTATTTATAATATAAATACTACACTTACTATTCATATTATCAATGGATAAATTCTTTAAACATTCTGCTTCAACAAAAAATAACGAGCCTTCCGATGAAGAAGAAGAATTTAAAAAATCAACAAAATCTAACGACAATTCTAATGAAGAAGAAGAATTTAAAAAATCAACAAAATCTAACGATCCTTCTGATGAAGAAGAAGAATTTAAAAAATCAACAAAATCTAACGATCCTTCTGATGAAGAAGAATTTTTCGAATTTAAAAAATCAACACGAAATAAACGACCACCTCCCAATCAAAAACATCGTGAACAACCACAACCACTACCACAACAACAAAATGACGAAAATGTTGATTATGATGAATTTAGAAATGCGCATAGAAGATGTGATTATATTCCGTCAAATAAAATAAATTTAGCATTTTCACATAATTTTCCAAATTCATCAATCATATGTGATGTTAATGAAGATATAAAAATGTGCAATGTAAAAATATCATCTCTTTTAAATGCAGATATAATAAATTGGCAATTTAATCGAGAACCTGATGTGGTTCGCATTCCTAAAATTTCTAGATATATTTATGAATCAAGAACCAGACTGCAAACTATATTTTATTTAAATTACAATTTTAAATGTGATAAATTTGAAATTATCGATGGAACTCATAGATATTGTGCATTAAAAATGTTAAAATCATTACATGATGAAGGTGGAATAATCATCGAAGAACTATTAAGAAATGATGATGGACATCACGTAGCTCATTGGTTTAATTGCGAAGAAAATATTGATTGGTTATTGAATAGTTATGTGATTGTTCAAATAAATTTCAAGTCAACAAAAAATGAACTAATTATATTAAGAAATGATATTAATCACAGTCAACCAATGCCGGTCGAAATACAAGAAATTTTACAAGATGTTGAAAAAAATGGAATAATCAATCAAATAGCAAATGAATATATTCATAGATATAAAAAAAGTTTTGCTGACAGTAATAATGAAACATATTTAAGAAGTAATAGACGAACTAATAGAGATAACTTTGTCGTATTACTTTCAAAAATATATGATAAATATAATATTAATATAAATCGTGTTGGAACATTACAACAAAAATTAAAAGATGCTAATGATAAAATAAGAAATAAATTATTAGAAAATAATATAAAATGTAATGAAACTATAAAAACCCGATGTCGTGACAACGGATGCTATTTATTCCTTTATAAAAATTGTGAGTTGGAAGAATTAATTTAATATATTTAATATATTTTTACAATTATACATTTTATTTTTTTATTTTTATTTACAATTATACATTATATTATATTGCAATTATATATTATAATGTCGTTTAAAATGTATGCCGTTACAAGAAATATTGGTTCACAATCATCATCATCAGGATTTTTAAATGCTCCCATTAATGGGCCTTTAAATTCATCACAATATCCTTCATCTATGCCATATCATAATTATGGAACATTGATTGGAATTAGACCAACTCCCCCTCAATTTTTACCTTCCCAACAACCATTAAATTCAGAAATGGGAGTAAATGCTAGACGCAATTATGTTGCTGCTAATTGCATTGGTGTAAAAGAAAAATTCCAACAAGATAAATTAGGTAAATTGTCTCAACCATCTACCAAAGTATCATATTCTTCACAAAGACAACATGCTGTTTCTACCCATATGAATTATATAAAACCAATAGATGGATCATCACGAGTTGATATTTTAAAAAGTCGAGCAATTGGTAAATCAAGTTACAAAATTGGATTACCAACAGAAGCACCTATATCAACAAAGAATTATGATAGTAGTTATATGCGTTCATGTTTAAGAAAATCACGTTCTGGAGGATGTGTTGCACCCAAAAAAAAAGGATCTATTTATAATACATCTTTATGCCAATCAGGAATTAATTCTTGGGGAGCAATTCCAAGACAAAATTATTCTTAAAAGTATATTTTATAATTTTTTAATTTTCTTAAAAATGTATCTGTTGTACTTTCTTAAAAATATATTCTATAATTTTCTCAAAAGTATATATATATAATGAAAAAATATATTGTTGAATTTTTAGGAACCATGTTTTTAATGTTTATTATTTTATCTACTGGAAATTATTTGGCCAATGGTGCCGCACTATCATTAGCACTAATAATTGGTGGGGCTATTTCAGAAGCTGCTTATAATCCTGCGGTTGCGTTAGCATTAATGTATATGGGTAAATTGCCAACCAATGATTTAGTCCCTTATATTGTAGCTCAAGTTTCTGGAGCGTTAGTTGCTGTTCATGCTTATAATTTTTATAAAATGCAATATTAACAACTAAATCGATATTTTATAAGTGAATCAATATTTTATTAATATTTTATCAATATTTTATTAATATTTTATCAATATTTTATTAATATTTTATCAATATTTTATTAAT
>Ga0208720_1000389_pt1 | contig 11172 bp, 8 predicted proteins | sample LakMenEpi20Apr10_FD_150716 | JGI IMG/M metagenome (GOLD analysis project Ga0208720, IMG submission 150716) | Freshwater microbial communities from Lake Mendota, WI - 20APR2010 deep hole epilimnion (SPAdes) | ecosystem: Environmental > Aquatic > Freshwater > Lake > Epilimnion/Euphotic zone ...
ATCCACCTCGGCTTGTATGGTTCGCCTGAATCGAAGGCGAACTATGAGCGTGTGATCTCTGAGTGGTTGCAGACTGGTCGTAAGGCTCCCAGACCGAAACGTCTGGAAACCATCAAGAAGCATCGCGACGAGTCAGGTGACGATGCCCCGCTCACTCTGACTGAACTGGCTGTTCGGTATTTCAAGCACGCTCAAGCTTATTACGTGAAGAACGGTGAGCCGACATCCGAGGTGATCGGCATCCAGATTGCCCTTCGTGATTTACGCAAGTTCTATTCTGATATAGAGATCAACTCCTTCGGTCCCACAGCATTGAAGACTCTTCGCGAGGACTTCATCCAAAGAGACTTGGCCCGTACGACGATCAACAAGCAGATCGGTCGTATTCTCAGAATGTTCCGCTGGGGAGTCTCGGAAACTCTCGTCAAGCCGGAAACCTTGACAGCGTTGCAGTCTGTTCCCGGTCTGAAAGTGGGTCGCAGCAAGGCCCGTGAAACAGACCGTATCAGGCCGGTGGCTCAATCGGATGTCGAGGCTGTCCGAGTTTTCATGAATCCGGTTGTGATGGCCATGGTGGACATTCAGCGCCTGACCGGCATGCGACCTGGCGAAGTCTGCCAACTGCGAACAGTCGACCTCGATCGCTCTGAGAGCGTTTGGGCATATCGGCCACCCACTCACAAGACCGAACACCATGAAAAAGACCGGGTCGTCTATTTCGGACCACTGGCTCAGGTCGTGCTGGAGCCTTGGCTGAATTCGGGGGAACCTGAAGCCTTCGTATTTTCACCGGCAACGGCTGAGATGATCCGCCGTAATAAAATGCGTGCGTTGCGAAAGTCGAAGGTGCAGCCTTCCCAGATTAGCAGGGCGAAAGACGATCCGCAGTTTCAACCTGGCGATATGTACACAACGACATCCTATCGCCGGGCGATAGGTAAAGCGTGTATCAAAGCCGGTATCGAGCCGTGGCATCCGAACCAGTTGCGGCACTTGGCCGCGACCAACATTCGTAGAGATTTCGGGATAGAGATTGCGCGTCGGTTTTGGCGGCGGACTGCTTCATCGACGTATCCCGTGTGGCGAACAATAATGTCAGTCCATTCGACCGGCACACCGGCTCGGCGCAAGGCGGGCAGGATTTGCTCATGCACGGAGTAGGTCCAGAGGACGTCGGCCCTCAGCGGAAAAAGCCGCACGTGATCAACGACGGTGCCCTGGACCCGGCCGTCGGGCGCGGAGTCGCAGGCACATCGAACCACATAAGCCGAGCGGTTTTCCCGGCTCAGTCCGTTGAACAACCGCGTGCACCGACGATTCGACTAATCAATGAGGCAAACTTGAGAATGATTCTTCTGAATCAGCTCATTCTGTTCGAAATGCCCGACTCAACCGCATATAGGTTTGATCCGCATTACTGACAAGCTTACGGATTTCATCCTGGTGACCCTCTTCTGCTTCATGCTCAATCAGTTCGAGCCATTGCTGAAAAACTTTGGCTCTGGCACGATGATAGTCGCTCAGAGACCATTCACGAAGATAGACCCCCACCTGCATTCGCCTCAGCCAATCCTCGCAAACGGGAATCCAGCGTGCCACCTGAGTATGATTTCCTGAAAGTGCGGCGGTAAACGCCTCAACCTTGGCCAGCCTCAGTTCTTCCATACATTCATTTTTTTCAGGATAGAATGCAAAACACCCAACAATGCTGATAACGACGATCATCGCCAAACCGGTCAGTCCAAGCACTGATCCAGGGACATCAATGTTCCAGCGACTTTGGGATGAATCAGGGCGAGGTTTGGCCAACCACGTCTCCAGCTTTTGATTAGGGTCAAAGATCCTTAATCCGATCCCGCTTACAAGGATCACTGCCAGGATTTCAAGACTGACAATTTCAAATGGCTGAGTGTCTTGTTTCAACTTGTTTTTCACCGATTGGGCCAGCGCAGTTGAACCTCTTTCAAACGGCTGACAATAAATATCAAATGCATGAGTATGATTGGCGGGTTCGGCGTCTGCCGGATAAAGTGGCCTTTCAATCGCGTATGACAGCAACAGTACAACGCCAAGCAGGAGTGAAATCCACGTGCCGGTGGCCTTGATTCCATAATTGCCGATCATCCACCAGATCAGTCCAAGATTCATGCCGGCACCAAATGTGAGCAGAATAAAAGCGGCTCCAATCGAATTCCCATGCTGAAACATGGATCCCAACTGGCCCATGGCCGTCATGGGTGAAGCATAAGCCGGTAGAGCCACGGCGGTCATGATGATCGGAGCCATCGGGTTGTCATGGCCCATATCGTTCTGCAAGCTTCCCATGGGCAAGGCAAATGATAAAATTCCAACACCAAGCAAACCCATAAATATCAAGCCAAGTGTCGGACCTGCCAATTCACGAGACGCGTGAAGGCCAACGGAAATAATCCGAGGTAAACCCTTGGGCATAAGGAGTTCTTGCTCGTCCTGAATTTCTGACTGCCGATGGATTCGATCCCAAAACAGACCCGCTACCGTGATGACCAATAAAGACATGATCGAAAAAACAAGTATGGTCCAAGGCTTTGACAATGTTAAACCATACATCAGCGAAAGTGGATTAAAAAGCGGTGCTGCCAAGGCAAACGCTAGAATTGTTCCACCCGAAATCCGCGATTTTTTCATCTGTCGAACGACAGGGATCACTCCCAGCGAGCAGACCGGCAACAACATTCCGATCAGCCATGCTTTTACGATCGAACTCTTCGAACCACTGCCAAATAGATTTCGGGTTTTATCTTCGCCCAAAAGCCGTCTAAAGATTGCAGCCACAAACAAGCCTGTCAATAGAAACGGTGCGGCTTGCACTGTCGCCTGACAAATCCGTAAGAATCCACCCCAGAGAATACTTTGGTCCATGATATGACACCTTGGTTTGAATCGATTGTTGTATTTGGATTGTTATTTCGGGGATTGTTGCGCAAGTGCTGGTTTCTGAGGGATCAGTTTGCTCAATTGATCCATAAAGCCCTCAAAATCTTTCCGCTGTTCGGATTGAAAAAAGCTGGACTTGCGAGTTTCCGCCAATATGAGAATTGTTTCGCAAAGCATGTGAATTTGCTCCCAGTCTCCTCGTTTGATATCCGTATCTGCTGCAAATTCCGGAAGCCAGCGAACGATTTGCTGAAACTGCAGAATCGACTCGGATCGATCCAATCCACCCTGATCGACAATTTTCGGGAATCGGACTTTCAACTGAGAAATGGCATCCTGATAGTTTTTAGGCTTAAAATCCGGATTGCCATGCTCATCCAGTTTCCAAGCAACACTCAAATTGTCAGCAGGCTTCCCTGAACATCCACTTGGTATGGCCACCAAGGCGCAAAACACGAGCAAATGTCCAACAAAACGAATGGAACGAATTTTCAGGTAATCGCGATTCATTGTGATCCTGCTTTCGATGGAACCACCATTGGGGCTACAGGTACTTTGGATAGAATGGACTCAATTGTTGCAGACGCATTCGAATGCCCCGCTATGCGAAGACTCAATAACCCTGGAGCAACATCCCGCAGGTCGTCGGGAATCACAAAATCACGTCCATGGATATACGCTCTGGCCTGAGCCAGCCTTTGCCACAGCAGAACGGCTCGCGGACTTAGTCCATTGCTAAACCGTCGATTTTCACGAACGCTTTGCACCAGATTCATCAGTTCGTCTCGCACCGGTTCGGAAACGGCCACACAACTGACCTCAAGTTGCAACTGTTCAAGGTCGTGAATTGTCACGGAGGATTGCAATTCATCACGGTCCATGGATGCTGTACCAACCGACTCCTTCAACAACTGCGATTCACTGGCCCGATCCGGATAACCCATGCTCAGCTTCATGGCAAATCGGTCAAGCTGGGCTTCAGGCAAAGGATATGTACCATGCTGATCAACCGGGTTTTGTGTGGCAATCACAAAAAATGTCTTCGCCAAAGGCCGGGCCAGATTGTCAATCGTCACCTGTCGCTCTGCCATCGCTTCCAGCAACGCACTCTGGGTGCGGGGCGATGTGCGGTTGATCTCATCCGCCAATAGAATATCCGAGAAAACCGGCCCAGGCAGGAATTGAAACTCTCGTTTATTTTGGTCGAACACCTGGAACCCTGTTACGTCTGAAGGCATTAAATCAGGCGTGCACTGAATTCGTGCAAACCGCCCGCCCAATGCAATCGCCAACGCTTTGGCAAGAGTGGTCTTGCCGAGGCCAGGTAAATCTTCAAGCAGGATATGCCCACGCGAAAGCAGGCAAACCACAACATTTTCCACCAGTTCCGTCTTGCCTAGAATCACTCGATTCAAAGCATTTTTCAAATCTATGAGCTTTTCGCGATGATCGATGACATGTGTCATTGTTCGCCTCCTTTTGAATGTTTAAACCGTCTGAGAAATGAACAACTCATTTCAGACACCGCTTTCTGACAGATTTCACGAATTTCATTCGACTTATAATCTGCTCCCTTCTCCAAAGGCGCATAGGCCGCCCATTCACCAAGCTGGATGAATCTCTCCTGCTTCTCCCATTGAATCGGTAACGACTGGAAATAGTAACGAAATGAACGGTCTAACGGTCTCGTACCGAAAAACCGGCCTGCTCTCCACTCCAAATGACGCACCGTGGCCAATACCCTTGAACGATCACAGGCAACGGGCACTGTATTCAAATAAAGCACTATGAACTGGTCATACAGCCATCTACGTAACAGCAAGCTAATACTGACCATGACTGAGGTGATCAAAATTGCGATTTGATTTCGCACTATCCAGCTCACGACAAACCATCCCCAGATGAAGATCATATCAGCATATGTCTCGTGAGCATATTCCATATCGAAACCTGGAGATGGGTCGATTGGAACCCAAATAGAATTTGGTAGTAATATCTCAACCCAGAAATGCAAGTTCTTCGAAGTCAGGGCATAGTGCGCTTTCTTGCCATCGTATGTCTGTGGGTCCACATAAAAACCACTCACTAGACGACAGGAATAGCCAAATGTTCTGAGAATGGTCGCTGCCGATGTCGCAAAAAGATAATCCGGGCCACTCCGGCGGTCCACCAGAAAATCCGTAATGGGATCCGCCGATTGTTCGAGCGGAACTCGATTTGCTTCGATTATCTGTGAATCCACCCCTGTTTCCAAAACAGCATGATTTTTCAATCGTGAAATCAGTCTCTCAACCTGAATCCATGACCTTTCCGTGCCAAGATTCCAACTTTCAACCAGATTACGCACCGGCACAGACAATAGATCAGTGCCATTTCCTTGGAAATGTCTGTCGTGTTTTGACTTCGATATGAAGTCGTGAAAATGCAACTGAATGAGTCGCTTGCGAGAAACCCGGTGAGACTGTGTTTCAAGTGTTGTTCCAGCTGGAAACGTACGGTCCTTAATGCGGATCACATTCACACCAGCCCAGCCAAACATCTCTGGTTCACGAATTCCGCCCACATGAAATTTCCATAGATTTGATGGGGCTGGAAGCACCGATGTTTCCAGATTCGCCAGCTTGATCTTATGACTTACGGTCTCTTGAAACATTTCCGTCACTGGATACGGATAATGCAGACAGAACCAACAGCTCTTATTCGACTTGATTTCAGATGATAATTGACAACGGTCATTGCAATCATGCTCCATCGACCACGTTTTACCATCAAACTGGTCAAACGATGCAAGCTTCAGCCTGGTATCTGCCGGACCTTGTACAAACGCAAGTGCAGTCGCAGGTCTGTCTTCAATTTTTCTTGATCGATCCGCTTGTCGTCTCTGTAATTCAAACGTTCGCCCAGCTTCCAGATTCTCCTTCGGACGCGACTCTGTTTCTTTCATATTCTGTGGCCCCATGGCCTGCATGCGTTCCACCTTCTGACGCTTAAATGGTTCGCCATATTGCTCGTTAAATGCGTCAAACAAACTCGGCCGATCGGTTTCCAGATAAATTTCGCTGTCTGTAAATCCGACGGATTCCGCATTCTGACTCGCAGCCACCTCGTTCGGGCCATCTCCCACTCCCGATGTAGCCATTTCATCGGTTTCGCCAGTTCCTCCAGAACTGCCAACCCACTCAGCAATCACATAGTGAATTTGGCGATCGCCTTTTAAAAAGTAAGATGCAACCGCCAGAATCGTTATCCATAGCATCAAACGGAGTACCGCTGGACGATTTCGTATTCGAACTTTAGCAGGCTCCTCAATTGTCTGATCCACTTTCTCTTGAATTCGTTTGGGACCAGCAAATCGATGTTCAAAATAAAGCCATAAAGGCAATGCAATAATGATCTGAATCATTATACCCATGGATAGACCTTGCATTTCTGGAATCACTGCAAAACTCATAATCGCCATGAGTCCGGCCAGAAAGAGACTCAGTCGACGAATTTTCCATTGCTGGGTGAAAAGACACATCACGACAATCAGACATTCAATCGCCAACATCAGGTTCTTTTCCAGTGTCGGTATGGAATGCCCTGATTGCCACCGATACAACATCTCTGCAACTGGAATCAATCCCATACCGCAAAACATCAAGTAGATGAGTCGATTTGATCTTGCAAACTGACTGATCATACCACCGATAATTGCGAAGAAAGGACATGCAAGTGCAGCTACCCAGAGTTGCAATCGGTTCGGTTCAGAACCAGGAATCATTCGGGATTGTTCGATCAGTAATATCGAACACATACAGATCAGGGTGGTCAGGAACTGGCATTTGAGCAGCATTTTATCAGGTCGCGCTGTCATGAAATCACCTCGCTGATTTTGAGCCATTGTTTCAGATCGGACTCTTCCTCAAAATGCAACCACGCAGGCTGACTTGAATAGAAATCATGGTTTGAACGACCCAGTAATAAGAACTCCTGGGTTGCAACAGGCCATCTGGTTTCCGAATCTGCTGAAACAATCCTGATTTGCAATTGGTCTCGCGGAACCTCGTCTGAACAGGCATCGGAATTGATCGTATCGAATGAATCATCAAATCCATAGATAGCTAAAAGATCCAAATAAAACTGCGCTGTTCTATGGTGAAAATAACGGGCGTTTTCACCATCTTCATGACCAAGTCTCAAATCGCACTGCCAGCCTTGTTTCTGTGCACCTTCCAGAAAACTTGCCGCCAACCGTACAGCCCATTCCAGTGTCCATCCTTTGTATTGTGACGGATCCTCCAGATGGATTGTCAATCGTGGCTTAATACATGCCTGCTGCTCGCGAACCACCAGATGACCAAGTCGTGCTGTTTGAGGCCAGTGAACACGGCGCGGATCGTCACCACGTCGGAAATCCCGAAGGCTGATGGTGTCTCCCGAATTGCCTTTGCTATATGCAAGCGTTAAACCGAAATCATCCGTGCCATATGCAAAATCTGGCCACTCCGGTATGATATATGTGCGCGGATGAACCCGTATTTTTGAGTACATCGTTATCGGTGATTGATATTCACGTACCTGAAATGGAAACGAACAACCAACCTTCGGCTGATGCTGCGGGAATTGTCCACGCCGACTTGCAATCCAGTGCGCTGACCAACTCTGAGAAACCTTGCTCCACGGCCAATATGGTGGCAAACTCATCTTCAAACAGGAATGGCCCATTTCACCTGGAAATCGTTCCAAATCATTGCCTGTTGGCAGTTTTGTATCAACCACCAGACCAATCAGAGGCGCGTAATCCTTGTTCTGAATCCGGATCTGGAAACATAAATCCTCGCCCTCAACAACGTGCTCCTGTTCAAATATCAATTGAATCATGACATTATTGGCGATAAATCGTGGCAATACCCATCCAACAGCCATGATGACCCCTATCCAAAAGGCAATCATCAAGCAACGTTCGTGAATGAAGAAACCACACACCAAAGCAATCCATAAAGCGAATGCCAAACTGCCCAATGGCGTTTTAAGCCTGACATAATTTCGCCTTGTCCATTTCAAAAAACGCGTGTTTTCAAACCCAAGCTCAATCTGAGCATGGGTTCTGATCCAATTCCAAATACCATTCCGCTTCAGGTCGAATGACCGCTCTAACGTGTACATATGATCACCACAGGTTTCAGGAATTCTCAACGTGCATCGCAATGGATCGAATTTCAGGGAACTCAATAGGAGGTATCAGAACGACCCAGAGGATCGGTCGATATTCTCTATTCAGCCCACAAGCAATCGATCACGCCATGTTCTGGAGTTCACAGATCATGCATGTAAAAACAATAAAGAGAATCAAACGAGTGGTGGTCCACGTGTCGTATGTGTGGACAAAATCGGATAAGAGTATCTCAGGAAAAAGCCAATAACTATACTTTGGAATTGCTGACCAGACTGAATCGAGACTTGATCCGGTCGAACCACGTGGACTTGGTTCAGAAAGTGACAGAGGTCACAATCCGTTCCTGAATCGTCGGGAGTCGAATCGACGTGAGTCGTGCTCACATGACAGACTTCACTCGACTCGTGTTCCATCCCAGGAAGGGCATGCAATGACTCTCCCATGCTTGTCAGCATGGTGAGAAATATCGCAAATGGGACGAACAGACGGGGGCACATGATTAGATTTCCGAGTATCGGTAACCTCTGTATCCAAAGGTGCTACATCATTAGAAACCAATAACCCCGATTTGTCAAGTCAATCCGAAAGATTCCACCTTCGAGAACCAAGAACCGGCGATGCCTATAAGTACACAAACCCTTATTAAGAAGGACTTAAACCGAGGTTCGGCTTTAGTTGTTTTTTACTCTCAAAAGACGGGACCGCCAAATATCGCTCGCTCGAATCGCGTCAATTTGACTCAGGTCGCATTGGTTCCCAACTTTTGGCCCCCTTGGTTCCAAATCGACATCGTTGCGGCATCTGAATTACGCCTCAGCCTATTTACTCCGACTAATAACCGCCCACCAGAAGAGACTTCTTCCGGGGGCGAGCAAGCCGATCGTGACGCGAACCCGCCCAATCCGTCACCACCGGATGATGACCCGTTCGCGCCTGAGAAACTCAAGCTTTCCCAAAACTTTGAGGCTCTCTCGCCGACGAAACATCTTCGGACGACGATCAAGGTCGACAAGCCATCAAAAGAAGCATTCGTGAGAGTGTCCACCGATCCAGCCTACTGGGCGGACGCTAACATCATTGAGCTCACAGAACCTCGTCAGGAAACCTACTGGGTTGTTCCGGCCTTGGTCGGCGCACTGCAAGGTGAGAAATGCTTTATCAGAGTGAAGCTGGCGTTGGGAGTCGATCGTAACGGAACTCCATTTATCTGGAGGATCAAACTCCCATCTGCAGACGGGCGTAAACAACCCTGGGTGGATTCGATGCTCCAGATCTTGGAGCGTGCCAAGACCGAGTGGGTACGAGTTTACTGGTCCGATGCGACGAAAGCTTACGAGGCTCGCATCGCGGAGGGAAATTCAGCGCCGCAGTGGCCGACCGAAACTTTCTCAGAATTATTAAGGATTGCCTTCAAGGACCGAGTGATCGACCGATTGGATCACCCGGTTATCAAGGAACTATACGGGCGGGATTGACCGCTTTGTAACAACCCAAACTGAGCTTTCTGGGCAACTTGTGTGAGTTGTCCAGAGCTTTTGAAGCGGATCAGGTGTTGATACCTGATCCGCCACAGTACCTTTTTGACTATTCCCGAAAGGAAACGTCTCACATGAGACATCAAATGATAAACCTGGATCAGTATAAGACCATCTGGGTATGCGATACCGAATTTATCGCGAGACCTGGAGAGCATCCGGAGCCCGTCTGCCTGGTAGCGATTGAATATCGTACCGGGGAAACCATACGGATCTGGGCGGATGAGATGGCAACCATGAAAGCGCCCCCATTCCCTACAGGTGGGGACTCGCTTTTTGTAGTGTATTACGGTACGGCAGAACTAGGGGTTTTCAAAGCCAACGGCTGGGATTATCCGGAAAATGTGCTGGACCTTTACGCCGAATTTCGCGTGATATCAAACGGCAAGTTTCCTGAACATGGCAATGGCCTGCTCGGGGCCATGAGTTGGTTCGGTATCAACGGGATTTCGATGGAAGACAAGGATTCGAACCGGGATCTGATTCTGCGAGGTGGTCCCTGGACGCCAGAGGAAACACTGCGGATCCTCGATTATTGCCAGTCGGACGTCGATGGACTGCGCACGCTTCTGCGTCACATGTGGAACCTGATCGACACACCTCGTGCGGTCAACCTGCGTGGGCGTTACAGCAAGGCCTTGACTGAGATGGAATGGACTGGCATACCGGTCGATACGCTGACGGCGGAGTGTATCAAACAGAGGTGGACCGGGATCCAGGATGAGCTTGTAGACAAGGTCGCTTTGGAGATACCGGTATTTGAAGATCGGTCTTTTAGTGCGGCACTGTTCGAAAATTGGTTGGCGAAAATGAATATCCATTGGCCGGTGCTGGATTCGGGGAAACTCAAGCTGGATGCCGACACCTTCAGCGAAATGTCGAAGTTGCACCCACTCGTGGCTATGTTGCACGAATTACGCAGCAACCTCGCCAAATTGCGTCTGGGCGGTTTGTCGATCGGTGCCGATGGGCGGAACCGGACTCTGCTGAGCCCCTACGGCTCAAAAACGGGTCGCAACCAGCCATCGACTACCAGCTTCATTTTTGGGAACTCCAAGTGGATGCGTAGTTTGATCCAGACCCCACCCGGCATGTTTCTGGCCTACATCGACTGGGTCAGCCAAGAGATTGGGATCGCGGCGAAAATGTCGAACGACATGAACCTCATGTCCGCGTACCAGGAAGACCCCTATCTCTGGTTTGCCAAGCAAACGTCAGCCGTGCCTCTCGATGCAACCAAGGAGTCCCACGAACTGCAGCGAAATCTGTATAAACAGACCATGCTCGGTGTGGGGTATGGCATGAGTGCCGAAGGGTTGGCCAAGAAGCTAAACCAGTGCGAGGCACGTGCCCGGATTTTGCTCCGTCAACACCAACAAACGTTCCCAACTTACTGGGCATGGATAAGCGGGGCTGTGAATCATGCACTTCTCAGCGGCAGTATCCATGCGATATTTGGCTGGCGATACAACGTGCCTCATGAGCCGAATTGCCGGAGTCTGCAGAACTGGCCTGTTCAATCGAACGCAGCCGAGATGATGAGGCTGGCGGCTTGCATGTTGA
>Ga0208720_1000392_pt1 | contig 11137 bp, 7 predicted proteins | sample LakMenEpi20Apr10_FD_150716 | JGI IMG/M metagenome (GOLD analysis project Ga0208720, IMG submission 150716) | Freshwater microbial communities from Lake Mendota, WI - 20APR2010 deep hole epilimnion (SPAdes) | ecosystem: Environmental > Aquatic > Freshwater > Lake > Epilimnion/Euphotic zone ...
CATACTGATCGAGTCGTGTTAGCGATGGGTGGGTCGCTTGGCTCGCAAATGATCAACCAGCAGGTACAAGCTTTTGCGCGGCATTACCAACATGACGACGAGGTCGCGGTGTTGCATATTGCTGGTGCGCGCAACATGTCGACAGATGCAACCCCTGAAAGGATCTATCGACCCGATGGTTCGCTGCAATATCAACGGGTTGCATACTGCGACGACATGGCAGGGGCATACAGCGCCGCGTCAATTGTGGTCTGTCGGGCGGGGGCTAGCACCATCGCCGAGATTTCGGCAGCGGGCATTGCAGCAGTGATTATCCCTTGGAGGGACGCCGCAGAAGATCATCAAATGACAAACGCGCGATGGCTCACGGATGCTGGAGCAGCGGTTTTGCTGGACGAGATTTCGTTAAATGCATCAACCTTTGTTGAAGTCGTGGGTGCATTGCTGGCAGATTCTTTGGCGATCTCTCAATTAGAAACCAAGTCATTTGCGATGGGCGAGGTGCATCGCAACTGCCGAATTGCAACACTCGTAGAGTCGGTGGCGTGATGATCATTGGCGACACTATTGATTTAAGTAGTACACGCCGTATTCATGTTGTTGGTATTGGTGGCCCAGGTATGAGCGCCATTGCGCAAGTGTTGTTGGAGATGGGCCATGCCGTTTCAGGCAGCGACATAGTCAGGTCCGCTGCAACAGATCGCTTGACTCGCATGGGCGTAGTTGTCTCAATCGGGCATGACGCGGCATTAGTGGCGGGTTGCGATGCTGTCACGTTCTCTAGTGCAATACCGCGGTCCAATATCGAAGTGGCTGCAGCGCTCGAGGAGCCCACAATTGCGCTCCTCACCAGGGCTCAGATGCTGGCGGCTATCTGTGATCAGCGACCAACAGTTGCTGTCGCCGGAACACATGGAAAAACTACAACCACCTCGCTGCTGACGCATGTTTTAGAACGAGCGGGTCGTAAACCAAGCTTTGTCATTGGGGGCGATGTTCGGTCGCTCGAGACAGGTGCTGGTTGGCAAGACGGCGACTTGTTTATCGTTGAAGCTGACGAGAGTGATGGAACGCATCTTGCGCTACCCATTCATGCAACGATCTTGACCAATATAGATGTCGACCATTTGGATCGTTACACGTCGTTCGAGAACATTGTGTCCAGTTTCGAAGAGTATGTAATGAAAATTGATGGGCCAAAGGTGTTGTGCTCGGATGACATTGCGGTCGCAAATCTTGCCCAGAAATATGCTGCGACCACGTACGGCATTGTTTCTGAAGCCGATTTCCGTGCTTCTCAAATTTCGTTTGCTCATGGTGCATCGTCGTTTATGGTGCAGCATCGAATCGATGGTGCTTACGTTTCGCTTGGCAAGGTCTCAGTTCCGCTGAGGGGACAACATAACGTCTTGAATGCCCTCGCTGCCATCGCCATGGCCATGCAGTGCGGGGTCACTTTTGATGAGTGCAGCAGGGCGCTTTCTTCTTTTGGTGGTGTTGCGCGTCGCTACGAAAAGCGTGGGGAGGACGGCGGTGTCACGTTTATCGACGACTACGCGCATCTTCCTACCGAGATTGCAGCGGTGTTGAAAGCTTCGCGTGACGAGACCGACAACTGGAAACGAGTAGTGGCAGTGTTTCAGCCCAATCGGTTTAACCGGATGAATGTGCTGTCACCACAGTATGCAAATGCTTTTGTTGGTGCAGACCTTGTAGTGGTCACCGAGATTTATGCGTCGGGTACCACGCCGATAGAGGGCGTGACTGGGCATCTTGTCGTGGATGCGGTGCAACAAGCGCATCCCACCGCAACAGTTGTGTGGCAACCAATGCGCAAAGGCCTTATCGATTTTCTCGCTAACGAATTAACAGCAGGCGACCTGTGCATTTCGATGGGTTGTGGAGACATCGAATCGCTACCAGACGAGGTAATTGAGCGCCGCACGGCTCAGCGGGGTGAATTGTGAGCACCCCTCGGGCTGCAAAACGACCCATCACAACCGAAGACGTAGAGCGCGCTTCAATGATTTTGGGTGATCGAGCACGTCGCGATGTTTCGCTGGCTCCGTTCACGACTTACCGAGTAGGCGGAGCGGCCGCATTGCATGTTCATGTTTCGTCAATGGACGATCTGTATCAAGTGAGTGAAGCGCTTACCGAAGTTGATATGGATGTGCTTGTAATCGGACGAGGTAGCAACATGCTCATCTCCGATACAGGGTTCTCAGGGATTGCTCTTACTTTTGGTGCGTTTGCGGATTACATCGACTTGCCACAAAGAGACGACTATCCGGGTGCCGCGCCGCTGGCATTATTCGGTGGCTCAGTGACACTTCCCGTTGCAGCTCGGCAAAGTGTGAAGCGCGGTTTAACTGGTCTGGAATGGGGTGTGGGGGTGCCTGGCTCTATAGGTGGTGCCGTCCGAATGAATGCAGGCGGCCATGGTTCCGATATGGCGTCGTCGCTCGAATCGGTTCGGGTGTTTCACTTGCGCAAGGGCAGGGAGTTCGAGCTTGAAACAGACGATCTTGGTCTGCGCTTTAGGGGCTCGGCATTAACAGATCATCATGTTGTGTTGAGTGCGACTTTACGTTTGGGCTGGCTGTCGGAGGACGATTCGGGGGAGGACAGACTCACCGAAATAGTTCGCTGGCGTCGAGAGAATCAACCCGGTGGGCAGAATGCGGGTTCGGTTTTTGTCAACCCAATTCCGGGCGAAGTTTCGGCCGGGGCACTAATTGATGAGTGCGGTTTGCGTGGTTTTCGTATTGGAACTGCGCAGGTTTCGGAGAAACACGCAAACTTCATTCAAGCCGATGAGGGGGGTTCTTCGCACGATGTGGTTGCAGTGATGGCCGAAGTTCGTAGGCGCGTGTACGAGCAACATGGTCATCAATTGCGAAGCGAGATCCGATTAGTTGGTTTCGATGCGGAAGCCAACCCACAGTTCGCCGACGTGTTGTCGAGCGAATCCGACACCAGTGTTGCAACAATTCGTCTGGAACAAATCATTGAGAGAATCGCTAGTAGCGAGTCTCGGCCGGATGCCTCAATCCCACTGTCGGTATTGAGCGGCTCGCAACTTCCGGCACAAGATGCCGACCTTTCGCCTGAAGTGTTGAACGAACTGCGTGAGGCATTTGCTAAAGACCCAACTGGAGGCATTGCGCAACCGGAGACCTCGCGTGTCGTCATTGTTGACCCATCGATCGTGGATATCGAACCGTTGGGGGACGTGGATGTAACCGTTGGAGCGACGGAGTCATCATCAACCAGGGTTGTCATCGTCGATGAAGATCTTCGCCAATCGACCGATGACGATTTCCCGGCCGACACCCAATCGCAAACAGTGCATCATGCTCCGACGAGCACAAGAGTGCGGATCTTTGATGAAGATGGTGTTGATGTCTCGCTCGCCGAGATAGTTGATCCAGGACACTGGGGAACTCCGGGTTCAATTCGAAATCGATTAACGAAATTGTTTAGGCGTGGTGCAGCACAGCCTAAAAATAGGCGCAAACAATTGCTCGTTGCGATTGCGTCCGTGGTCGGATTGCTTTCCCTTCTGATAGTCCTTCTTGCGTCGCCCATTTTCTCGGTGCGTAACGTGAAAGTTGAGGGAGTTCGATACGCCAATTCCGAGTTAATAGAAAGTGTGATCGCTTCATTGAAGGGCGAATCGGTGTTGACGGTAGATACCAACGTGTTGCAGGACCGGCTAGAAAGCGACCCGTGGATCGAATCCTCGCGAATCAAGACATTTTTGCCAAGTACTGCAATTATCGAGATAAATGAAAGGCTTCCTGCGGCGTGGTTTGTTGGCGTAGATAATCGTGCGCGCGTCATCGATGTTGACGGTCTTGTGTTGGCGGTGCTTGATGGAAGGCCAACTGAGTACATGCTGATCGATGGTGTTGGACCAAATCTCATTGCTGGTGCTACGACGGCACCCGAGTATCGGGCTGCGGCGCAACTAGCGCAGTCGCTTCCTGCTGAGCTTCAGCCGCTGGTCAAAAACCTTGGGGTTGGAGGCGCCGACTCTGTCACGATGACTCTGACCACGGGGACTCTGGTGAAATTCGGCGAGCCAGTGGATATGCGTAACAAACTGGTCAATGTGGTCGTCCTTCTCCGTCGGCAAGACCCCAATGGAATCCTCGAAATCGATGTTTCTGGAGGGACTCCGGTCGTTAAATCCTCGTAAGTGCGGGGGTTTTCGGCCGGATTCGTGGTGGTATCGCTCGGGGCAACCCTCGGTTTATGTAAGGCTGAAGGACGAGTTAAAAAAGTACATACGGTTTTTTCGATGCTTCCCATCGATCCCAGGAGGAAAATTACAATGGCTGGTGCACCACAGAACTATCTCGCAGTGATCAAAGTGATCGGTGTTGGTGGTGGCGGCGTAAATGCCATTAACCGCATGATCGACGCAGGCCTACGAGGTGTCGAGTTCGTGGCGGTGAATACCGATGCTCAGGCACTGTTGATGAGTGATGCCGATTTCAAAATTGATATTGGTCGCGAGCTCACTCGTGGTCTAGGCGCCGGAAGCGATCCAGAAATTGGTCGTGAGGCTGCAGAAACATCCCGCGCCGATATTGAAGAATTGGTGAGCGGTGCAGACATGGTGTTCATTACTGCAGGCGAAGGTGGTGGCACCGGTACGGGTGCTGCGCCGATCATCGCCGAGATCGCCCGCGCTGCTGGCGCGCTAACTGTCGGAATCGTCACGCGCCCATTTGGTTTCGAAGGTCGACGTCGTTCGCTTCAGGCCGAATCTGGAATCAACAAATTGAAAGACAAAGTAGACACGTTGATCATCATTCCGAACGAGCGGTTGCTCTCTGTTGCCACCGACAAGACAAGCCTGCTCGACGCCTTCCGCAAAGCAGACGATGTTCTCTTGCAGGGTGTTGCTGGAATTACCAACTTGATCACAACGCCTGGTCTTATCAACACAGACTTTGCCGACGTCAAGATGATTTTGACAAACGCTGGTAGCGCATTGATGGGCACTGGCAAGGCAACTGGCGATAACCGAGCGATCAATGCCGCAAACGCAGCGATCAACTCACCATTGCTCGAATCCTCAATTGAGGGCGCCCGAGGTATTTTGCTCAATATCACCGGCCCGTCGGATATGGGCTTGTTCGAGTTGAACTCGGCCGCCGAAATCGTTCATGGCGTAGCGCATCAGGACGCCAACATCATTTTCGGAACGGTCATTGACGACGAACTCGAAGATGAGGTGCGCGTGACAGTTATCGCCGCAGGCTTCGATCGAACCGAGACATCCGGCTCGCGTGCCGCTGCTCGTGATCAACGAACAGTTGATAACCGCCCTGCCGACAACAAGGGAAGTCGGTTGAAAGAGTTGTTTGGTTCGGGCGAAGATCCATTGCGTGATGACAGCGATGGCCTCGACGTTCCTTCATTCTTGAAATAAACGTTTTCAAACAGGCGTGAACGCCGCAGAGGTAGCAGAACGAGTAGCGGTTGTACGACAGCGCATAGTTGAGGCTGGTGGTACAAACGTCGAGCTTGTCGCTGTAACGAAGACGTTTGACGAAACTTCCTGGTTCGCCGCACGGGAGGCTGGCGTCGACGGAGTAGGTGAAAACTACGCGCAGGAACTTGCCGCCAAGGCCCAACAAGTCCCCATCGAGATTCGTCCAACCGTGCACTTCATCGGACAATTGCAAAGCAACAAAGTGAAGATGATCAGCGAAATCGTCGACGTTTGGCAGTCGGTTGATCGGATATCGATAATTGATGAGATTCTTCGCCGCACCCCTGACAAGCCGCCCCGGGTATATGTGCAGGTAAACACCACGAACGAAGTGGGCAAGGGCGGGTGCGAGCCAGAAACAGTGGAGGCCGTTGTAGCCCACGCGGTACGCAGTGGGGCAGTCGTTGAAGGGCTGATGACGGTGGGCCCAACCGACGGCGATATGGCCAAAACCCGGGTTGCATTTCGTCTGCTGCGATCAATTGCTCATGATCTTGGGCTTCGCGGATTGAGTATGGGAATGACCAACGATCTAGAAATCGCCGTAGAGGAGGGCTCGACGCTGGTTCGCGTTGGTTCGGCCATTTTTGGCAACCGCTCTGCTCTGTAGGAACCCCTATAACACCCACGAATACGCCTATTGGGCTATTCTTTGAGGGATGTCAATGTTCCGAAAAGCAATGGATTATCTAGGTCTTGGGCCAGATGATGCATATGACGATTACGACGCTTCGGTTGCACAAGTTCGACCAGAGCGTCAGCGCCAAGTTCGTTCTACGCAGGCTCGTCCTTCACGTCAAGTTGTTCAGGAATACGACGACTACGAAGAAGAGTACGACGAGCCGATGCCAGAGCCGCGCGGAGTGCGCGCAAGACAGCCACAAGTTCGTGATGACTCCAGCGTGCAATTGCGCCCATCTACAAATCGTTCGGTGCCAACTGTCCGTCCACTTTCGGTTTCAACTGCAGAAGCAGTTACTGTTCGACCAACTCGCTACGACCAAGCCAAAGACATTGCTGATTTATTGAAGTCTGGTCAGCCAGTTGTCATGAACATCTCTGGCGCTGACGAAGAAACTGCACGACGCTTGATCGATTTTGTATCGGGTCTTGTCTATGGTCTCGAGGGCCAAATCGAAAAAGTATCACCAGGCGCATTTTTGATTAAGCCTTCCGGAGTTCGCGTCTCACGCGGTTAACGAATCGACAACACTGATGATTAGAGAACTGCTCTGCCAACTCGTCAGTTTGTACGTTTTGCTCATCATTATTCGCGTCATTAGCTCTTGGTTTCCTGCCAACCCCAATGGCCCATTCGGACAAATCATTCGTTTGGTTTTTCGTGCAACCGACCCAGTGTTGTTGCCGGTGCGGCGTGCGGTGCCTTTTGCTGGCCCACTCGATTTGTCGCCGATCATTGTTGTGCTATTCCTCAATATCGTCGTTCAACAGTTCATTCTCGGCTGCTAATTTCTGCACCCAGAGTGCCCAAGCCGTACACTGACGCACCGTGACGTATCCATCGGTAGAGCCGCAGCCGCAGTTTCCGGCGCTTGAAAATGAGACGCTCGCGTATTGGGCAAGTGACAAAACATTCGAAGCGTCCATTGCTCAACATGAAGCTGGCGCGAATGGCGAAAATGAGTATGTCTTTTACGACGGACCACCCTTCGCCAACGGTTTGCCACACTACGGACACTTGCTCACGGGTTTTGTTAAGGATGCAGTGCCTCGCTACCAGACCATGCGGGGAAAGCGCGTCGAGCGCCGTTTCGGTTGGGATTGCCATGGATTGCCGGCAGAGGCAGAAGCCGAACGGCAGTTAGGAATTTCTGGAACACAAGCCATTACCGATTTCGGGATTGAGAAATTCAACGACTACTGCAAAGTTTCGGTGTTGCAGTACACCAGCGACTGGGAGCGTTATGTAACGCGGCAGGCTCGTTGGGTTGATTTTGCAAATGACTACAAAACGCTTGATATGCCGTATATGGAAAGCGTGATGTGGGCATTCAAGGCTCTTTGGGACAAAGGGCTTATTTATGAGGGCTTCCGTGTTTTGCCTTATTCGTGGGCGCTTGAAACTCCGCTCTCAAATACTGAAACGCGCATGGACGATGCCTACAAACAGGTGCAAGACCCAGCCCTCACGGTCGGTTTTACCCTAGAAAATGGTGACTCACTGCTGGCTTGGACAACCACGCCGTGGACATTGCCGAGCAACTTGGCTTTGGCGGTTTCGCCCGATGTTGAATACGTTCGCGTGTCGCATGAAGGCAAGGTGTATGTCCTCGCACAGGCCCGACTGGATGCGTACGCCAAAGAGCTCGAGGGTGCGGTTGTTCTTGAGACGGTGATGGGTTCCACGCTTGTGGGCATGCGCTACACACCGCTGTTTCCTTACTTTGCAGACCACTCCGATGCGTTTCGAGTGCTGTCTGGCGATTTTGTTACAACCGAAGATGGAACGGGCGTTGTGCACATGGCGCCTGGTTTCGGTGAGGACGACCAAAGAGTATGTAAGGACAACGGCATTGAACTCGTAGTTCCAGTTGACAGCAGGGGACAGTTCACCAGTGAGGTTCCTGACTTTCAGGGTCAATTGGTGTTTGATGCAAACCCATTGATCATTCGTGCACTAAAAGACCGCGGTGTGGTGTTGCGCCACGAAACGTACGACCACGCATACCCGCATTGTTGGCGCACAGGTAAGCCCCTTATATATAAGGCCGTGAGTTCTTGGTTTGTCAACGTGACATTGATCAAGGATCGAATGGTCGAACTAAACAACACCATTACTTGGGTGCCCGACCATTTGCAGCAGGGAAGTTTTGGCAAGTGGCTCGAGAATGCTCGCGATTGGACAATCAGCCGCAATCGTTTTTGGGGTTCGCCTATTCCGGTTTGGCGAAGTGATGATCCGATGTATCCCCGCATTGATGTGTACGGAAGCGTTGCCGAACTAGAGCGCGACTTTGGAGTCAAAGTTGCCGATCTGCACCGTCCAATCGTTGATGATCTGGTTCGACCAAACCCAGATGATCCAACCGGCAAATCGATGATGCGTCGAGTGCCTGAAGTGTTGGACTGCTGGTTTGAAAGTGGTTCTATGCCATTTGCTCAGGTGCATTACCCATTTGAGAACCAAGAATGGTTTGAGAAGCACAATCCAGGTGATTTCATCGTGGAATACATCGGCCAAACTCGTGGCTGGTTCTACACGTTGCATGTTTTGGCTACGGCGTTGTTCGATCGTCCGGCATTTTCAACCTGTGTTAGCCATGGCATTGTCCTCGGCGCGGACGGAGCCAAGATGTCCAAGAGTCTGCGCAACTATCCAGACCCAATGAATGTCTTTGATACTTACGGAGCCGACGCAATGCGTTGGTATCTCTTGTCTTCTTCCATTTTGCGCGGTTCCGACTTTGCCGTTACCGAGGAAGGCATTCGTGACACCGTTCGACAGGTGATGCTGCCGCTTTGGAACAGTTGGTATTTTCTTTCGCTCTATGCGAATGCGGAGGCGAAAACAGGATCGATCAATTATTCGTCAACAAATGTCCTGGATGTGTACATCTTTTCCAAACTGCACAAGCTTGTTGCAGAGGCAACTAAGTTGATGGACTCGTACGACTTGTTTGAAGCGTGTCAGCAAGTGCGGGGGTTTTTGGATGCGCTGACCAACTGGTACATCCGTCGCAGCCGTGATCGCTTTTGGGCGGGTGACCAAGACGCAATCAATACTTTGCATACAACTCTTCACGTTTTGACACGAGTGATTGCGCCACTGTTGCCACTTACGAGCGAAAAAATCTTTCGTGGTCTGACCGGCGAGCGAAGCGTTCATTTGCAAACGTGGCCGTCACCCGGCGAGATTCCTTGCAATAATGATTTGGTTACCGTGATGGACCAGGTGCGCGATGTTTGCAGCAGCACACTTTCGCTACGTAAGGTTCACGCGCGACGAGTTCGTCTCCCGCTTGCAAAGTTGACGGTTGCCTCCCCGTTGGCCGAAGGTTTGCGTCCATTTATTTCGATTATCACCGACGAAGTGAATGTTCAAGAAGTCGTACTTTCTACCGATGTCGCTGGCGTTGCGCGGCACGAATTGCAAGTTATACCGGCTGCGCTTGGGCCCAGATTGGGTTCGAACACGCAGAAGGTGATTGTCGCTGTAAAGAAGGGCGATTGGAAGCAGACAGGGGAAACCATTGTTGCCGGTGGTGTTGAATTGCAACCCCACGAATTTCAGTTGAAACTGATGGCCGCAGTCGGTGACGCAGACTCTCTCGCGAGCGCAGCTTTGCAAGATGGCCAAGGCATTGTTCTGTTGGATATCCAACTCACGCCGGCGCTACTTGCCGAAGGTGCCGCCCGTGACGTAGTGCGAGCGGTGCAGCAAGCACGCCGCGAGGCCAAGCTTTTGGTCTCCGACAGAATCACCCTCACCTTGGGCCTCCCCGAGGATCTAGCCCAGCAGATTGCCCCATTCATGTCGTATATCGCCGCAGAGACGCTTGCAGAGCTCACAACGATGGACCCGAACGCGGTACGGGCAACCGATTTAGACGGAACTCCCATCTATGTTGGGGTGGAGCGACTACGGTAAAGCGCCAAGTCAGGGAGACAGTGATGCCTACATCAAAAAAGAAGATCGCCAAGAAGAAGCCAGTAGCCAAGAAGAAGCCGGCGCCAAAGAATGCCCAGGCTGCCAAAAAGAAGGCTGACGCCCTGAAGGCCGCGGCAAAAAAGAAGGCCGATTTGGCAAAGAAACTGGCTGCCAAAAAGAAGGCTGACGCCCTGAAAGCAGCGGCAAAGAAGAAGGCGGAGTTGGCAAAGAAACTGGCTGCCAAAAAGAAGGCTGACGCCCTGAAGGCTGCGGCTAAAAAGAAGGCCGAGTTGGCAAAGAAACTGGCTGCCAAGAAGAAGGCTGATGCCCTGAAGGCTGCGGCAAAAAAGAAGGCCGAATTGGCGAAGAAGGAAGCTGCCAAGAAGAAGCTTGAGGCTCAGAAAGCTGTTGCAATCAAGAAGGCCGCCGAAGCCGCCAAGAAAAAGGCGAAGCGCGAAGCCGAGCTCGCAAAAAAGAAACTTGCTGCTGAGAAAAAGAAGCAGCAGATCATCGCTCAGAAAGAGAAGCTCCTTGCCGCGAAGGAGAAGGCTAAAGAGAAAGCTCGCATTGAAGCCGAACGTCTGGCCGCGAAGGCTGCTCTTGAAGCAGAGCGCATTGCAGCACGCGAAGCCAAAGAGGCAGCGCGATTGTTGGCCTTGGCCGAAAAAGAAGCGGCTCGAGAGGCAGCGCTTCGCGCAAAGAGGAAACCAGAGCCGCCACCACGTCCACCGATTATCAAAACCGAGTTTGTGGATGGCCTGCAAGGAACAAAGGAATTTGATATCAAGTTCCTTACATCCCAGCGTGAAATGTTGTTGGAAAAGCGCGGGCTTCTTACGCGCCAGGCTGTGCGCCTAGAAGACGAAGCTCATGCATTGATTGAAGACGTCGAAATGGGAGACGTGCAGTTTGACGAAGAGGGTGGCGAAGGCGACACCATGGTTGTGGAGCGTGAGCGTGACTTAATGTTGTCGGCGCAAGCACGGCAGGAAGTGGAAGAGATTGATGCTGCGATCGAG
>Ga0208720_1000393_pt1 | contig 11108 bp, 10 predicted proteins | sample LakMenEpi20Apr10_FD_150716 | JGI IMG/M metagenome (GOLD analysis project Ga0208720, IMG submission 150716) | Freshwater microbial communities from Lake Mendota, WI - 20APR2010 deep hole epilimnion (SPAdes) | ecosystem: Environmental > Aquatic > Freshwater > Lake > Epilimnion/Euphotic zone ...
GCTCGATCGACTTACCACCCGATGCTGGAAGTGGATATTGGTTGAGAGGATTTGAAGCGGATCGATCGGTGGCTGTGCCTATGCTGACCGACCAAGGAGAATTGATCCGAATATTATCTGTTGCTGTGGTTGGACTTGAAAAGCCGACAGGATTCTATTCAGGGATCATTCAGGCGGCGTATCAGTTGTATTTCTGATAGATTTTGGACCAGTTCTTCGAAACGTCACCAGAATCATCAGAATGACACTAATTTCGAGCAAGATTAGTCCAAGATTCCAGACTCTTGGATCTGACGCTTTGTACTGAAAATAATATTCAGCCAGTTCTGCTGGAACAGTCCGGGAAAACCGTTCCCCAGGCCAGAATCTCGGCAATGGAGAGCCTGCCCAGATCGGCCAGACTGCGTCTTGAAACGGGCGCTGGATGTCTTGACTGATACGACCACCCGCTCCTAAAAATAATGAACAGATCAACCATCCCCAAATCATAAGGATGACCGAAAGAATTCGGCACCATTTTATTTGCAAAGCATAACCAGCCGATATTCCCAGCCATGGCAATGCTGGAACCAGAAGGCGGGGACCTGTGGACCATCCTCCGGTCCATTCAGGATAAGAGAGATTCACCCAGAGTGGGATAACAAATCCAGCAAGGGTCAGCCAAAGCAGTTTCCACGACTTGTTTTTAATCATCAAAACCCATCCGACGACCGCCAGAGCAGCCCAGGGCGCGTAAAACAAGAGGCCGCGATATTCGCCAACGAGAAGTGGGTTTAATCTTGAAAAATCGGGAAAATTCAATCCGAGCGGATTATCTGCAGAGTGAACTTTTGCGAACTGCTGAGTGGCATGGTGAAAATAGCCCATATCGAGTGCGGAACCGAATGCAATGAAATTATAGAGCATTAAAATCAGGGCTGACGGGAGTGCTCCGAGAATCATTAAAGTTGCATTTTTAGAGATTGATTTTATAGAACGATCGGAGGCCAGTAAATTCAGCCCGATGGCAATTGCAACGGGAGCCTGAGCCAGTTCAGTCAGGACTGCAAAACCACATAGCAAGCCAATCGCGAAAGGCCATTTACTGATCGCAAGATTTTTAAAAAGTGTAATGCAGGCAGATGCCAGCAATAATGCTGACGCCACTTGATGACCATATGCAAGTGTGGAGTAAACAGACATAGGAGAAGCCCAGACCACCATTAATGCAAATGCTCCGGCATGGTTTGGCTTGATTCCGTATTGTTTCAGAATGGTATAAATAAAAACTGCAATGAGGGCTGAGGCAAGACCACTTGAGAGCCATGTGACGAACGCATCGGCAGGCCAGATGGCGAATCCATCCTGACCGAGTGGGTGATCAGGCCAGCCGATGATGAATTTACCGAGAAGATATGATGGAGTTGCAATCAGAGAAAACCCGGGGGCTTTATCGCAATAATAGTGGCCATCTTTAAATGCAAGGTCACCTGTTTGGCGCTGAAGGCCGTCGAGCGAGACGGAACCACGGTCGCCAATGGCATAGACCAGCATCAACCGACTGGCCGTATTCCAGTCGCGAGATTGATGAAACCAGCCAGCGGATAGCCATGCGGAGATGAAGACGAACAGGGCGAGTCGCGGGATTTGGGCTTTTGATATTGGAACAAGCATTTTTGGTCCTTTGTCCTTAGTTCTTTTATATTTGGCCATGAATTCAGATGAATTACGTTGATTTGTCACATGTTTGGCACCATTAGGCAGCAGGGCCGGAATCAATTCCAGACTTGAGGAGTTCAAAAAGCAGTTCTTTAAGCCGGTATTGGATTTCGACCTGAAGGGTCGCGATACTAAAGCCCGGTCCGAAGGGCCGGGTCTCGAGAGCCAAAGAAGCTTGATTCAGGCCTGAAAGGCCGAAATAAATTCCTTTCAGGCCGAAAAGCATATTCTTATCGGCACCGAATTCCCCAGTCCTTCGGACTGGATTGTAGGATATCTGGCCGTTGTCTAATAAGCCAAAACCACCCCAAATCGGTAAATTATATTGAGCCTGATCCTTAAAGTGAGTAGAAAGAACAGTCCGTGAGCCAAACTGTTTAAAATAGTCTATGATTACTACTAACAACAACATAAATTTGATACACCTCCAAATTACCCAATGCATCCTAGATAGATTTATGCAATCCATCGGCCCAGTCCGAATGGCTGGGCAGGCAGAAAAAGCGTGGCTTTGCAATACATCCCAAAAAGGCGTGATATTAATCAGTCCCATACATACTCCTCATTAAAAGATATTTTATATTTCAAAAGTAGACTTCGGTATTCTTCTTGGAACGTCATTTTTAAATGGTGTTGTGCTTGATTTTGAATATATTCAGTCACTTGAATAATTCCAGACTGACTAACAGAAAAAGCAGAATAGCCCGATTGCCAATGAAACCCTTTATATCCATCACCTTTTGTTTTAATCCATTTTGAAGTGCCTGTTTTCACTTTTTCAACAATCTGTGCTATTGTGTTTGTCCGAGATAACACAAAAAGGATATGAATATGATCTTTAACTCCTCCAACCTGTATTGATGGGCACTCCATATTGTTCAGAATCCCAGCGATGTAATGGTGAAGCTCTTGAATAACGTTATCCAGAATCAGTTCTTTACGGTATTTCGTACTAAAAACAACATGAACGTATATTTTCGAGAGTGATTGAGGCATTAGAATTTGATCCATCGCGACCCCTTCAGGTCGCAGACACTTGCTGCAATATTGCCCCCAGCCCGTTGGGCTGGGCTGTAGGATCACGTCCCGTTGGGCCGAAAGACAGTTGGTATCATCTTCAACATTTCTAATGATACAGGCAAGATCGTCAGTATGCCAGAAATTCTTGATTTTCTAATCCGTGTTTTTGATTACGTATTCCATCACCCAGCCCAGTCCACCAGAAACCAGTATGATGGATGGGATCACGATCGGTAAATAGTACCTGTTCCATGCCAGCGGCAGGAAGGATCCGACCACGATGATTGAGCATATCCAATAGATCAGAATCAATCGACCGTTCTGATATTTACCGGTGTCTCGAAATGCAACCACGGCTCCGAAGATGACCATGGGGAGCCAGATCAAGGCCGACCCATCCTGCCTGAATTCGTAGCGGATGCGTGAATCGTCAGGCCTTGGACCGAACGGGCTGAATCGGCCAAACCCCTGAACCACCATCGCTTTGGCCTTATCCGGAATCGTGGTCAGGGCATCGTTGGGAAACGATTTCTGGCCTTGGCTGGAGACGCCGACGCGGTGGTCAATGACGAATTTCACACGTTCCAGAACGCCCATTTCGCTGATCGTATTCAGGCTCGGATCCTTGATCCCCTGAGGGTACGAATAAAAGAACGGATTCAAGAGAATAAAAATGGTTGCCCCAATGATCCCTGCCAGAAACATACAGACGATCCCTCGAATCCGTTTCTGGCCACGGTCGATACCGGCCAGGGCCCAGGCGATGAGAACGATACCCGCCAGAAGTCCATTCAACTTTGAGCTTGCTGCCAGGCCGGTTGCAATCCCTCCGAGGATCACCATGCGCCAGGCTGGCTTTTGCTTGCCGACGATGGGCATGAAGGCAAGAAGGGCAAGTGCCACGCCCATTTCTGTCGGAACATCGGCCATGGATCGGCGTGCATGGGTGCGAAAGAGCGGATGAATGGTCACCAGAATCATCGAGCAGATTGCGACCAGATTACCCCTCCAGCGTTGGGCGATCAGGCCTGTGGCTAGAACGGTGATCAGGCCACAGAGGGCAATTGGCTGGCGTGCGTGCCTGAGCGAGCTGACGGTTTCGAAACGTTTGGAGGTATCGCTGTACCAGGCCCGCATGGCAGAAGGGCCGGGGCGAGGGTCTCCGCCTGTGACGAGTCCTGACCAGACGAGATATTTGGTCAGCGGTGGGAGGTCGTAGGCGGGATATTCGAACCAGAGCGGCGAATGGGTGCTGCCGGTTATGAAGAGGTCGCCGAAATATGCCTGGCTGACATATGCGGATTCATCGACAAAGTGTGGTTCCCGGTCGAGTCCAATGAAGAAACTGATTCCACAGAGGATTGCAACGCATGGAACGGCCCATCGGCCAGCTTTTGACAGGGCGCGATCATAAAGATTGACGGATGTAGCGGACGTATCGATCATGTACCGCAAAAGCCTCTGGTCTGGGATTTGGAATTTGGTGAAGTGTCTTCCATATTTGTGATGAGCGGTATGACGGGTGAGTCGCCACCGGGTTACATGGAAGCGGCTCGATTCATCCTTGCATGTTGGTATGCAATCACGCAAGGCAAGGATACCGCATTTGAACACCTTGCGATTTTCCACTGGGGAGTTTGGTCAAGATGAGTCACCAAGGTCAATCACAACTGGATAAAAATTCTCGTCGGACGGCTTTTCGTAAGCTGGCGACGCTGGGTTTAATGAGTCTAATGCTTGCCAGCAACACGGGTTGCAGATCTGGCAGTGGCAGCGGCGGATTAACTTCACGAATTCGCGATTGCCGACTGTTCAACGTTTTCCGGCGTACTCCACAGACGACTGTGGTTTCAGCCGATCCATGCTGTACGGGTGGAGTGGTGGCGACGAGTGACCCTTGTGGCACACCTGTTGTGGCCTCCGTGGATCCATGTGCGACCACTGGTTCCACGATCATCCAGCAACAAGGTTCGATCATTCAGACCTCGCCCAGCACGATCACTGTTCCTTCTGGAACTTCGACCGCTGTGCCTGATCTTTCCCCTCTCGACAATAAGCCGACCAGCAATCTGGACGGAAAGGGCGCGAACTTCAATCGCCCGATCACCTCATCGCCTTCCACGCTTCAGGCCAAAACTGGCAATTCATCGAACTATCGTTGATCAAGTTTTTTCAGCAGTTCCCTGCTGATCTAGCCTGAATCCGTGAATCTGGTATCCAAATTTCCGACTGGCTTGTGTGAGAGCATCACAGAAGCCAGTCGGAATTTTTTTTGATAGTCGCGAATTCAGTCCAGCCAAACCACATGGGACTCAAGTTTAACTGCATTTTCCGGATGGTCGATCGGCCAGTTCCGAGGCCATGGGGCCGTCACGCAAAGTCGCTTTTTTAAAGTCGGATGCGGAACGGTCAACTGATAAGCATGAAGAGCGACTCGAGGGTGGCCGGAATAGTCCAGGTAAGGGTCGGATGATCCGTACTTCTGGTCGCCCACAATCGGAATGTGCCGATGCTGAAGCTGAACACGAATCTGGTGGCCCCTGCCGGTACCAAGTTCGATCTCCAGCTCGACAAATTTCGGATGCCTTGTGACCGTTCGTATCCGGAGCTCAGCACTCTGTTTACCAGCGATCTGACTCTCTGGACTGACCACCTTTACGTAATTCGTGCGAGGGTCTTTCACAAGTTCGTCAACCCATACGGCCCAATTCTCATCAGGAATCAGCCCTGAGGGTCGAACAACGGCCCGATAGGTTTTCACGAGCTCTGGAGTATGCCAGGCGGCATTGAGCCTCTGGGCCGCTTTCGACGTTTTAGCCAGCACCATCACGCCTGAAACAGGCCTGTCAAGCCGGTGAACCAGACCGACATAAGCCTCTCCAGGCTTATTCTCGGTCTCTTTGCGGTGGGCTTTCATCAGGTCGAGCAAATTCTCGTCACCCGAGATATCACCTTGGGCCAGCATTCCGGCTGACTTGTTGATGAAGATCAGGTGGTTGTCTTCGTACAGAATCTGCATGTTTTATTTTGTCTGCCAATCTCGATAAGTACCTATCATTCCACTTCTTCCTGTTCAGGTTCTTCCATCGGCAAATCTTCTGCAAGTCGTTCACCTAAAGCGGCTTGTAGCCGTTTAATGATCAACGTTGCATACGATCCACGTGGTAATTCAAAGACCATCCTGGCCATCCTTCGACCCTCATTGATATCGTCCGGTTGAACCGTACAATTCCCAACGGTTGGCCTGATGGCGACGGCTCGAGCGCCCTTGGATAGGAAGACATCTTCCATTTTTTTGACTCGAAGGGTCTGCCATGTCAGCCCCCATTTTTCCATCACCAATTCCGCTGCTGCTGCCGCATCGGGATCCGTTGGGAAGGCGTTTCGACTGCATGGAAGCGGCAAATTGTAGTCACCAAAAAGCGTCGCCTGTTCATCGGTCAGATTTTGCCAGAGTGGCCTGGCACCGGTTTTGAACCTGACATTCAGAAGTTGCTCCGGCTTCGTCAGTCGTCGAATCCAGGCATCAAGAAGCTCGTTGTAAAGCTGGCTCTGAAAAGCAGATACATAAAGCCTGCGCATGTCTCGCCGAAGTCGAACAAGAGCACCTTTGTAGTCTACGGGATGGTCGCAAAGGTAGGTGATAATACTACGGGCGTTGCCCTTATCGAGTTCCGCCTTGAGGGTCGGCCAATCGCCCCAGTGGGTGGTGAGCAGGTCTTTTTCACGACGCATGTCGGGGCGGTCAAAGGCGTAAGGCTCGGCCATGGCCAGCCAGAGTGCCCTTTCGAATTTTTCAGCCATCCAGGCGTGAATGATGAATTCGCCAGAGACTCCTACGGAACCGAAACGCTGGTCGTCGAAGTAGTTCGGAACACCTTCGCGAACGATGGCCTGAAGGACTCCGCGAATCTGGTCGGCTTTGTCCTTGGTCAAATCACGCAGGCGGATCGTAAACTTGTTTCCCCGGAAGCCAGATGGCCCGTATGGGACGTTGATAAAACCCATCGGTTCGAGCCGAAAACGGCCCTCTTCCATCGAATTTCCAGGCCCATTCGCAATCGAGATATACTGGATGGTCTGAGCATGCTTATCCTTTAAGCCACCGTGGGATACGGCAGAGGCAGGCAGATTCCAGCGGCGTTTGATCACCTCAAGGGCCTCGATCGTACCAAGTCCTGATTTGCTCAGACGATACATTCGGAAACGACCATGAGAGAGCATCTGGATGGTTGGGAGTTCTTCGACCTGGAAATCATCCGGGCGACTTTTGACTTTCATGATACGTTTTCCAGTTCGATTTTTTGGCGGACAAGTTTGATGGTGGCCTGAATTTCGATATCGACGGCCTTGTGAGCCTGCCGGACATCAACCAGAAACAGAAAGACACCGATGATCATATTCCCAAGTATTCCAAGAAAAAGAATGATCGTGAGCGGATAGAGTTTCCAGAGCATGAGACGCTCCATGAACAGGATCCCAATCAGGACGGTAAGCAGCAAAATCGAGACGCCGATGCAGAGCATGGAGGCTTGAAGGATTCTGACCCGTGCTCGAAGCATGGTCAGTTGCCGGCCCGTTTGGAGGATCGCATCGGAGGCCGATTCCTCACGCACCTCCCGGGCCATTCGCCTGAGATTGGTCATGATGAACTGGAACCGATTTGTCAGGGCACTGAGTATCATCCCAAGGGTCAGGGCGAGGGCCGATGGCCCCATGCTGAACTGGAATATACTCAGAACGGTTTGCCAATATTGAAGATCTTCGGGATTCATCCGCACTTTCCGCGTTCCGTCGCCAGACTGGTTGACTAAACTCAACATTCAATATAACGTAAGTTCATGAAAAACAACGATGAATTCCCCAAGCTTACGATTCTGCCCGACTTTTCGCCACCTCCTCAGCCTCGTCTGACGAACTCCGAAAAGTACGGCAGCCTTTACTGGATGGGAATTGCAGGGCTGATCGCGTCGATCATGCTCGTCAGTTGGTTTGCCGTAAATTTATGGATGATGCGCGATGTCTGGCAAGCCATCTACGTGCTCCACGATGCCGATAGTCCTGTTGATGCAAGAGTTCAGGCGGCGGAATTTCTGTCCACTGATCCCCGCATGGAACCTTCCCAGATCCAGCCGATGATTTTCCGTAAGTCTCTACCTGAAAAGGCCAGATACATTCTGGCGGAACATCTGGACAAGGCCCTTTCCGCCAAAGATGCGGGCGAAATGCTGCAACTGCTGTCGACAGAAGGCCCTACGAGTCCGCCCAACTGGCTCAGAGGTCATCTGGCCAGGCTTGCCGTGATCACTCTCAAGCCAGATTCCACGTTTCCAGTCACAACATTGACAAAATTCATCGCTGATCCTGATCCGGTCGTGGCCGACTGGGCTGCTTTTGGACTCGCCAGATGCTTGGATCCCAAAGCCCGTCAGGTCGGTCTGGATCGACTTGATCAGAGAGCCAAGTCAGGGTCGTCCTTGGCGACCAATCTCTTGATTGCAAAAGATGGGGCATCCGTGACTTCGACCGTTGCTCTCAATCAAGCCATCAAGGCCATGAGGGCTGAAACATCTCAAAATAAATCGGTTGCGCCGATAGATTGACTTCGATTGACCAGCACTTTTTTTGATTAAAGAAGTCATAGCAAAAATCGCGATGAAGGCTTTCGCATTTGTGAAGATTGGCTAAAGTTTTCGGAATCAATCAATGACAGGCCATAAATTCTCCGATGAATTCGGTAGAGATTGTCACAAGTGACGATTAGGCAAGGTGTGCCAGTGGAGTAGTCAGATGGGGATTCTAGTCCAGAAAATACTATGGGCCAGCATTTTGGTTGCTGTACCTTGTCTATTTTTTGTACCCCAGGCTGATGGTCAAGACGTGTCAGAGGCAAAGCTCTCTAAAGTTCTTGAAAGGCTTGACGCTCTGGAGAAGGAGAATCGCGAACTCAAGTCCAAACTTGAGACTGTCAAAGATGCCCAGCCTTCCACGGGTGAATTATTGCAAAGCGAAGTGGAATTATTAAAAAAACGTCTGGAGGCGGTGGAGCTTGAAAAGAAGCAATCTTCGGATACCACATTACCGCCACTTTTAAAGCCCGACCTGAACGAACAAACAGACTTGCCATCAGCAGTTGAAGGCTACCTCAGGCGTAGAGATGAGCAGATCAAGCAAGGGCTCGATCAGGATAAGCCCAACAAACGGTTTAGTGATGGCATCTGGAAAAACGGCACATATTTTGAAACCCCTGATGGAGCTTTCAAAAGCCATGTCGGGGGCAGGATGGATTATGACAACACATGGTATTCCGTACCTGATAATATGCGATTTGGCTCGAATAATTCGCTTAGACTTTCTGACGGAACTGCATTTCGTCGATTGCGATTGCGCACGGACGGCACAATTTATACCAATATCGATTATGCCCTTGAAATCAATTTTGCAAACCTCCAGGACTTCGGAAATGCTGGCTCACCTCAGCTCAACGGGAGCGTGGGTGTAACCGATGCCTATCTCACATTTACCAAAAAACCGTTTTTCTTTGACAATATCCGGGTCGGCCACCAGAAGCCCTGGTTTGGCCTCGAACATACGACAAGCGACAACTATCTGCCTTATATGGAACGTTCGACGATGTTCGATGCGTTCGTGAATCGGTTTGACTATGTCAACGGTGTCTCTGCATTCGGAAACGTCTTTGACAATGATCGAATGACCTATGGACTAGGTTTTATGCGATCCGGTTCAAGTTCGGTCAATCCGTTCGGAATTGGTGTCGGTGACGGATCTTACGCCTACAATACGCGATTCACCTTTCTGCCCTGGATCAGCGAGGACGAGACCGATTTCGTCCACATTGGGACATCTTACTTTTTCCGGGCACTCGATTTTAATCGGACAAGTCCAGGCGATCGCCCCTTGGTCAGAGCAGGTGCAGGCAACAATGAAGTGCCTAACGTGATCCAGACAGGGTCGTTCTACAGCTTCTCGGGGGCTCACAATTTCAGTCCTGAAATCGCAATTGTCAAAGGCCCTTTTTCCGCTTCTGCCGAATATTTACTCGTCAATTATGCACATACTTATGTTGAAAAGGTCGGTACCAAAGGCAATCCCGGATATTTTCGCCCGAGTGGCCCAGCGAATTTTCATGGAATGTACGCTGAAACCGGTTATTTCTTAACCAAAGGCGACCATCGGAGCTATTCCAAGGCGACCGGTACTTGGGATCGAACCACACCGAAGCATCCGTGGAGGGTTGTATCCAACTCAAATACAACTCCTGGAAGAGGTGCATTGGAGCTGACAGCCAGGTATACTTATCTGGATTTGCTTTCAGGAAACCCGACTTTAACGACCAGTCAAGGGGCTCGTGCAGGTACCGAAAACGATATGACATTGGGATTGAACTGGTACTTGAATCCAAACGCCCGTTTTATGATCAATTATGTGAATACCTGGGTGAATTCAATCGACCCGTCCCTCTCTGGCAGGTTTCAGGGCCTTGGGATGCGTATGCACTTCGACTTTTAAAATATAATTCTTCGCAAGGGTTTATTTACATCTCGTGAATTATTGATGAAACTATCGCAATGTGTTTGACTCCTGCTCTACCATGATTTATCGTCAGTCCTCCGGTGGCCAATTCTGAGTTCCCTACACTCAATGAGAGAGCATCAACCGTCATGTTTAATTCCGTCTTTTGGCAATCCGTAGCCGATTTACCCACTTTGACACTCATTTTTCTGGTCATGTCATTGGTTGTTGCATTTGGATTTGAATTCATCAATGGGTTTCATGACACGGCAAATGCTGTAACAACAGTCATTTACACGCATTCACTCAAGCCGATGCCGGCTGTAATCTTTTCGGGATTTTGCAACTTCCTTGGTGTACTGCTGGGTGGAACCGCCGTGGCATTCAGTATCGTAAACCTCCTGCCTGTCGATGTTTTGGTTGACGAGAGTTCCGGTAAGGCATTGGTCATGGTCATTTCGCTTTTATTGGCAGGTGTGATCTGGAATCTGGGCACCTGGAGTCTGGGCCTGCCAGTCAGCAGTTCCCACACTTTGATTGGCTCAATTCTCGGTGTAGGCCTTGTGAACAGCCTGCTCACACGCGGTGATCTCTCTGGAGTAAACTGGACCAAAGCGACAGAAGTCGGTCTCTCACTCGTTCTTTCTCCCGTGATCGGGTTTGGGCTGGCAGCCATGGCATTGCTCGCAATGAAAGCATTTATTAAGGATGAAGTGCTTTTTACACCACCAGAAGGCCAGCATAGTCCACCCACCTGGATTCGACGACTTCTGATCTCCACTTGCGGGGCAGTCAGTTTTGCACACGGTTCAAACGACGGGCAAAAAGGCATGGGTCTGATTCTGCTGGTTCTCATT
>Ga0208720_1000394_pt1 | contig 11019 bp, 9 predicted proteins | sample LakMenEpi20Apr10_FD_150716 | JGI IMG/M metagenome (GOLD analysis project Ga0208720, IMG submission 150716) | Freshwater microbial communities from Lake Mendota, WI - 20APR2010 deep hole epilimnion (SPAdes) | ecosystem: Environmental > Aquatic > Freshwater > Lake > Epilimnion/Euphotic zone ...
GGCGCGTGGTGTGCAGGCGCGCATAAGTTTGTGGAAAAACGAGTTGGTTATTCCGCACGATGCTGCATCCAAGGTTGACAACTCGATTGATGCAAAGTATGTCGACGTCTATCGCGAGTATCAGAAGCGCCTAGAGCGCAACGGGGCAATGGATTTCGACGACTTGCTCACCAATACCGTGCGCTTGCTTCGCCAGCACCCAGAGGTGCTTCGCTCATACCAGGAACGCTTTAAACATATTTTGATCGACGAATACCAGGACACCAACATGGCGCAAAACGCCATTGTCTTGATGCTTGGTGCACTTCACCACAATGTGTGCGTTGTGGGCGACACCGATCAAAGCGTGTACCGATTTCGCGGTGCCGACTTCCGCAACATTCTGGAGTTTGAAACGGCGTTTCCCGAAGTGACAACAGTGGTTCTGGCTCAGAACTACCGCAGTACCCAGACCATCTTGGACGCGGCCAACGCTGTGATTACCAACAATGTCGAGCGAAAGCCCAAAGAGTTGTGGACAGATTTGGGTAAGGGCGAAAAGATTGTTCGGTACTACGCCGACAACGAACACGACGAGGGGCGGTGGGTTGTCTCGCAGTTGAAGCAGCAGCACGACAGTGGCCATCGAATGTGGAATGAACTTGCTGTTTTTTATCGCACTAATGCGCAGAGCCGGGTGATGGAAGAGGCGCTCATTTACGCGGGCGTTCCGTACAAAGTAATTGGCGGCACCAAGTTCTACGACCGGCGCGAAGTAAAAGACGCGCTCGCATATTTGCGCTTGGCTGCAAACCCGCTAGATGAGGTGAGCATTAAGCGCGTGCTCAACGTGCCCAAGCGCGGCATTGGCGATACATCGGTAGGCAAGATCGATGCATTCGCTCACGAGACGGGTGTTTCGTTTGCTGTGGCGCTTCGTCAAGCTGCCGCAGCAGGCGTGGGTGCGGCGGCGCAAAAAGGAATCAACGCTTTCAACTCGTTGATTGACGAATGTCAGTCGATGCTTGCGGATGGCCCGGCCAATGTGTTGCGCCACGCGCTCGAATCCAGCGGTTACTTGCGCGAACTTACGGCAGAAAACACAGTCGAGTCGGCAGGGCGCGAAGAAAACGTGCTCGAACTGATTGGCGTTGCGAACGAATTCACGCAGATCGACGAATTTCTGGAACAAGTTGCACTTGTTGCCGATACAGACAAACTGGATTCCAACAACCATGTCACGCTGATGACTCTGCACTCGGCAAAAGGCCTGGAATATCCCGTGGTGTTCATCGTGGGCGTTGAAGAGGGCATCTTCCCGCACAACCGAGCGCTGACCGACAATGTGGAGTTAGAAGAGGAGCGCAGGCTTGCATACGTGGGTATTACGCGCGCAAAGGAGCAGCTGGTCTTAAGCCATGCATGGAGCCGCAGTTTGTTTGGCAACACCCAGTACAACCCTCCTTCGCGCTTTCTCGACGAGATTCCCGAAGAACTGATTCAGCGCGAAGGAAGTTTTGACTCTGGCGCAGATGCCGAGCGGTATAGCTATCGATCACGTGAAGATCGTGGCTACGCACCAACTCAGCGACTCAATCGCCATAACACCTCGGTTGCTCCTGTTTCGCAAAGTGTCGCGCAATCTCTCAATCACGACTTTGCAATTGGTGATGACATCGAGCATCCAACGTTTGGTGAGGGAATCATCATTGATATTCGCGGTCAGGGTGAAAAAGCCGAAGCATCAATTAGGTTCCGCTTGGTGGGAACAAAACATCTTTCGTTGGCGTGGGCTCCACTCAAAAAAATGAAGCAGTAAATTTACGGCGTTGGCGTGCCGCGTAAATCAATGAGCAGGGTAGTTTTGTTCTCGACAATTGGTCGCACATCGAGCGGCGCCTGCAATTGATCAACCTGCAGCGTTCGGCCGGTGCAATCGGTGAACGTGTGAGTTTTTTCGATTTGCGTTACCAAACAATCCACTGTTTTGTCGGCGGGATAGGCGTAGTACACCTGCCACCCTTTGGCATCGTCAGTTCCGTTGTGTTCAATAATTATCGAGCGCTTTCCACTGGCATCGCGAAGATCGGGGAACAGCACGGGGCCATTTTCGCGAATAGATTCGGCAATGTCCGAAACGTTGCCGACCACGAATGTTCGGTTGCCCGCATCGACCGAGACCTCTGCGCGATCTGTGGCAAATGTCGCCATGATCCAGGTGATTCCGCCGAGGGCCGCGAAAAAGGCGATACCAGCCAGAATCGGCACGGTTGCTCGTGCAAGCGGTGAGCGCAAGGTGGGTAATGCCATCCCGTAAGTGTGGCCCAGATTTACCACGACGCGGGCCAATTGGCGGGTTGGTATCGGTCACGCTCGAGGGCGTAAGGTTATGTACTCGTGAAGCGTCCTTACCGAGTTGTCGTGGCCAAGCCTGGCCTGGATGGGCATGATCGTGGCGCTAAAACCATCACTCGCGCGCTTCGCGACCATGGTTTTGAAGTGATTTATACCGGCCTTCATCAGTTGCCAGAGCAAATTGCCGAAACCGCACTACAAGAAGACGTTGACGCAGTTGGCCTTTCGCTGTTGTCGGGTGCGCATCTCACGTTGTTCCCGCGGGTGATGGAAGAGCTGCGCTCGCGCGAACTGGGCGACGTGTTGGTGTTTGGTGGTGGCGTTATTCCCGATGCCGACGCGCGAGAACTGCGCGCACAGGGAGTGGGCGAAATTTTTGGCCCCGGTTCTTCATTAAAAGACATCGCAACGTGGCTCGAGCAAGCACTCGATGCTCGCGAACAATAGAGAAAGAAGTCTCATGGATTTATTCGAATATCAAGGCAAACAGTATTTTGCCAAATTCAACATTCCAGTTTCGGCGGGCGGTGTTGCTGTCACTGTTGACGAAGCAGTGCGTGAGGCAGAGTCAGCCAAGTATCCGGTGGTTGTAAAGGCGCAAGTACAAGTTGGTGGCCGCGGCAAGGCTGGCGGTATCAAGCTGGCCAACAACGCAGACGAAGTTCGCTTACATGCAGGAAACATTTTGGGCATGGATATCAAGGGCCATGTTGTGAAGCGCGTCTGGATTGAACACGCGTCCGATATTGCCGAGGAGTATTACGCATCGTTCACGCTTGATCGCGCGGCCAAACAACACCTCTTGATGTTGTCGGCGCAAGGTGGAGTCGAGATTGAAGAAGTTGCAGCAAAAGATCCAACCGCGATCATCAAACTGCACATCAACCCAATCGAGGGTTTGTCGCCTGCCACTGCTCGTCAGGCCACGGTCGATGCAAAGATTCCGGCAAAGGCAGTAGATGGCGTGTCCGACATGTTGGTGAAGTTGTACGAATGCTTTACCAAGGGTGACTGCGACTTGGCAGAGATCAACCCGCTTATTTTGAAGCCAACAGGCGAGGTGCACGCGCTGGATGCAAAAGTAAGTTTGGACGTCAACGCTTCCTTCCGCCATCCGGAATGGGAAGAGTATGCAGCAACGGAAGAATTAGACGATCGCGAAAAATTGGCTCGCGAGAAGAACTTGCAGTACATCGGCCTCGACGGAACAGTCGGAATTATCGCCAATGGTGCTGGCCTGGCAATGAGCACGCTCGACGTGGTTAATCAAGTTGGCGGCTCGGCTGCCAACTTCCTTGATATCGGCGGCGGCGCTAACGCCGAGATGATGACGGCGGCACTTGAAGTAATCAACTCGGATGCCAAGGTGAAGAGCATCTTTATCAATATCTTCGGCGGTATTACCCGGGGCGAAGAAGTTGCAAAGGGCATTGTTGAGGCAGTGAAGCGTGTTGCGCTTCGCGCCCCAATTGTTATTCGCCTTGATGGCACTAATGCTGAAGAGGGCCGCAAGATTCTGGCGGAAGCCGGAATCCCCGAATCGCAGCTAACTAGTCGACCCACCATGATCGAGGCAGCTCGCGCCGCCGTCGAGATGGCCAAGTAGGAGCAGATCATGGCAATTTTCGTAGATCAAAACACCAAGGTGATCGTGCAAGGGCTCACTGGTGGGCAAGGTCGTTATCACGGCCTGCGCAACAAGGCATACGGCACCCAAGTGGTGGGCGGCGTTACTCCAGGTAAGGCCGGACAAGATGTAGAAGGTATTCCAGTGTTCGACACCGTTGCCGATGCGGTTGCTGCAACAGGTGCAACGGCATCGTTTATTGCGGTGCCACCGAAAGCTGCGCCAGCAGCAATTCTTGAAGCGGCCCGAGCAGGCATTGGTTTCGTTGTGTGCATCACCGAGGGTGTTCCCGCGCAAGATGAAGCGCGTGTGTTTGCAACATTGCAGCGCGACTACCCAGCAACACGATTGCTTGGCCCAAACTGTCCAGGAATTATTAGCCCAGGCAAATGCAACATCGGAATTACTGCCGGCGAGATTGCACAAGTACCAACCGCGGCGGGGCCAAACGTTGGCATCGTTTCACGATCGGGAACGCTTACATATCAGGCGTTGTACGAACTGAAGCAACAGGGCATAGGCGTCAGCACATGCGTTGGCATTGGTGGCGACCCAGTGCCGGGTACTTCATTCGTTGATTGCTTGGCGCAGTTTCAAGCCGACCCAGAAACACACGCCATCATCATGATCGGTGAAATTGGTGGATCGGCCGAAGAAGAAGCCGCCGAGTTCATCACTCACCACGTGACGAAGCCAATGAGCGCGTACATTGCGGGCGTTACCGCGCCAGCGGGCAAGAAGATGGGCCATGCTGGGGCCATCGTGTCCGGAGGCAAAGGTACTGCGCAGGGCAAGATGGATGCATTGCGAGCAGCCGGAGTTCAGATTGGTCTCAACCCAACAGAAGCCGGCGCGCTGATGGCGGAGATCGTCAAAACCCTTCGCTAAATCTGTGATGAATCGCCCCCAACAGTCCATCGCTTATTTGCCCGGGCTCGATGGGCTTCGCGCAATTGCCGTATTGGCCGTTGTTGTTTATCACGCCAATAAAAACTGGCTCAGTGGTGGTTTTCTTGGCGTCGAAGTTTTCTTTGTTATCAGTGGTTACTTGATCACGCTGCTGCTGCTCACAGAGTCGAGGCAAACAGGAACAATTAGTTTTGGTGCCTTCTGGACACGACGCGCACGCAGATTGCTTCCTGCGCTTTGGATGTTGCTCACCGTTACCACGGTGTATTTCTCGCTTTTTGAACGTGCCGAACTTGGGCGGTTGCGCGGTGACGTCATTGCAGCATTCATTTATGGTTTCAACTGGTTCAAGATTTGGGCGCAGTCTTCGTATTTCGATGGCACCGCGCTCGACCCGCTAAGGCACCTGTGGTCGCTTGCAGTGGAGGAGCAGTTTTATCTGGTGTGGCCGCTGTTGATTGCGGCAGTGCTTCGTCTTGCTGGTAAGCGGACAGCCAAACTCGGGGCAATTTTCCTTGGTATTTCTGTACTTGTAGCCGTGTACGTCGCGACAAGTTACGCACCAGGGGTGCGCGGAACGGTAATCGAAACGCCCGAGCATTACATCTCGCTCTTTGGCCATGCAGTAGCGCGCATCGACTTTCTCTTTTTAGGAACGATTGGTCGCTCGGGTGGACTATTCGTCGGTGCTGCGCTGGCGTTTGTCTACCAGCCAGCCATGTTTGATTCCACGCACCCAAGTAGCGATCGCCGTTTCATCGACGTCATTGGTTTCGCCGGTTTGGCGGGCGTTGCGTTATTGATGTGGCGTTTTCACGATGTGGTGGAAGTTCCTGGCACCGGAGCAATTCGCGGCTACGACCCGCTATTTCAAGGTGGGTTCTTCTTGGTGGGGTTGGCGGCTGTTGCAACGATCACCGCGGCGGTGCATCCACACACCTTCATCGGCAAACGGCTGTTAGGCAACCCGCTATTTGTTTACTTCGGTCGGCGATCGTATGGCCTCTATCTCTATCACTGGCCTGTCTTTCAGATTCATCGGAAAGTTGCCAGCAATTATCTCTCGGTGATGGAGTTCGTTGTTCTCTTTGCGATCACGCTGATCATCACCGAAGTTTCGTATCGATTCATCGAAATGCCAGTTCGTACTGGCGCGTTCGGCGAATGGGTGCGCACGCTGCGTTCGCCTCGTAACGATGCCGACCGAGAGCGCAAGCGCCAAGTGGTGGCTGGCTTGGTCGTTGCGGCGGTTATCCCAGTGTTTGCCTTTGGCAGCCTCGCATTTGGCACGGGTGAGGGAAAGATTGCGGAAAGCATCAAAGAGAACGAAGACGTCGTCGAAAATTTGCTTGGAACAACAGTTCCGGGCCAGACATCAATACCGGGCACTGCAACCACCACGCTTGACGGACAAATCATTCCGATTCTTGCCATTGGCGACTCAGTCATGCTTGGCGCGGCAGACATTCTCACCGAGCGCGGCATCACGGTTGATGCGCTGAAGAGCCGATCATTTCGTCAAGCACTTGAGATTTCAAATTATGTGAAATCGATTAATCGATTGGGCGAGTTCGTCATCATCCACCTGGGCACCAACAACTATGTCGACCAAGAAACGCTGGACGAAATAATGGTTCCACTCGCAGACGTTGATTTGGTGCTGTTCCTGACGGCGCACGTGCCCAGCAAGCCATGGCAGGACCCAAATAACGAACTGGTGAGGGCAATGCCCGACAAGTACGGAAATGTCAAGGTTTTGGACTGGTACACGTACGCGCAAGAGCACCCCGAATTCTTGTACGGCGACAAAATTCACCTCAACGAAGAGGGTCAGAAGATATATGCGGATCTCATCATGCAAGCAGTAGGGAAGTAAGGTTTCGTTTATGAAAACACCAGTACGTGTCGCAATAACAGGCGCTGCCGGCCAAATTGGCTACAGCCTTCTTTTTCGTATCGCTTCAGGCGCAATGCTCGGGCCCGATACGCCCGTGATTTTGCAGTTGCTTGAAGTGACGCCAGCGCTCGGTGCGCTTGGTGGCGTAAAGATGGAATTGGACGACTGCGCATTTTCTCCACTGGTCGATGTCATTACAACCGACGATGCCAACGTGGCGTTCGGCGATGCCGACATTGCATTGTTGGTCGGTGCAATGCCACGCAAAGATGGCATGGAGCGCTCCGATCTGTTGTCGGCAAACGGTGGCATCTTCAAGCCACAGGGTGCAGCGATTAGTGCAAACGCAAAAAAGAACATCAAAGTTCTTGTAGTTGGAAACCCTGCTAACACCAACTCGCTCATTGCAATGCACAACGCACCCAACACCGACCCGCGTCAGTTCACCGCAATGACACGCCTCGATCACAACCGTGCAATTAGTCAGTTGGCACAACGCGTGAATAAGCCAGTCACTTCAATTAAGAAGATGACCATCTGGGGTAACCACTCCACAACGCAGTACCCCGACTTGTTCCATTGCGAAGTAGACGGAAAAAATGCTGCGCAGTTGGTGAACGATCAGTCGTGGATTGAAGAGACGTACATCCCCACAGTTGCCAAGCGTGGCGCAGCCGTCATCAAGGCTCGCGGATCTTCGTCGGCTGCAAGCGCCGCGAACGCCGCAATTGATCATGTGCGCAACTGGGTGCTTGGCACGCCGGCTGGCGATTGGGTCTCCATGTCGGTGCCGTCCGACGGCAGCTACGGAGTGCCAGAAGGTCTCATCTCATCATTCCCGTGCACATGCGCCAACGGCGATTACTCAATCGTGCAGGGCCTTGATATCGATGCGTTTAGCCGCGCACGAATTGATGCTTCGGTTGCAGAGTTGCTCGAAGAGCGCGACGCAGTTAAAGAACTCGGCCTGATCTAACCACCAACACTGCGCGGCGATGCTGCGCGAGTATCTGCCCTGCTGCGGATGCACCCTTGCGGGTCACTCTTTGCATTTTTTGCAACTTCGCTTCTTGGCGACAGTTGCTTTCCTTCGCGCCATGCATCTAAATATCGCTGCGGCCAAATTTCGCCCTGCAGCAGGTAGGCCTCGGCAAGTGGGCAGATGCGTGAGATTCCAAAATGCGTATGGCAGCGCGTTACTCGTGCGTTTCCGCTGGAGCCCATCACACCAATCCAGTCGCCTGGTGCGACGCGTTGCCCTACACGCACCTTTACTCGCCCAAGATGCGAAAAGAAATAGCGAACGTTGTCATCGCCCACGATGGTTACGGTTTTGCCACCGCGGGTGCCGGGAGCATCAACTTCTTTGTCCCACTTGTCGCGGATGTGCCGTTGCGTGACAATGCCTGCAGTTGGTGCAAGCACGCGTGCGTAACAGCCCTCCACATCGGCTGCCGGGTAGTCGACATGATCGCGCGGGTATGTAACGGGGATTTTTGAAAATGGAAATACATAGCGAGGTGGCGAAGCAGCTTCGTCGGCGCTGGCATGCGTAGGAACGGCCAACACTGCCGCCATCACGACAATTCGCAGCACGAGGCGCATTGGGCGATAGTAGTGGGAGTGTTACGGTGTTGCGCGATGAAACGACAGATGTGGATCGATACCGATACGGCGAGTGATGACGCGGTTGCGCTGATTATTGCCCTGCGACACCCAGATATCGAGGTGAGGGGTATCAGCGTGGTTGCGGGCAATGTCCCCCTAGAAATGGGCGTGCAAAACGCCCTGTACACGGCCGAACTGTGTGCAAGCACAGTGCCCATCTATGTTGGTGCGGCCCAACCATTGGTGCGCACGTTAGACACGGCGCAGTTTGTGCACGGAGTGGACGGCATGGGCGACATTGGCTTGCCATTGTTTGGCAGGGTTCCGACACCGGGCGACGCCATCGATGAAATTATTTCAGCGGCGCATCGGCACGCACACGAACTAGAGCTTGTAACGCTTGGGCCACTTACCAACATTGCCCTTGCACTGCGCAAAGACCCGACCATTGCAACGCTTATCAAGCGTTGTGTGGTGATGGGCGCTGTTGCCGACCATATTGGCAATGTCACACAAGTTGCCGAGTTCAATATGTGGGTCGACCCAGAGTCGGTAGACATCGTCTTGCAGTCGGGAATGAAGTTGGAGTTCGTTGGGTGGGACATCTCGCGAACAGAGGCGGTCATCACTCCCAAAGAGGCCGCCGCAATTCGCGCACTTGGCACCGATCGCGCACAATTTGCTGTCGACATTCAGCGCGTGCTCGAACGGTTTTGTGCAGAAGAAACACACCTTGCTGGTTTCGACTTACCCGACCCAATAGCAATCGCGTATGCCATTAATGAAAAGATTGCCACCGAAACACAAGATTGGTTTCTTGCAGTAGAGACTCAGTCGCATCTCACTAGGGGAATGGTGGTGATGGATACGCTCGGCGTGATGCATGAGGCAGCAAACGCGCGCGTAGTGACCAAAGCCAGCCATGAAGTATTCATGACCATGCTGATGGAGGCATTGGGTTCGTGAGCGCATCTCCATTGAGCGATGCATTCGTCGAACTTGCAGTATCTACGCGCAACGGGCACGACGAGTCGGTTCACTACGGCGCAGTGGTGGCGCTTGAGCCAGATGGTTCGGTTGCCTTTGCGTTAGGTGATGCGGGGGCTGTTGTGTTTCCACGTTCGTCGACTAAACCAATTCAGGCAACCGCCATGGTTGCAAGCGGGTTGTCGCTACCACCGAAACTATTGGCACTGGTTTGTGCAAGCCACGACGGCAGGGCCGAGCATCTTTCAACCGCCAAAGAAATTTTGGCAACGGCGGGCCTTACCGAAAGTGCGCTTGGCAACACGGCCGATTATCCGCTCGACCCAGACGCGCAGGAGGCGGCTATTCGAGCGGGTGGGGCAAAGACTGCGTTGCAGATGAATTGCTCCGGTAAGCACTCTGGGATGTTGGCAACATGTGTGCACAACGGTTGGGACTTAGAGAGTTATTTGCACGTGGAGCATCCGTTGCAGCAACGAATTACCGAAATGGTTCCGCAGCTTGCGGGCGAGGAGGCATCCTTCATCGGCGTGGATGGCTGTGGCGCCCCCGCGCACGCGCTCTCGCTCACTGGATTGGCGCGAGCATTCCGAAGTGTCGCTCTCGCGCCGGCCTCTAGCGCTGCAGGCCAAGTGGCTGCGGCAATTAGGCAACATCCGGAGATGCTCGGCGGCCCAACCCGCGACATCACGTTGCTCATTCAAGGCGTGCCTGGGCTGTTGGGCAAGGACGGGGCCGAGGGAGTTTTTGCTATTGCGTTGCCGGACGGGCGGGCAATCGCGTTAAAGATTTCTGATGGCGCTAACCGTGCTCGGCCGCCAGTGATGAAGTTTGCACTGCAAGCACTTGGCGTCGACGTGAGCGCAGTAGATCCGCGCGCATTCGACTCTGTAATTTTTGGCCACGGTAAGCCCGTTGGCAGCGTGCGCGTTACCGCGACGCTGTAACTATTTAGCCCTCGTAGTACGAGTCGGCGACGCTGAGCGCTTCGTCGAGAATGGCAATACCTTCGCGCAATTCGTCGGCCGACGCATTGCACGGTGGTGCAACATGCGTACGGTTGAAGTGCACGAATGGCCAGAGGCCCTTGGCTTTGCAAGCATTTGCAAAATCAACCATTGGCTTCGCATCTGCTCCGCCGGCGTTGAATGGCACGAGTGGCTTGCGAGTTTCGCGGTTGCGAACCAACTCGATTGCCCAGAACACGCCGAGGCCGCGAACGTCGCCAATTGATGGATGCTTCGCTTTCAGTTTTTCAAGCTCGGGGCCGATGACATCGGTTCCCAGGCTGCGTGCATTTTCAACAATCTTCTCTTCTTTGAAGATATTGATTGACGCAACTGCTGCAGCACATGCAAGCGGGTGTCCGCTGTAGGTGAGGCCGCCAGGGTACACACGGTCTTTGAACGAGTCGGCAATCTTTTGGCTGATGACCACGCCACCAAGAGGTACGTATCCGGAGTTGACGCCTTTCGCGAAGCAGATCAAGTCTGGGGCTACGTCCCACTTGTTGACTGCAAACCACTCGCCGCAACGGCCGAAGCCGGCCATTACTTCGTCACACATCATGACGATGCCATAGCGATCGCAAATTTCACGTACGCCCTTGAGGTAGCCGTCTGGTGGAACCAAAATGCCGTTTGTACCGACAACAGAT
>Ga0208720_1000395_pt1 | contig 11002 bp, 9 predicted proteins | sample LakMenEpi20Apr10_FD_150716 | JGI IMG/M metagenome (GOLD analysis project Ga0208720, IMG submission 150716) | Freshwater microbial communities from Lake Mendota, WI - 20APR2010 deep hole epilimnion (SPAdes) | ecosystem: Environmental > Aquatic > Freshwater > Lake > Epilimnion/Euphotic zone ...
AGATTCTTTAAGAATCGTTTCACTGCTTCGTACGCCACGGTGTCATTTGCAAGATCCGCAGTAATCAGAAGATGCACGCCATTGCCAGACACAGCAACAGACCGCACTTGAATACTTGGAATGGCCGTCGTCAATACTTTTATGACATCAGAGTAATACGATTTTGCCCCGTCGATTTTAGACGCGTTGTCCTCGCCGTTATTTTTTTCGACATCGATGTCAATTAAGATATTTGACCGGCGGAGCACATCATCGTCACTTGCATAGCGTTCAGTGGATTCATGCAAAGGGTTGATCGTGATGAAGCAGCTATAACCTTGCGAAATGAAATCACGGATCTCATTCAGCTGGTCGGGCGCTAGCCTAGCCCCTTTTATTTTGATATTTCTCGGAGAGCCAGCCCCATTTAGGAACCGAATCTCTCGGACTTCACCATCACTACATAAGTCATTGAGAAATCCCAACAACTCTGACTGATCGAAATATTTTTCGACATCAGATTGATTTACTACCTGGTTCTCGACAGATCCGATGGATTCTGACGAACTTAATACGTTGTGAACTTCAAAACAAGGCATACCAGTTCCTCCGAAGGCAGGCGACATTCAGCGACCCGCTGATATCACTTCTTGCAGTATCGAAGGCCCGTCCATGTGGCCAAACCCGAGGCTATCCGAACCTTGAGTTATCAAAAATCCGGCGATCTTAACGAGAATGAGTCCCTATTTGGAACCGCTCTGCGTTCTGTTGCTCAGTGCAAACGGTGAATCGCCGAAAATATCAGTAGGACACTTTATGTAATCCATTACAATGAAACTGCTGATGAGAGATAAGCTACCATACCCAAATTCTATGACAAGACCCTACCGTGAAACTTCTGGCAAACTCATGGAATCTTAACACGCCCTTCATGACTGAATCAGACCGCAGACAAAACGTCTCAATCTGTTTTCAATTAGAGCTTTAGATCGAACAGAAGCCGCAAGTCAGTCCGGCAAAACCAGGGTTTTTCTGGCATTTTCGAACTGAAATCCGGCTCTCTCTTGGCTCACTTCTATGGCCATCCAGAATTGGTCGAACTCAACTTGTTCTACTCGTCAAGATTCTCGGGTACAACTCTTTTCGTATCAGGCACCAACCCTTTAGCTTTCATCGCTGATTCGGCCATAAATTCCCGGTCCTGGTGAACCTGAGAGTAGACCTTCATGATCATTCCTGCATCCACATGCCCCATCAGCTTGGCCAAAGTGATCGGATCAACTCCATTTTTTAGGGCTTCAGTGCAATAGCTTTTTCGAAAAGCACCGAGGTGAGTCTTGATCCCAATCTTTTTTGCCATCCTTCTCATAGAGCAATTCACAGACATCTTGTTCCATGGACGACCGTTCGAGTTAGTGAGAATAGGCCCAACCTGGTTGACGCAGGAACACCTTTCAATAATCTCGAATGCCCTTTCAGTCGCCAAGTAGACAACTCTGGGACGCTTCTTGCCTTTCGCTTCTGAAGCAGGGAAGACGACCATACGTTCATCTTTACGGAAATGCCTGGCTTCGATCCTGATCAGTTCCTGAGGCCTCATCCCTGTATCCCAAGCGAGGATCAAGAGATCCTTAAACGGACCTTCTGGCAATCTCGGCTCAATAAACGCCCACTGCTCAGGAGTTACGTAATCTTCCCTGGCTTCGGTGGGGCATTTTTCCAGATGTTTCACTGGGTTTTTCTCGATCAAATTGTTCTTTTCTGCCCAACTGAAAACACGCTGCACAGCACGTCCAAAGTTATGCCGTGTATTCTGCTTCCAGCCGACCTGCTTCAAAATAAGCATCTGAACGTCAGTCATACTGACATTTTCTGCCACCGTATCTCCTTTAATACCAAGGAGTAACCTATCAATATACATACCATACCACTGCCACGTCTTCTCGGAACGACTACTTTTTGTCTCATTCAAGAAGGATTCGCAGATAGTTTTTAGAGTCGGCTTCGACTCTTCACAGGGTTCCCCATGAGACATCAAAGAGTGCCACTTGGCCCACGCTTCTGCCTTGTTCTCTGCCAGTTTTATCTGCCGTTTTCCAACCTGTAAGTACCACGCTTTACGTGATTTACGGTAGAACGGCTCGTTTCGTGTTTCCATTGGAAATGCTCGCAATTACTGCCAGCAGACCAACTAACACGTTCTTGAAAGGGCTGTCAAAAAGACATAAACCCTTAATATGTAAAGAACGAGGACGACGGGGCTCGAACCCGCAACCTCCGGCGTGACAGGCCGGTGCTCTAACCAGTTGAGCTACATCCCCAACACTCAGATTGAGGCATCGTTTAAGAACTCTTTCAGTTGCCCGTTGGAGTTCGTTTCGACAGGTATATAATAGCGTATCGTCAGCCTTTGTCAACACTCTCTCGAAAAAGTCTTCACACAATGTCACAAGTCCAGTCAGACAATAACATTCCACCGTTCATTTTAACGAACGATGACGGCTATCAAGCCCCTGGGATGGCCGCTCTCAAGGATTCTGTCAGCCATTTGCCTGCACAGTTTCTCGTCGTCGCCCCTGCCGAAGCTGTCTCAGGATGCGGGCACACCGTCACCACCCACTCCAAAATCGTCTCCAAAGCCGAAGATCAAGGCGGCTGGTCCGTCGCCGGTACGCCTGCCGATTGCTCCAGACTCGCCATTCATCAATACGCAACCACTTCCCAATGGATACTTTCCGGAATAAACGCCGGAGGCAATCTGGGAGTCGACATCTTCCATTCAGGCACCGTGGCCGCCGTCCGCGAAGCCGTTTTTCATGGCCGAAAAGGGATCGCCATCTCGCACTACATCGCTAAAAATCATGCGATCGACTGGAATCAGGCCGCCCTGTGGACCACATCGATCCTGAAAATCCTCCTGGAACGTGACTTACCTGAAAATGCCTTCTGGAATGTGAATCTTCCCTGCCTGCCACAAGGTTCGCCCATGCCTGAACTTGTCGATTGCCCCTGGGATCGCTCACCACTCCCACTCGACTATCTTTATGACGCAAACTCAGCCGCTTATAATGGGGTCTATCACAATCGCCCGCGCGTGAAAGGTGCGGATGTGGACGTCTGTTTCGGTGGACGGATCGCCATCAGCCTCGTCCATATCTGATCCTGAAAGTCGCTCCATGCGTTTTGACCTCACCACCATCTGGCCGAACTTATCACCCAGAGTGCATAATAGAGGAATCGAAAACATAGAGAGTCGCGAACCAGCCTTACGGATTCGGTCCGCGACCACTATTTCAGACCATCCCTGTATCAAGTCCGTTCCATCATCTTATAAGCAAGAGTCGCTCATGATCATCCGCAAGTGCTTTGGAGTTGGTTGTTTTGCTGTCGTCACCCTGATCGGTTGCGGCGAGCCTCCACAGATTCTTCCAGCTGCCCCTCCAGGCATCGAAGTGACGGAAATTCCGCCACCACAAGCGAGTGACGATGCGCCCGCAGCGATCGGCGAGAGTGCAATCACGGCCAAACGACTTGGAGAAAACAAGCCACCAGTCAACCTCACACCACCTCCCGGAACTTCACCCGACGACGCCGCAAAAGCTGGCCTGAAAGTCGAAACACTGACTGAAGGTAAAGGCGACGGTGCTAAGGTTGGCCAGAAAGTTTCTGTGCACTACACAGGTAAACTCTCTACAGGCTCCACCTTCGATAGTTCTGTGGGAAAGCAGCCATTTGTGTTTACAATTGGTGAAGGTTCTGTCATTAAAGGCTGGGATGCCGGCCTGCAAGGCATGAAAGTCGGCGAAAAACGCAGGCTAACCATTCCCTCTGAATATGGTTACGGCAAGCGAGGCTCAGGCGCCAAGATCCCACCCGACTCAACCCTGGTTTTCGACCTGGAACTTCTCAAGATCGACTGATTTTTACCTAAAACCTGTGCTAGTAAGATGATTTCAAAGGCCGCTCTCATCATCGAGGGCGGCGATTCATCTCACACTTGCCCATTCACAACAGAAAGTCTTGACAGAACACGCCTTGTGGAACCCAGCGTCAGGCTGTTGCCCGCAAGCGACCAAAGTTTCTTTAATGACAGATGTCTGGGGAGCTGATAGGACTGTGGGAAGTCTAAATAACGCAGAATTTCCCTCGGAGCGAACCGCCTCACCCCTGATCGCCCCGGCAGCCATAAATACGAACCACAACGTGTCGGGCTCCTGCCATAGGCTGATGTAAAGCAGTTGGTAGCGACTTGATTTTCAAGCCGGTCTACGATCTGGATGGCATTCGCATAACGTTCCATAAACGATTCATTCACAAGGAGTTGGGAATTCCTATCCTGTTCCGGATCAATAAAATCCATCGTCCCAAACGGCTCAGCCTTAGCTTGTGACGGTTGCACCAAGCCTGCTTCTCCGAGAAGTGATGCCGCCAGATAAAATCTCTGACGACGATTCGGCCAGCCCCACTGAGTGGGACAAACGACTTCCTCTGAGATTGCATAACCACTTTGATTAAGCACATTTACAAGAAGTTCGCGCGATTGACTTCCAGCAAAGCCAGGCACATTTTCCATCGCCAGATTGGGCGGTCTGAGCTCCTCGATCAGCTTTAATAAACGAGCCAGCGAAGCAGACCTTGGATCGTCCATGTCGAGTTTTTTGCCCAAAACGGTATGAGGCTGACACGGGGGGCTCATCCACCAGAGATCAGCAGCCCCCCAACGGGCCACCTGAGAGGCAGTCAGCTTCTCGATATTCTTGACATAAACCTTGTGGTCAGGAAAGTTTTGCTGATATACAGAAATGGCATCAATATGATTATCCACAGCCGCGATCACTTCCACTCCCGGCCCCAGAGCCGCCGAGGCTCCACCAATGCCGCAATGCCACTCAATCACCCGTAAAGCCATATTTAAAAGCACCTTGTGTGACTTTCGGATTCAACTCAGCCAGGAATCGCAACACCCAGACCGCTCAGGATCCTGACTAGGCTGAGCAGAGGCAGACCTGTGATGGCGTTGTAGTCGTCAGTCTGAACCCTCTCAAAGAGCGCAACACCAGCCTCTTCAAGCTTATAGGAGCCAGCACAGTCGATCGGCAAATCTCTGGCAACATATCTTGCCAAATCCTTGCGGCCTAAAGCTCGCATCGTCAGATAGGAGAGGTCCAGGTGCGAATACTCTGTCCCGTCAGGCCCGATCACCGTCATGGCTGTTACCAGCGTATGTGTATGACCTGATAGGACTTCCAACTGATCAACCGCCGCTTCAACGGTCCCCGGCTTGCCCAGCACCGCTCCATGAATCGTAGCGAGTTGGTCACCGCCGATGACAATTTCGCCCGGAAATCGAACCGCCACAGCCCTGGCCTTGGCTTCGGCAAGTTTTACGGCAAGTTCGACTGGATCGGAAAATTCTTGTTTGAATGCTTCTTCATCAACCCCTGGCGCGATACACTCAGGCTCCAGCCCAATCCTCTGCAGCAGGGCTTTACGATACTTCGAAGTACTGGCCAGGATCAGTTTCGGCATGGGTCGCCCAAGTTCCAAAAATCGTCAGAAATCGTCCGCGATTCGACCAGTTGAACCGATCCGTCAAGGATACGATCAGCTAGGCCCCGACTCCTATTATGTCACGCACAAGGCCGATTACCGCAACCCTCACGAACCCATTATCCGCCGATTATTAGAGAGATGGACGCTGAAAGAGACTCCACCTAAGCTCTCGAGCCTGCTGGATCTTGCCTGTGGATCAGGCGAGATCACGAGCTTTTTTCAATCTTCTGGATTCACTCAAATCCATGCCATAGAACCGTTTACTGGCGAGGCTTTTACGAATCGCACTGGCCTTGTCGCAGATTCGCACGACTTCGCCGCCATCGCTGACGGAGTCTTGGGGAACAGATCCTATGACTACATTTTTTGCTCGTTCGCACTCCATCTGGCTCAGTCGAGCAGGCTTCCTCTGATCTGCATGAATCTGGCCGAGATCTCAAATCACCTGATCATTTTGACCCCTCACAAAAGGCCTGAGATTCGCCCTGAATGGGGCTGGAAAATGGTTTACGAAGAGCTCTTGGATCGAGTCAGGCTCCGTCATTATGGATCCTTGAAACGAATCCGGGAACACCTGACTTAAAACCAGTGCACCGCACAGTTCAAAGCGATTCGGAAGTGTGCAATCGCTCCCAATTCGATGGATCGAATCGCCCCCAGCCTACTTTTTTAGGCATTTCTGATATATGATAGGGATGAATATACCGTTGCGATTTTCCAGATGATCTGTCGATCGCTCAGCACCAGAAAAAGACCGATTCCCCATGTCGAAACCACTGAACGACTTAAAGCGACTCAACCTGATCACAGCCCGCTCTGAAGCGTTAGAGGAGCTGGAATCTCTCCGTAAAAGCCTCTCCCCTCGCGGCGATATCGTCAGTCCCCGGGGTCGCGAACTGACCCTGAAAGTCTTTGGAGAAGCACTGACGCCTGTTGCCGTGGTGGATCGAATCCTGAACGACATCAGCTCGACCGGCCTTGAAGCTCTCTTGCGCTACACAGAGTTGCTGGATGGCAAAAAGCTGACTTCTGAAACGATGAGAGTCTCCAAAGCCGAGATGGCAGACGCTGCCGCGAACGTAAGCCCAGCGTACAGATCGGCCATTGAGAGCGTAAAGGCGAACGTCCTGAAGTTCCAGAAGTCTATCCTGCACCACGACTCCAAACCTCTGACAGACATTGATGGCCAGATCTGGCTGAGGTATCGGCCTCTGAATCGTGTTGGCGTGTGCATTCCAGGCGGGGCAGCGGCTTATCCATCAAGTTTGATCATGACTGTCGTACCTGCGCAGGCCGCTGGGGTCAAAGAAATTGCTGTCGTGGTACCACCCACCGAATTTGGAGGATACAATCGCGAACTGCTTGCAGCCTGCCATATCCTGGGCGTCACGGAAGTTTACCGGGTGGGTGGAGCTCAGGCTGTTGGTGCACTTGCATTTGGGGTGGATGGTATTAAGGCGGTCGATAAAATTGTTGGCCCCGGGAACCTTTTCGTCGCACTGGCGAAAAAAGCTGTATTTGGGCATGTCGATATCGACTCGATTGCTGGCCCCAGCGAAGTCCTCCTGATTGCCGACGAATCGGCTAATCCTGACTTTATTGCAGCTGACCTGATCAGTCAGGCAGAGCATTCACCTGGGTCATCGCTTTTGGTCACCTGGATTCCCGAGTTGATTGAAGCCGTTGCAACCGCACTTGAAGCCCAGCTTTTACAGCTTTCGCGAGGCGATCTGGCCCGTGACAGCCTTGAACAGTATGGAGCTCTTGTACTTGTCAGAGACGAGGCTGAGGCGGTCGAGCTTTCCAATCAAATGGCTCCGGAACACCTCCATATATCCACGTCGAACGCAGTCGAGCTTTCAGAGCGTTTGACCTGCGCTGGAGCCATCTTCATGGGCCACCACACGCCGGTGGCGGCTGGCGATTATGCAGCAGGCCCTTCGCACGTTCTACCAACTGGTGGGACAGCTCGATGGGCGAGTGGCCTGACCTCAAATCACTTTTTGAGAACCACAAGCATGATCCATCTCACAGATGAAGGCTTGCGTCAAATCGCCGGTGAAATCACCCATCTGGCGGATGTTGAGGGCCTGACAGGCCATAAATCGAGTGTCACAGTACGTACAGAACGCTCGAATTAATCCTACTCCCTGAACTGAAATACCATCAACGGAATAGAAGATTCATGAGCCTGACCATTCGGCCTGCCGCACCTGAAGACTGCCCTACGATTGTATCTCATATTCGCGAATTGGCGATCTTTGAGAAACTCGAACACGAAGCGGTGGGAACTGCCGAACAATTCCGGTTGCATTTATTCGGCGAAAGGCCCGTTTGTGAAGCCCTTATGGCCGAATGGAATGGAGAGCCTGCTGGTTTTGCCCTGTTCTTCACAAATTTCAGCACCTTCCTGGCCAAGCCAGGGCTCTATCTTGAAGACCTCTATGTGCGTGAGCCGTTTCGCCGCAAAGGCATAGGAAAAGCCCTGATTACGACAATTGCAAGCATTGCTGTGGAGCGGAATTACGGCCGTTTTGAATGGTCTGTATTGAATTGGAATAGCCCTGCCATTGCATTTTATCGCTCGCTGGGCGCAGTACCGATGGATGAATGGACAGTCCAAAGAGTCTCTGGTCCGGCCCTTCAATACATGGCGGCTATGGCACCTGAATCCAATGGAAAATGAAAGCAATCAGGAATCCAGATAAAATGAGCTATTTCCTAAAACACATCGACGCCATGACGGGCTATGTCCCAGGCGAGCAACCTCGCGACCGGACTTTCATTAAGCTCAATACCAATGAAAACCCCTATGCGCCTAGTCAGAGTGTGGCAGAGGCCATGATGCCGATCCTGCTCGACGGCCGCCTCAGGCTTTATCCTGACCCACTGGCCTCAGAATTTCGCCGGACTGCTGCCGAACTTCACGGCGTGGATCCATCGTGGATTATGGCCGGTAACGGATCCGATGATATTCTGACCATCCTCACACGAGCCTTTGCAGGCCCTGGAGATGTGATTGCATCTGCCCAGCCAGGATACATTCTATATGAAACTTTGGCCGAGTTACAAAATGCCAAGTTTGAGATCGTTCCATTTCCAGTCAATTGGATCATCAGTCCAGATGATGTCATTGGGCTTAAAAATCCCAAGCTGTTTTATCTGGCCAATCCCAATTCTCCTTCTGGTACAATCATGTCTCCAGAATTGGTCACCGAACTGGCGGAAGCCCTGCCCTGCCCGCTCGTGGTCGATGAGGCGTATGGAGACTTTGCAACCACCAATTGCATTTCGCTCGTTAAAACGCATCCCAACGTGATTGTCACACGCACATTTTCCAAGGGCTATTCTCTGGCAGGCCTCAGGCTTGGATATTGCATTGCACGCCCCGAAATGATTGCAGGCTTGAATAAAGTCAAAGACTCATACAATTGCGACATGCTCGCACTGGCAGGCGGCACTGCTGCATTATTGGATCAGGAATGGTTGATTGAAACTCGTCAAAAAATCTGGAACACCCGCGCCCGCCTCTCATCCGGAGCTGCGGAACTTGGTTATCTGATTCCTGAAAGTCATGCCAATTTCATTTGGTGTGAAGGCGGGCCACCTGCGCAGGAAGTGTATGATGCCCTGAGGGATCGTGATATTCTGGTACGTCTGATGAAATATCCAGGCCGTGAACCTGCTTTGAGAATCACGGTAGGAACCGACCCACAGATCGACGCCCTGCTTGCCGCACTCAATGAGATTGTCTGATTTTGCATTAAGAAAGTGCGTGGCCTGATGCGGAATCATTCAGATTGGCAATTTGCATGGGGCGATTCTACGGTTGATCTAACTCCTCCTGAATTTGTTCAGGCTCAAACCACTCGATTTGAGCCTGACACAGCAAATGCATTTCTCGGGTATGCCGATTATCGCAAACATTTGGAAGAAGCGATCGGTTTCCCGTTAAATCAACCCCGATTTGAAACGCGAATAGGTCCAGGTTCAAAAGTGGCCGTGGTGGTGGACGACCCCTCCAGGTGGTCTCCACTGGGCTGGTGCGTACCGATTATTCTTGAAAAACTGGCCTCTACCGGAGTGGAATCAGCCGACATTTCCATTGTATTTGGAGTCGGCCGTCACGCCTCTGTTTCGAGGGCCGATATGGCTCGCAAACTGGGCACTGAGACTATCAACAAATATAATTGCTTTAGCCCTCCTCTGGACGATTTATCGCAATATGAAGATTTGGGAATTTCTGCGGATGGTGTTCCTGTCCGTGTTTTTAAACCCGTTGCAAAAGCCGATCTCCGAATCTTGATTGGCTCGGTTTTGCCACACCTTCAGGCCGGTTTTGGAGGGGGCTGGAAGCTGGTCTTTCCGGGATGCAGTCACAGAACCACTCTTGGGGCGATTCACCAGCAAGGTTTAGACGGACAGGCGGCCAGACTTTTAGGCTGTTCACCTATAGATAATCCGATGCGTCAGGCGATTTCAAGGGCGGCAAAGTTATTGCCTGGCAGCACAATTTCCGTCAGTCATGTGATTGGCCGCAACTCTCATGAAATCTTTGAAGTGATGGCCGGCGAGCCAGATGATCTGGAAATGAGGCTGGCGACAATCGCCAAGCAACGCTTTGAGTTTAAATCGGACAAGCAAACGAAGCTGGCAGATTTAATCATTGTCGGAAATGCACCTTGGCCTGGCGACCCGATGCATTCATTTAAAGTCTTATTAAACCATCGGGCTGCCTGCAAAAAAGGCGGTGTTCTGGCTGGAGTATTCTGGACAGATCCAGCGGAAATTGGTCGATCGTTTCCATTGGGGCCAGCCAAATGGATTGCACGATCCGGTCGCGCGGGTGCAATTGCAACCAGAATTGGGCTACCATTGGCCGAGAAAATTGCGGCCATGACAGGATCATCCAAAAGGTTCATGATGCGTTGGGCGAGGGAATTGGTGGTCGATCGCAAGGTGATTGTTTATTCCCCCCAAATGAAAGAATTATTTGGGAGGCGACTTGGATCCGTTTCGATCGCAGGAAATCCGGATGAATTCTGGTCAATGATTGCAAATGCAACAGGTCACGCTCCAAACGCCACATTATTCCCCTATGGTGGATTGACTTACGCGGCATCTAAGGAACGGGTAGAAAATCACTTCGGCTTTTTAGGCCAATCTTAGCCAAGCACAAGCTGGTTGTTATCTAGTGCCCCCTCAAGCCTTATAAATGAAGGGGTTTGCTATGGAGTCTCCTCCGGAGCCCAAAAGATTAATGGTTAAGGGTTTATGAATGGCCAGAGGACATGCCTATTAATAGGAGTCTCCTCTGGAGCCCAAAAGATCATTGGTTTGGGTTTATGGATGTCCAGAGGACCGCCGCCCGCCCTACATGGGCGGCTTTGTTCCTGTAGGGTGGGGTGAAGCCCACCATTCGTGGCGCGAACGGATGACGTCGATTTATCCGATCATTCGTAAGTTGAAA
>Ga0208720_1000399_pt1 | contig 10937 bp, 7 predicted proteins | sample LakMenEpi20Apr10_FD_150716 | JGI IMG/M metagenome (GOLD analysis project Ga0208720, IMG submission 150716) | Freshwater microbial communities from Lake Mendota, WI - 20APR2010 deep hole epilimnion (SPAdes) | ecosystem: Environmental > Aquatic > Freshwater > Lake > Epilimnion/Euphotic zone ...
TTTATGGATGTCCAGAGGACATGCCTATTAATAGGAGACTCCTCTGGAGCCCAAAAAATCACTGGTTCAGGGTTTATGGATGTCCAGAGGACATGCCTAATAATAGGAGTCTCCTCTGGAGCCCAAAAGATCAACGTTTAAGGGTTTATGGATGTCCAGAGGACATGCCTGGTGCCGCCCGCCTACCCACCAATCTTGACTTGACGGAGCACTAGACAGGAGCCTCTATAAAGCGGAAGTGTTTTCCTGCACTCAAAACTGCCCGAGTTAAAACCCTTGTGACAGGCTTGTAAATACGCCAGCAATCAGTCCAACAAATGCGATGGCAATAAAGCCGACAATCAGGCCAAGCCCTACCGTGATAATCGGCTGGATCAGCGTCGAGAGGCTTTTGATCATCACCGTGGCTCGCTCTTCGTAATCTGTGGCCATTCGTGACAAGGCTCGTGGCAGATTTCCGGTCGTTTCGCCAGTTTCAATCAGGCCAATCACTTCGTATGGGAATCGCCCTGAAGCCGCAAATACTGGCCCGATTTCATCGCCATCACGCGTGGCCACTTCAGCCTCTAACAATGCACGCTCAAACGGCTTAAGTCTTACAACACCAGCCGTTAAGGCCAATGCATCAGGCGTGGCCACACCGGCTTCGAGCAGGGCCCCGAGCATCCGGCCCATCCGTGAGAGATCAACAAATTTCTGGATCTTGCCAAAGATCGGTACGTACCAGTAAATCTCGTCAAGAATCGTCTGACCCGTCTTGGTTTTATAGGCCAGCCAGATTCCAACCACAGAACCAATCAGCAAAAAGATCGGTACCAAAGGGCCCATCACCATCATGACCTGATTGAACTTGAAAAGTAACTGCGTAGGCAGGATCAAGTTACCGCGATTTTTTTCAGGAATCATATCCCCAAGCACGCTATTAAAAAGCGGGCCTACGAACACGGCGATGACGAGCAGGCAGAGTGCGGCGGCCGACATGACCATGATCGGATAGATCGAGGCCGAGGCCATATTACGCACCGTTCTGGCCCGAAACTCTTGGATTTCTGCCAGTTCGACCAGAATTTCCGGCACAGCACCGCGGCTTTCAGACGCCCGGATCATGTTCACAGCCAATCTGTCAAACGCCTGAGGCTCACGTTCAAACGCTTCAGCCATGCTCCGGCCCGACTTCACAGCGTCGATCATCCGAGCGATCACCGGACCCAATGCACGTCCCTTGAAGTGTTTTTGAAGTCCCTTAAGCGATTGGGGGACGTCCATGCCGGCCATCAGATACTGGCTGAACTGGCGATAGAAAAGGGCGAGCTGTTTGGTTCCGACCTTACCGAAAAGGACTCGTTCGATCAGGGTGGGGCCACCTGAGGCCGCAAATTTCTCGTCATCTTCATCACCATCAGGCCGACGTTTCGATTTCAAAGGGCGGAATGTAACTTCATTTTCAGCCGCGTCGAAATCGGGTTGAGGTTTTGGTGATTTGGGACGAACTGACCTTGGAGGAAGAGTCGTTTGAACAGGTTCTTGATCGTCGTCGTAAGCCGGGCGACTGCGAGAGCCAGGAATCGGGCCTGATTGCGGAGGATTCGAACCGCGAGATGGATTTGGACGGAATGTCGAACCACCCATCGATGCGGAGGGCTTTTCGGGAGCAGGTGGTGGTGAATCAAGCTCGTAAGGTGTCAGGTCATCTTCGAATGGTTGTGACATGAGTGTTTGCCTGATCCAAGCCTGAAAAAGGTGTTCGCAGTTTCTCCATTGAAATAGATTATTTACCGAATCCTGAAATGGAGCAAGCGATTGCGAGAAATTTCGGCTTCCGAATGCCGCTCAGGAACTGGCAGAGAAACATCTTCCTGCTTTTTAAAAACAGTCGGGGTAGTTACCAGCCGGGCTTGGCGATAGCCCCGGTTGGTTTTCTAAAATCGCAGAAAACGGGGGGGGTAGCGCCCTGCGGCTAGATAAAACGGGGCTCATTACTTGCTGTCTTGGCTTTGGGATCGCTCGGCCCTTGCTTGCGCTGCGAGTTAGTTTTGGTTGGGCTGCAAGTTCGATGAAATCACTGACTTTACGGCCACTTAAAATCGTGTAATCCTATTCCATATAGAATCTTACGAATAATTATCAGCATTCATGCATATACCGCTTATCCTTCTTCCTGTATAACATACTCAACCAATCGCTCAGGTTGGCACTAAATCCTTAAGTAACGATCAGCTGAAGTCAGAAGGGCAGAGTGTTGCGATGTCAGAGACTCAGAAATCGCCTTCCTGGAATTTCTACGAACTAAAAGGTGTGGGCTTTTTACGAAGGCTGAAGGGAAAAACCCTGACCATTCGCCAAGCCTTTTTCATTTTGCTTCTGCTGATCTTCATCAATAAAGCCCTTGACTCAAGAATGGTTGGGCGATTATTTGGCTTCAGTTCGTCCCGATACACAGCCAACGACATGCGAAATTACAGCTCTGGATTTGGTGGTTCGACTGATCGATTCAGGCCGTCATCTCCTCCCCCAGGTGCACCATCCAGAGATGAATCAGACGAAGATCAGTTGAGCCGATTGGCGACCACGAACCGCGCAGGTGGTCCAAACGTGATTGAAGTTTTTCCTCAGGATGCGACCGGTGGGGCCATGGCAAAAGCCGTTCCGGTCGATCGGCGGATCATCTATACGGCCACCGTGGATTTGATCTCTGAAAGTTTGGCCATATTTGAGCCGAAGCTGCTGGAGATGATCAAGGCCGCTGGCGGATTTGTCTCCGGCACCAATCAGACAGGCTCCACCGGTGGCCAGCGTTCAGCCACATGGCGCGTGCGCGTGCCTGTGACAGAATATGATGGATTTCTCCAAAAAGCCCGCACTTTGGGCGAAGTGCAAAGTGTGGTGGTAAACAGTCAGGACGTGACCGAAGAGTTTGTCGATGTTTCTGCGCGGGTCAGCACGAAAAAGATTCAGGAGCAGAGATTGATCGAACTGATCAAGAATGCAACCGCCAAGCTCGAAGAAATCCTGAAAGTGGAATCGGAACTGGCTCGCGTCAGGGGCGAAATTGAGCGGATGGAAGGTCGGATCCGATTTTTGAAGGATCAGACGGAACTGACCACCGTGACCATCAGCGTGCGCGAGGTGCTCAACTACAAACCGCCTGAAGCTCCCACATTTGCAACCAAATTGATGCGAACATGGAACGCATCAACCCAAACATTTTCAGACAATACCAGCACAACCATTTTATGGATGATAGCCTGGGTGCCTTTTCTGCCAATATACATCGTTGTTTTTGGTTTAGGAAGATGGATCGCCCGTCGATTGTGGCATAAATCCCAGCCATGGTTAATGGCCCATCTGGTCGTCCCCCCAAAGTCAGATAAAGGCGATGAGCCACCGACCTCCTCTACAACAACTCCACAGCCACCACCGACTGCCTGAGAAGCCCACATGACGAACGAAGCTCCTGCCGACCAAGTTTTGGAAAATAACCTGGAACACGATGCCGAAGGAGGATCACTATTCCTTCAGATTTTCGTCTCGATGGCCGCCGGAGTGGCTCTCGGCCTATTGCTGGGCTCACGACCAACACTGCTCGGAATTCAGACCTCTGGGCTGCTCCTGTTCTGCCAGACGGCCAGCAAACTCGTTCTGCAACTTCTCGCTGCCCTCGCCACCCCGCTGATCCTGGTGGCCGTTTCCCATGTCCTGATGACATCAGATATTAAGGGCCGACAGGCTGGCCGGCTGGTCTGGCTCCTGATCTCAAACACCCTCACGGCCATCTTCATCGGCCTTGTGGTCATGAACGTCTTTCAGCCAGGCAGGTTCGCCAAGCTGCCTGAACCAAACGTGGCCAAATCGGACCTCCCCAACGTGGGCGTGCTCGACCAGATGCTCAACAATATCCCCAAAAGCCTGCTCGGCCCGCTGGGCGATTCGAACAACGTACTGGGAACCATCGTCATCGCTGTGGCATTTGGGATCGCCATGCGGGAACATCGAGAGAAGCTCGAAACACTTCTGGAAACCTCTCTGAAGGTGATCCTGCGAGTGATCGGCTGGGTCATTCAGCTCGTCCCTCTGGCAGTCTTTCTGACCATCACCAACGTGGTCGGTAAAGAAGGTTTCGAGCCATTCGTAGCCCTGGGTGGCTTTACGGTCACCGTATTGGTCGGCCTGATGCTTCAAGTGGCTTACTATTTGACGCGGATTCGGATCAACAGTTGGCCCAGGCCAGGCGAAGTTCTGCGAGCCATGCGCGATGCACTGGTCATGGCATTTTCCACCGGCAGTTCCACGGTGACCATGCCGGTCACTTTCAGTTGCCTGCGTCAAAAGCTTGGCCTGAGGGAACAGTCCGCCAGTATGGGGGCCCTTGTCGGGGCAAATTTCAATAACGATGGAACCGCCCTATATGAAGCCATGGCCGCCCTGTTTATCAGCCAGATGCTTGGCCGGCAGCTTGATTTGGGTCAGCAATTGCTTGTCGTGATCACATCGGTGGTGGCCAGTGTGGGCGCGGCAGGTATACCAAGGGCTGGGCTGGTGACGATGACACTCGTTTTCCGCGCCGTCAACCTTCCTCCTGAATATATCACGATCCTTTTCGCTGTGGACTGGTTCCTCGACCGCTGCCGAACGATGGTCAACGTGCTGGGCGATGTGACGGTGAGCTGTATTCTGGACGGTCGTGAATCAGAAAAAGCCGAACAGATTCGCCTGGCACACGCCCTTGAATTCCCACCTGTTTGAGCACCTTCACAGATGATTGACTGGCGAGTGCGTGTTGTTCATCCAACGTCAACTCGTTGCTCGCCGTCTCACCATCCCGGAAACGCCTACAACCACCAGCAACAGAAGACTTAAGATCGCCGACCAGCGCATCATTCCATCTCGAAAACTGGCTGAAATCAGGCCTTGTACGATCGCAATCTTCAAGATCAGCCAGACATGGTGATGCACCTTCGGAAAGACCTGCCGCAAAGCCTGCAGCACGTGATAGCTTGCAAACACTCCGGGGGCCGCCAGATAGGTGCCGACCAGAAGACTGATGCAAAGTGAAGGCCAGCGGCCAAGCGATTGGATGAGGTCAAAAATGGTCGGTACAGGAGCCTCGGGCATCCCACTGGCAGAGATGCAGAGAAGGCCCATGGAGGCCACCACTGTCAGACCAATCCCCAGCCCAGTGGCTCCGCCCAGAATCAAGTCGCTCTTACGCTTTAAGCCCATCCCCCAATCGGCTGCAAACAGGCTGCAAATCGTGCCAAAGCCGAATGTCCAGGTAAATGCGTTCCAGAAACCTTTTGCAGGGTCAGCAATATTTTGAACGGGCATAATCAGGCTGATTTCGCCCAATTGCAATTGCTGGATCGCCAATAGAAATAATAGGCTCAAAACCGCTGCTATCAGAATTGGTACATAATCAATCAGGGCTGCAATGATCCGAACCATCCCATAACCGATCGGGATCACCCACAAGGCCCAGGTCGTCGTGGTGAGATATCGAATTGCAACAGGTACTGGCAAGCTGATGGTGCCGTGAGCCGCGAAGGCTTGAAAATAACAGTCGGCGGCAACATCCAGTGCCATCGTCAAAATAAACAGGGCGACCAATCCATGCGTACACAGAACAACGATTGGCCCGATGGTGGGGCCAAAGAGTTCAGCCACGATTTGACGGACCGGCTTCTGACGTGATCGCACCACAAACGCTGCCGCCATAAACAGTGGGACCACCGCCCATGCGCCTGCCAGTGCGCCCAGAAATGCGTATCGAATACCGCCGAAGGGCAGGGATTGAGCCGCCAGACCGTCTAACCACGGTAGCCAGAGTGCAGCTGCAATCAAGCCAGGGGTCAGTCCCTTGGTCCAGTCACGAAGGGCCTCTGGCTCAGGGGATTCGTCCCAGAATTGACGCCAGACGGGTGTTGTTGGGCTTGATTCCGGATCAGGCTGCAAGGGCTGTTCGGTCATCGTCATCCGCCAAGATTCAGAGAAAAATGGGAAAAGGCGAGGAGCAAACTCCCCGCCCTTATCGTCAGATCATGCCCGAAAGCATGGTGTGAATTCAAGCCTTGCGAACTCAGGCTTCGGAAACTTCGCCTGCAATCCCGCCCAGATCAGGATATTGATCGCCAGTCACGTTCACAGCCTTATAGCCACCCTTACGCTTGTAGTAAAGATTCAGCAAGCCATAGCAAAGGAACATGGTGGCAGGTACAGCGGCGGTGATGCGGAGTGCTTTTTTACCACCCTCCAAGCCAGCTTTCTTGACCATTTCTTTGTCAGTTGCGGCCGTAGCTTTGGCGCCGTTCCACCACTCCACCAGCTTCTCTTGAGCGGCGATGGAATCAGGGCTGGCGCTCTGGCTCTTCAGCAGTTCCAAAGCGCGTTGGGCTTCTTTGCCTTCGTCTTCAAGAACGCCGACTTTCTGGCCATTCAAACCGACCGTTTTCAGCGAGAAAAAGGTATTTTCGTTGTCAGCCTTATAGCGGGAGTAAACCGCTTCTGACTGACCCTTCAAGGAGTCCGAAGCGTTTTGATCCTGGAAGAAACCGATGCCAGGGCCACCCAGCAAACCGGCTGAAAGCATGCCCACTCCGCCAGCTGCCCCGATGGTGATGGCACCACCCTTGGGGAATTGTTCAGAAACCACGGCCAGCATGGTCGGCCAGAGGAATGTTTTTCCAAGCCCATAAACCGTGGCCGCAATGATGCACATCACCACACTATTGGAGAATGAGAGCAGCAGAAGGCCCGTGGCTCCAAAGAATGCCGAAGTCATCAGGAGACCCAGTGGAGATGTTTTTTCCACAATCGGGCCGGCGAAGAACCTGAGGGCAAACATCAGTCCTGAGGTGTAGACGAAGAGCAGAAGGCCGTTTTGAGGGCTGTTCATGATCGAGCCGGTGATCTTGCTGATCCAGCTGTCTGTACCAAGCTCGACATATCCGACCATGGCATGAACGATCAACAGGAAAGCCAATATACCGTGGCCCAGCTTGAAGCCAGTTTTGTAACCGAAGCCGATCGCCAAAGCGGCGCCGATCAGGCCAGAAACCAATGGATTCAGGCCGAGGTCGTTCTTAAAGAACAGGGAGAGCAGAACACACAGAACGGCAGCACCCAAAAGACCAAGTTCGCCCAGCATTTCTTTGTAGGAAACGCCCGACTGACTGGCTTCTGTTCTGGGGAACTTTTGGCCCAGAACCATGAGTCCGTAAAACAGAACCGGGATCAGAAAGAGTGACATCTGGATCTGCCAGGCCACGGCCTTTTGGCCTTCTCCACCACCGACCATAAAGTAGCTCGCAAGGCCGCCCACGATCAGTCCACCTGGCCAACCGGCGTGAAGAATGTTGAGATAATGGGTCTTATCTTTAGGGAAAAGTGTCGCAACCAGTGGATTCACCACGGCTTCGGCAATCCCGTTACCAACGGCGAACAGAAACATGCCCCAGAACAGGCACTGAAAAGCCAGACTTTTGCCGCCAGCCGCATAGGCTGCGCCTGTCAAAAGTGTCAAAAGAGCCGAGACGATGTGCATCGCAAAAGCGGCTGCCATCAGCTTGCCGAAACCGACTTTATCCGCCAGCAGCGACGACAGCAGAATGATGATTCCGAAGCCGGTCAGGCCGCCTCCGGTAATCGCTCCAAGCTCTGTTTGAGTGAAGCCATACTGCTCGGCCCACTGGCCCAGAATACCGGCCCGGATGGAGAAGCCCACTCCAGCGGCAAGAATGGCCATAAAGCCTGCCCAGAGAAGACGCTTGGCGTTTGGAACGGTCGAGGTTTCGGATGTTGCCGTCATAGTGATTTTTGCCCAAAAATTGAGTGCGAATTGTTGACCCGAAGCATCACTTGGGAACAGTCGGAAGGCCAGTCATGGCGCGAGCATTCCCAGCAAATGGAACGGTATTGAGAGATTGGGAAGGATGAGCCCGCAAAGGGTGGACAACGATCCCATGTCTGGAATCGACTGCGGGTTCGCAACCTGATAGATTCGAGTTATAACGCACTTATCTTGGATCGGCAAGCGTTATTAGCGGATATTTCCATCAAAGACGTAACGACTTCGCTACCAGATTGAGCTGAATATCATTCGTGCCTGAATAGAGCAGGCTACCGATCGAGTCTCTCAGGTCTTTCTCCACTAGATTTTCCGTGATAAAACCGGGGGCACCAAAAGTCCGGATCGCGTCCAGCGAATTCGTCACAAACGTCTCGCTCACATGATATTTCGCAATCGCTGATTCTGTGGTCGCATCCTTGCCCTGAGCCTTCAGCCAGCCAATCTTATAAACCAACGGCCGGCATGTCTCGAGCCGGATCTTCATCAAGGCCAGCCGATGCGACACTGCCTGGAACTTGCTGATCGACTGTCCAAACTGCTTCCGCTTACGGGCATAATCGCAGCATCGTTCCAACTGCCTGCGCATGGTGCCCAAAGTGGCGGCCAGAATCGCGCCCCGCTCCCACTCCATCGAACAGTTGAAAACCTCTGCCCCGCGCCCTTCCCGGCCCAGCATGGAATCAAGCGGAATCCGGCAGTTCTCCAGAGCCAGTTCGCCCATCGGCACCGTTTTCATGCCCATTTTGGAGATGGTCCGGACCACGCGAAAACCCGGCGCATCACGCGGTATAATAAACGCTGTGATTCCCAGAATGCCCTTCGATGGATCGGTCGAGGCATAGCAGACATAAACATCAGCCACTGGCCCGGCCGTCACCCAAATCTTCCGGCCATGAATCACCCAGCTATCGCCATCTCTCACCGCTGTCGCCAACATACCAAAAATATCCGAACCCGCCTCAGGTTCACTCGCTCCATTGGCTCCGATGTACGTCCCATCGCACAGGCCCGGCAGCCATCTCTGCTTTTGAGCCTCAGTGCCATAAATCAGGATCGGGATCGTGTTAGTCCATAAAGTTGCGTTCATGGCGAAGATCAGGCCGCTGTCCTGACTCCCATAGCCAAGCCCTTCCATGGCGGCAATCGTTTCCGGCAAGCCCAGGCCCTGTCCACCAAATTCTTTGGGAATCGGTAACCCGGCCACCCCAAATTTAGAGGCCCTGTGCCAGCCCTCTCGCCAGAATTCAGCCCGGGCATCGCGTTCAAGAATGTCATCGTTCAACTGGGTCTTGGCAAATTCGGCTGACCGATCGTGCCACGACTGCTGCTCAGGGCTCAATGCGAAATCCATTTGTTGATCCTCCGTGCCTGTCATTTCTGGGTTGCCTGTCAGTCCGAAACCGATTCTATCGCGACTGATTCAGAAAATATATCGAATTCCATCTACAGAGTAAATACGGACATTCTTATCCTTTTTCAATGGTAACACAGATCATTAAACTTCGCTCGAATTGATCGGCTCGCACCATTGCGTTACATTGGGTCCCGAACCGCCTTGCCTGTCGATTTTGCCCTCCATTCTCTCGCCCCATCTACTGGAGCACCCCTCACCATGATTCGCCTGATCTGCCTCACCCTGATTTTTGCAAGTATCACGGCCATCCCAGCCCGAGCCGATGGCTGGAAAGCCGGTGTGGCCAAAATCGTCATCACCCCTGATCCCGCTGGCTGGATGTCCGGTTATGCAGCCCGCAAAGGCCCCGCCACCGGCAAAGCCCACGAACTTTGGGCCAAAGCTTTTGCGCTCGAAGACAGCACAGGCAAAAAAAGTGTGATCGTGACACTCGATGTCTGTGGGATCACGCGCGACGTGGAAATTCCGGTTGTCAAAGAAATTGAAAAGCAAACCGGCATCCCCCGCGCCGCAATTGCATTATCCGTTTCGCACACACACTGCGGACCCGTGGTGGGCGAGAACCTACTCTCAATGTATCCTCTTACACCACAAGAGCTTGCAAAGACCGTTACCTATACCAACGTTTTGAAAACAAAACTTGCCAAAGTCGCCGCTGAAGCTGTTGCCGCTTTGCAACCTGCCCAGATTTCATGGGGCGTCGGCAAGGCGGATTTTGCCGTGAACCGTCGCGAAAATCCTGCCGATCAAGTGCCCGCCCTGCGTCAGAAACTCGCTTTAAAAGGTCCGGTTGATCACGACGTTCCCGTACTGGTTGCCAAAAGTCCTGACGGCAAGCCTTTCGGTATACTCACCCAATATGCCTGCCACTGCACCACTCTGGATTATGACAAATATTCAGGCGATTACGCTGGTTACACCCAGATCGAGCTTGAAAAAGCCTTCCCGGGGGCAGTTGCATTATTTGCAGCAGGATGCGGAGCGGACGCCAACCCTCTGCCACGCCGCGATGAAGCCATGGCGATTAAATATGGCAAAGAACTGGCTGTTGCGACAGCCAACGTTGTCAATTACGGATTGAAACCACTTGCAGGCGATAAACTGGCATTTGCATTTGAAGAAATCCCCTTGAAACTCTCAAAAACCCCAACCAAGGCGGATCTTGAAAAAGAACTCGCCGATAAAAATATCTATATCGCCGCCCGAGCCAAAGTCCTTCTCAAAAAACTGGCTGAAACAGGCTCACTCAGCCCCACTTACCCCTATCCTGTACAGGTCTGGAAACTCGGCACCGATATCGACTGGATTCTTCTGGGCGGTGAGGTGGTGGCCGATTACAGCCTTCGTCTCAAACGCTCCAACGGCGACAGCCGCACCTGGGTCACAGCCTATACAAACGATGTCTGTGCCTATATCCCCAGCCTTCGCGTTCTAAAGGAAGGTGGTTATGAAGGGGCCACTTCGATGATTTATTACGCCCTGCCAAGCCCCTGGGCGGAATCGGTTGAAGAAGACATCTTCGCTTCGATTGCTCGGCTTTTGAATTCTCTGAAAAAATAACAGGCAATTTTAAAATAAAAAAGGCTCATACCGGATTCCGGGGTGGTCTTCTCCAGCACTATCGTTCTCGGGCCAAAGGCCCGTGATTCTAAAGCCCAGGCCAACGGCCTGGGACTTTGA
>Ga0208720_1000402_pt1 | contig 10852 bp, 7 predicted proteins | sample LakMenEpi20Apr10_FD_150716 | JGI IMG/M metagenome (GOLD analysis project Ga0208720, IMG submission 150716) | Freshwater microbial communities from Lake Mendota, WI - 20APR2010 deep hole epilimnion (SPAdes) | ecosystem: Environmental > Aquatic > Freshwater > Lake > Epilimnion/Euphotic zone ...
CTTTGTCATCTCGGGCGTAGAGGTCTCGCCACTCGTTGGCCTCCACTGCTCCGTGATCCAGTCCAGCCCTGCCCACGGACTTGCCAGGGAGACGCCTGGTAGTTTTGAAGCCTCGTATAACTTCGCGGCTGGCACTTCAGAATTCATCCACGAGAATGCTTCTGGAGACATCTGCCCAAGGCCCGGAAAGACCAGTGGCAAGGCCTCAGGCTCGAACCATTTGAGGTCGAGATATGCTGCCGCAAATTCCGCAAGCATTTGCGCATCAGAGGTTTCAGACGCGATTCTGGCGTCGTTGTAGAGCACTGTCCGAATCTCTTTGAGGGTCAATTCCCCCATGGCCTCTGTCCATGATCGGATCAGAGAGCGTCTCCATTGTCCTGCCAGGCGTCGTTTTAGGAGCCATTCATCGACCATTCCGTGAAACAGGCGTCGCCAAAGTTCGCGGCGGCGGCGAGCTGTCTCCCAGACACCCTGTTCGCGGTCGGAAAGGTTGCGGATCAGGATCCAAAAGTGTGGCCGTTCCTGGTTTGGATTAAGTCCCAGTTCGCTGTCGTCGATCAATCCAACAAGGTCAGAGTCTGCGACAATGGCGATATCATCATGAAGGATCAATCGACCTTGATCGATCATTTTCAAGCGTTCGCGAGCGATCCTGCGAAGGATCCGTTCAGGCAGAAGGCGGGCATTTGAGCAGATGGACTCGATCACCGCAGCATCGGTGTAACCAAAAAGTGGCTCGTTGACGGTGTCGTGACCTTCCAATCCAGCATCATTGGATTCGATGTTCAAATTCTTAGTCACTTCGTGTCGGCCTCAAGTTCACAAAAGCAAGCCGTATCCATTGATCATATTAGTCACTTTGAAGGAATAATACCATGACCCCTGATTTATCTTCCGGTTCGGATGACTTCCGCTTACAATACGTTCTTCATCGCTCGATCGCATCCTGAAATTGATGGAATTCCTGAAAAACCATGAATCGCCGCAGCCTCTCCACTCGAATCTTTCAAAGCTTTCTGGCTGTTTTTTGTCTGACTCCGATCGCTTCAGAGCTTCAGGCTCAGGCCGACTCTCCAAAAGCACCGGCTGTGACATTGATGGTCGATTTTGGCGATGGCCTGATCTGTACTTACAGCGTCGAGCACAAGCCAGAGATGACGATTCTGGACGCCATGACTGTTGCCAGGGCACGTCCTTCACGCCCTTTACGATTCTCGCACAAGGGTTCAGGCGAATCGGCATTCCTGATCTCGATTGATGAATCGGCGAACGAAGGTGGCGGCCGAACTTCAAAAAACTGGTTCTATCGAGTGAACGACGAGCTTGGTGATGAAAGCTTTGGGCTGAAGGAATTGAGCGCCGGCGACAAGGTGCTCTGGCATTTTGGGAAATATGTCCCAAAATAATCTCGTCGATCCCAGCCATTCTCTACGGCTTGTAAAGGTTGTTCCATCCCAGAACTTTCAAGGTTCTGACTTCACAAGCAGGTCAAAGAATTTTAGGATACACTATCAATCTGAGCAGACTGACAAAAAAAGGCTGATTCGTGTTCCATGCAGAACATCAGCGACTTGATCAATCTTCGCTCAGGAATCGCACTCAGGCATCTCCATTCACAGAGGTTTTCCGACATCATGCGTTCAGGCACTTCCAATGAAAAGCTGGGCAATCTGCCCATGGTGATCGGCTTTATTGCTCTCGCCGGTATCTTGGGCCGGATCATTCCGCACGCGCCTAACGCCACCCCCATGGCCGCTTTAGGTCTGATTGCAGGCGCCGCTATCGGTGGCCGATTTGCGATCTCCATTCCGCTCATCATTCTGGCCATCACCGACCTCATGATCGGCACCTATTCGCCGATCGTCATGCTGGCTGTATACGCCTGCATGATCGTGCCTGGAATGCTCGGCATGACAGTTCTCAAGAATCGCCGAAGCCCTTTGATGATAGCTGGTTGCGCTGTTCTGAGCTCAGCACTCTTCTTTGTTGTGACCAACTTTGCCGTCTGGTATTCAGGTGCCTGGTATGGTGATGATTTCGCCGGCCTGATCAAGTGCTATGCTGCCGCCCTGCCGTTCGCACGCAACATGCTTGCAGGTGACCTGATCTGGTCCGCTGCCCTGTTCACAGGACTGGCTGTTCTGGAAAGTCGTGCATTTGCCGCAAAAGCTGTGGCAACTGAAGGTTGATTCACGCTTCGAAGATTTGCACTGACAGAGCATGGCGAAACTTCACCCTCAAATCATCATGGGGCAGAGCAATTGCATTCACATTGGATCGCCGACAGGATGAGTCGGATTGATGCGTCGGGGATTCGCAAGGCCTTTGAAATGGCCAAGCAAATGACCGACCCCATCAATCTTTCCATCGGCCTGCCCGACTTCCCTGTGGCTGAACCGGTCAAACAGGCGGCCATTCAAGCAATCCTCGACGACCATGCCCAGTACACAGTCACTCAGGGCCTGCCCGAGCTTCGCAATGCTTTGCAAGCTCAGGTGGATAAAGCCTTTGGCCACTCGGACAGGCAAGTCATGGTCAGCTCCGGCACCGCTGGAGGCCTGACACTGGCCTTGTCGGTCGTGGTCAATCCCGGCGATGAAGTTCTGATCTTCGACCCGTATTTCGTGATGTACAGGCACCTTGTGACTTGGGTGAGTGGCGTGAGTGTGATTGTCGACACTTACCCTGACTTCCAGATCGACATCGCGCGGGTCGAAGCTGCCATTACGCCTAAAACCAAAGCGGTGATCGTGAATTCGCCGTCGAATCCGACCGGAGTGGTTCTGACTGAAAAGACCATGAAAGATCTGGTCGAGCTCTGTCAGAAGCATCAAATCCTGATCATCAGCGACGAAGTCTATGCCGCCTTCAGCTACGATGGCGACTTTGTCAGCCCTGCCTCATTCGACGAAAATGTGCTGGTCTGTGATGGATTTTCCAAGACCCATGGAATGACTGGCTGGAGGCTCGGCTTTGCCCACGGCCCAACTCAGTTGATCCAGGAAATGAACAAGCTCCAGCAGTTCAGCTTCATCTGCGCCCCCAGCATGGTGCAACACGCGGCTGTGAAAGCACTTGAGACGGACATGACCGATCGGGTGGCGGCTTATAAGCTGAAGCGAGACCGGGTTGTCGAATCCTTAAACGAGTCAGGCTATGAGCTTGTGACACCTGAGGGCGCGTTTTACGCGTTTCCGAAAGCCCCTTGGGGAACGGCGACCGAATTTGTTGCTGAGGCGATCCGCAACCAGCTTTTGATTATCCCCGGCAACGTCTTCAGCCAGAAGGACACGCACTTTAGGATCAGCTACGCCGTAGATGACCGTACTCTGGAGCGTGGTTTGGAAGTTTTGAAGCGGATTGTGCGTAAGCCGTAAAACGAACAGCTGCCAATGCTGTTAAACATTGGCAGCAATAAAGGTGACAGATAGGGCTTCAGGCTTTATCCCACAAGTTCTTCCACTGGCTTGCCATCGCGCACAAGCTGCATGGGGCGACCGTTGTTGGTTTGAAGCTCTTTGTGGGGATCAATTCCAAGCTGTTCGAAAATGGTGGCTGAAAGGTCGTCAGGCGAGATCGGGTCCGTGGAAGGCGCCATGCCGTCGGCTTGAGTTGTGCCGTGGGCATATCCACGTTTGAATCCACCTCCAGCCACAACCACTGCCATGGAACGGGCCCAGTGGTCGCGTCCTGCGGTTTTATTCACCTTTGGCGTACGTGCAAATTCGCCGGCACAGTATACGATGGTTTCGTCCAGAAGTCCTCGTTGGTCAAGGTCTTTGATCAATGTTGAAAGGATCTGGTCCACCTGTGGTAGAAGCCTTGATCCAAGACTCTTGAAATTGTCACGGTGCGTGTCCCAGCCACCCAGCGAGACGGTTACAAATCGAACGCCTGCCTCAACTAATCGCCGGGCAGCCAGCGCTGATTGTCCAAACGGAGTTGGCCCATATGCTGCACGCATGGCTTCCGACTCGTCCGTCAATTGAAACGCCTTCTGAGTACGATCGTTACGAAGAATATCCAGCGCCTGAATATGGAATTTGTCGAGCCCCTTGGCCACTTCCACACCTTGATCCATGGCATGAAACTGCTCGTCGAATATATTGCGGAGCTTATCCCGACGATCCAGCTCAGGTACTGTCAGCTCTTTAGGGAGGCTCACGCCCCGGACTCTCAATCGGCCCCCTCCCGCTTCCACTGGAAACGGATTGTAAGCTGGCCCGAGATATCCAGCACCGCCAGAGCGACCGGCCCGAAGGTCTGAAAAGGAGACGTAAGGCGGAACACCCACAGGTGTTTTCAGCATCAAAGCACTGACAGATCCCATGGCGGGATAGATCAGTGCCGGATTTGGCTTATTGCCGGTGGTCATATACTGGGTGCCCAGTTCATGGGCAGCAATGGAGTGGTGAATGGATCGAACCACGGTGGTTTTGTCGGCCACAGAGGCCATCTTTGGCAGGTGCTGGCTGAACTGAAGGCCAGGCACTTTGGTGGAAATCGCCTTGAATTCTCCACGAATGGTATCAGGGGCGTCGGGTTTGGGATCCCACATATCAATGGTTGCAGGTCCACCTGCCAGCCAAACCATGATCACACTTTTGGCCTTGGGGCTGGTCGAAACGGGTTTGGGTAACGGGCCGGCGGCTCCAGTTCCCCCATCGCGAACGGCTTCTCTGGACGTGGCTTCAGCACGTAGGAGATCCGCTAACGTGATTCCCAAAAGACCTGCCGAACCGACTTTGAGGAAGTCGCGGCGATGGTAGTTTTCGCAATCGCTGATCCAACTTTTCCGGTCGCTCATCGTGTAGGATCTCCAAAAATGTCCAAGAACTCTGAATGGATGCAACTGTTTCGATGGGTTACCAACTCTATCTCTTGATCTGATCAGTGATTCAGAAGGAATTCACGGGTGTTTACAAGAGCCCAGATCACGTCGCAAAGGCCTTCCATCCGGGCCTCGCCTGACTTCCCTGAGATCCGTTCACGCGCTGCCACAAGCTCTTTTGAGTTTGGCAGGCGGGCCAGAGTTCGCAGGAAAGCCTGTTCGATCAGCTTCTCGTCTGGCCACTCGTAATCTCTTGCCCAATCAGCCCATGGGCCTTGTTCAATCCCACGAATCACCATGTCGTCGCCTGCCAGAAACAGCGATTGTGGAAGGGCAGGATCAGCGGCCCTTTCGCACTCACACGAAACGGAGCGGGCAGGGCGGCCAAAGATTCGGAACTGAAACGCAAGGTCGCGCTGGTTGATCTGGTTGCCTGGAACTTCAATGGCTCTCGTTCCGGGCGGAACATCGGCCATGGTCCGTGGGTCGGGTTTCCAGCCAATCGCATCAGCCACCACATCAGCAGCCACTTCAGCCATCAATGGATGGGGAACATATCTGGCAAAGTGGAGGCGGTCGTTCGCATTGTTCGCGCTGGGAAGGCTCGATCGGCTATAGGCCTGAGTGGTCAGTACAAACCTCTCAAATGCGCGGATATCGAACTTCAGCTCGATAAACTTATCTGCAAGTGCCTTGAGGAGTTCCGAGTTTGAAGCTGGGTTTCCAACCGCAAAATTGTCGACTGGATTGATGATCCCAATGCCGAAATAATGGGCCCAGACACGGTTTACAAAGTTTGCGGCAAAGTAAGGATTCTCAGGTTTGATCATCCAGTCGACCAATTCTCCGCGAAAGTCTTTGGAAGCCATCTGGCGCGAGGCAGCCATGAATTCAGGACCGCCTGGAGGCTTCACAGGCAAAGGCGTGGCGTTGTCCGGATGTCGCAGATAATTGCCGCGTCCCTGATCAACATAAACCTCGCGGTGGGGCTGAATTTGACGCTGCTTAAGTTCGTCAGTTTCTTTGGCCCGACGGCCATCGGCTTCGGCTTTCAGGATTTTTCGCGATTCCGCCGCATTTCCATCAAATTTGACCGGCACCACAATATTTTGAAATGATCGGTAATCGGCCTGGGTCCAGCGGTCAAATGGATGCTTATGACATTGTGCACACTGGATTTGCAGCCCAAGGAACGACGATGCGATCAGCTCAATCGACTGCTCTTTGGTAAAACCCTGACGGCGCCAGAAGAGGTCGTTTGTTGGCTTCGAGGCATAGTCGGCGTTAAACGACTTGCTGGCACTCTCGCTCAGGGCAAGCCAGTCAGTCAGCCACTGCTCAGGCGTTTTCTGGTCACGGCTGGTGGCTGTCAGAAGGCCCTTGACGATTTTGTCGTAAGGCTCGTTACTGGCAAATCTTGTGCGAAGCCAATCCCACCACATCTTGGCCCATTTGGGACGCAGGTTTCGATATGTGTCCTGACGATTCTCCATCGACTCAAGGCTGTTCAGGGTCCAGTCCGAGAACTTTGTCGCCCACACCGCCGAGTGCATCGGATGGGCCAGCAGTTCATCCACCTTTTGGTCACGTTTGGTCGGCGATTGATCGGCACTGAACTTCTCGATCTCGTCAGGGGTAGGTTGGCGACCGATCGTGTCGAGTGTGATCCTTCGCAAAAATTCGCCATCGGTTGACTGACCTGATCGTACCAGATTCAGCTCGCTCAAACGTGCTTCTATTCGTTGGTCGATCGGATGGCTGGATGTCGCAAGGCTTGAATCAGGAGTTGTTTCTGGCTTTGGCCATGGCTGATAAAACCGGCCGCTGATCACTTGCCCGAGATAATTGGCAATCACGGCAGAATCTCCAGGCTGGCGAGCGGAAACTTCGCCTTCTGGAGTCACGGACAGTACGGAGTCGTCCTGAGCCTTAAAGTCGGTCAGGCTGGTGACGTCCTGTTTGGAACCGTCTGCAAACTCGGCGCTGACTTTGAGTTTTTCGAGATGATTCTGACTCAACTCAAGCGATGGTGGAGAGAGGTTAAGCCTAACGATCCGGCCGGTCCCGGCCTCCCATTTTGCTCCATCGGCGATCCAGTTTCGGATCATCTCGTATTGTCTGGAGCCGGGTTTCACGCGCTGGCCTCCGCCGTGGGCCACCACGCCTGTCGCTTTTAAAAGGATCAGGCTCTGATCCGGATCCGTGGTGTTGATTCTACGACCAAAAGCGTCACGAACCAACGACTTGTAGTCTTTTTCAGGTGCATAGGAAAAGAGGCTCAGGAAGAGACCACCTTTGCCTTGAAATGAGCCGTGGCAAGAACCTGTATTGCAGCCAAGTTTGCCTAAAAGGCCTACGATGTGCCGCTCAAAATCGACTTTGACGACGTCTGCGCCATCTGCGTAAAGTGTTTTATTAGAAAGGATTGTGATCAAGCACGCGACAATAACCAAATAGCTTTTGGGTCGATGTGCCGGGAGGTTCCGCATGGCTGAGAGGGCCTTGTTTATATTAGGATGGGTGTGGTAATCCAACCGGGCGGAGATAGAGAGCAAGCGGTAGTCACACATGGACTGACTAACTATTAAACACCATAATCGGGAAAAGGTTTCTGCGATTCTTCTGGAATTCTCAAAAAAAATTCTCTGGAAGTAGGAAATCTGGAGTTTGAGTTTGAGATTTTGGGCGGAGCCCAACCGCGATTCATCATGTTCAAATAGATCACAGGTGGTATGGGCGATGTCCCCTGACATGGCGGGGTTTAGCACACACCCAAAAAAACTTCCGAGGTTGATGACTCCATCAAGATGAAGCGAAAAGACAACTCCGAATCAAGGAAATCTGACGGTCGATTACCGTTGGGGAAAAATAGTTGTAAGTTATCTTAAAATAAATTCTTACATGAACTATGACTGGTAATCTTTTGCGAAGATTTGAGAAAAGCGCAAACTTTTTTTGGGTGGCGTGCGTATTTACTTTCAGATTGAATCGGCACTTGAATCAAATAGAGTGCATAATTGTCAAGACCAACATTGGGATCAGGCAATTTTCGATCTTGGCAACCGGATTCCGGCAAATATCAAAGATTGGGTGTCACAGCCCGCTTTGCAGATCCGTAAGAATCCATGCGGTAGGAGTTTCCTCCGCGTACTGATATATCCATTCATAAAAAGTCTGGCCAAATCTCCGGTTGCTCGATCTTCAACTATGCGAATTCGGACCAGGAGGACAGGACAATGCTACGTAAAGAATCGCTTCAGAAACTGCACAACCGATTGACAACCCGTCGCGACGCATTGCGTCGAGCTTTGGCTGGCGACATGACCAGCCTTCGCGAAGTGGCTGCCGAGGATTTTGTCGGTGACTCAGTCGATGCGGCCGTCGATGCCGCCAACGAAGAGATCAACACCCAGCTTGTGGAACTTGAAAGCCACGAATTGGAGCAGATCGAACACGCTTTGAGCATGATGGCTCGCGGTGTTTATGGCCGTTGCGAGTACTGCGGCGAAAAAATCGCTGTGGAACGTATCAATGCCCTCCCATACACCAACTCCTGCATCACTTGTGCTCGGGAAAACGAACGCCGTGGAGCGATGGGTATGATGAAAAAATCATCCCAATCCCAAGGCAGATGGGGCTCGATTCGCGATACGAATATTGACAGTCGTGTCAATCTGAGCGAAATCGAAGCCGGTTACAGTGAGGCGGGCCGTTGATTAAGTCTGCCGTTAAATCCGATCATTTCTGAAAAGGGCCGCAACTTTCTAAAAGGTTCGGCCCTTTTCGCTAGGCTTTGACTCCGGTTTGTTTATAATTTCGATGACAGACCCCACACTCCGATTTCTGATCGGACCAAAAATCACTGAGAATCCAAGCTGATCAAAGGGACGAAATGCGATGAGCCGACGTGTCCCTCTGATCTGGCTGGCGCTGACACTTCTGGTCGGGCTCGACCTCGGATGGAGGATCGCCCAATGGACTGGCCCAGCCGTAGTGGCTCAATCGCCGCCGCAAATCCCGTCTCCAAAATCAGATACAGCAATTCGTGGCTCAGAAGTCCAGATCCAGAAAGACTTGCAGGCCGCTTACGACCAATTTGAGCCCGTGAATTCGATCTTTCAGAAGGTGGCCAAAGCCATGTCGCCTTCCGTGGTCCATATTAATGCACGTAAAGTGAGTCCTGAACAGGGCCAAGGCCAAGAGACAGAAGAGAGTGGATCAGGGGTAGTCGTGGCCACAAATTATCCAGGCCAATACATTTTGACCAACAATCACGTCGTGGCCGACGCCCCTCCAAGGTTCATCCGCATTCAGCTTGCTGATGGGCGAGTGATCACCCCTGAACGAGTCTGGACCGATCCCAAGGCGGATATTGCGATTCTCAAAATGGCCGATAATGCCCCTAAGCTCGTACCAGCCCAGATGGGTGACTCGGACGATATCGCTGTGGGTACCTGGGTTTTGGCACTCGGAAGCCCGTTCGGACTGATGCACTCTGTGAGTCAGGGAATCATCTCGGCGCGTGGGCGACACGAGGCAGGACTGTTTCAGGACGGTGTGGAAAATCAGGATTTTCTCCAGACCGATGCCGCCATCAATCCTGGAAATTCAGGTGGCCCGCTGGTCACTCTGAAGGGGCAGATTATTGGAATCAACACGGCAATTGCGTCCCAAGGTGGTGGTAGTGAAGGGGTTGGGTTCTCGATACCGATCAATCTGGCTCGCTGGATTATGGATCAGCTGCTGACCAACGGAAGGGTTAATCGTGGAGCCATGGGGATCGACCTTGAGGATGTGGAAGCTCAGAAGGCCGAGAAACTTGGTCTTGATCGCCCCAAAGGGGCTTTGGTCACCTCCGTGCATCCCGAATCGCCCGCCATGAGGGCAGGTCTAAAGGATCAGGATGTGATCATCCGGTTTAACCAGAACGACGTGACGGACTTAAACCACTTGATCAACCTCGTCAGCATGGCTCCGATTGGAAAGCCGGCTGAGGTGGTGATCTGGCGTGACAAGAAGTCGATTTTGCTGCAAGTTACAGTCGGAGCACGAGATCGGGTTCTGGCTCAGATTCCTCAGATCCCCCCCAACTCGGCTCCAGCAGAACCGGTGCGAAGGCCACGCCCCGACACCAAGTCGGCTGGCCCGGTCATTCAGGGGCCGTGGGGATTAAAGGTCAGAAGTACGGATTCTGAGCTTGCCACTCGACTTGGCCTGGCCGAAAATTCGCAAGGTGCTGTGATGATTGAAGTGGAATCATCCAGTCCTTTGGCAAAAGAGTTGGCGACAGGCGACGTAATCACGGCCATCAACGGCCGCCGATTTGCGACAGTCAGAGGCATCATGGAAGCCTTAAGGCTTGCCATTGACGATGTGCCTGGGGATAAGTCTGATAAGGCGAACCACTCGCTTGAGATCGAAGTGATACGCTCCAAGCCTGGTGAAGCGGCTCAAACGTTTGTACTGAAAGTGGATTCATGATTCATTTGAGAGATTCGCTGTCACAAATGGTGCAAGGTCAGAAGCCTTCGCCGGCACAGCTTCGACTGGCTTTTGACGACTTGCTTGACCCAGACGTTTCGCCCCCGCTTGCAGCCTCGTGGCTGACGGCCCTGCGTATGACAGGTGAAAACGCTGAAACTCTGGCGGCTGCCGTCGATTCCGTGATGGCCAGAATGGTCGATTTCGGAACCGTCGAAGAATTCGGGCCAGTTCGGCTCGACACCTGCGGCACGGGCGGAGATCATGCGTCATCACTGAACATATCCACTGCGGCTGCCATTGTTTGCGCTGCTGCTGGAGTGACCGTTCTGAAGCATGGGAACCGGTCAGCCACTGGGAAATCTGGCAGCTCTGAAGTTTTGGAAAAGCTGGGAATCAGGCTCGACCTGACTGTTGCCCAATTGCGCCAGGCCGTGACTGATCAACAGTTTGCGTTCCTGTTTGCTCCTGCATTTCATCCTGCATTAAAGACATTGGCTCCGATTCGAAAAAGCCTGCCATTTCGCACGGTCTTTA
>Ga0208720_1000403_pt1 | contig 10810 bp, 9 predicted proteins | sample LakMenEpi20Apr10_FD_150716 | JGI IMG/M metagenome (GOLD analysis project Ga0208720, IMG submission 150716) | Freshwater microbial communities from Lake Mendota, WI - 20APR2010 deep hole epilimnion (SPAdes) | ecosystem: Environmental > Aquatic > Freshwater > Lake > Epilimnion/Euphotic zone ...
CCGGCGGCAGTGTTGCATCCACATCATCCAAACTGCTGCGCTCACGCACTGCAGCAACCGCAGTAGCTAAGCGATGTTGTCTTGCAGTTGCATACAGCACATCATTAGTGGCCACACTGTTCAAGTTATTGCGGTGCGCAATCTGCACAAGCACATCGTTGCGCGCAGAGTCAAGTGGGTCGCCGTGATCCCACACTTCCATCAGTACGTTGTCATTACCAAACGCTGTTTTCATTTGCTGCACTCGTCGCTCAGCCGCACTTGGCCCTTGCTCATGAAGTGCTCGCGCCACCGCACCGTCACGGCCACCCGTTAGCACCCACCAGTCACCCACCGAAAATTCGCCAAGCTGTTCAAGCACAAACACTGGATGTTCTTTGCTGCCTGCAAGTTGGCCGGCGCTAATTGCACTCGACAAGTGTGCATAGCCGCGTGGGTTGCGAGCGATGATGACGAGACTGCCTGAATCGAGTTGCAACTCTGCGCCAAATACTGTTGGCAACCCAAGCACTCGCGCCGCTTCAGCAAAACGCACGATGCCGTACAAACCATTTCGGTCTGTCAGCGCAAGCGCTTCCAGCCCCAACGACTGTGCTTGCTCTACAAGTTGTTCGGGATGCGAGGCACCTTGCAAAAAAGAAAAGTTGGATCGACAATGCAGCTCTGCATATGGGACATCGGCATACGGAACATGTGCATACGGAACGTCATTTGCCACCTCGCCATGCTAGCGAACATATGTTCGTACCACTCTGAGAGCACCCACCAAACCCTTATCTGCCATGGCAATTGCGTCATCCCAACTAAACCAAGCCACATCCTGACTTTCATCAGCGCCTGGCGCTGGTTCAACATCATCGGCCATCACTACGTAGCGCACATCTAAGTGCGTGTGCCCTCGTGGGCCAGGATGCACGTCGAGATGCACCAACACTGGGCCGTTGTCTGGGTGTCGCACATCAAGGCCGGTTTCTTCGCGTGCTTCGCGAAGCGCACCTTCTGCCGGCGTCTCACCCGGTTCGATGTGACCACCGGGTTGCAACCAGATGTTGAGTCGTTTGTGCAAGTGCAACACCACGCCTCGCTTGCCAACGACTATTGCCGACCCGGTGATGTGCGTGTCGTTGGCGTGCTCGTCAAACGGTGAGTCAAGTGTTGGGGCAATTACCAAAAATTGTTGAATCGATTCGCGTTCGCGTTCATCGCATGGCGTGGCTGCAACAAAATGTGCGCACAGTTGATCAACGATCTCGTTAGTGGGCACAACCTGAGTGTATTCACCCATAGCGCGCGGTCATCCACCACTCGCCGTGCTCGAGCACCATCACTACTGCATGGGTGGCTGTACGCACACTTGTATCACCCTGACGCTCGAGCACCATCTGCATTCGCACCGCCCTGCGTTGACGCAATGGATCCCACCACCGCTCTTCCACTGGCCACGGCCCGGCCCACGACATCACGGTGTACACATGTCGACTAATCACTACTTGTGCAGGTACTGCATTCAACTCGTGTCTGCCACTCACACTCACAACACACCCATTCGCATCATTTACTACCGCCAGCAATGGTTCGTCGTACACAATTGATGGCGATGGGGTTGGCAATGCTCCGCTCCATGCTGCTTCTTTCACCACCACTGTTTCGGCGCGTCGTTCCATGTCAACTACTGCGGCAGGAGTGAGCGCAAACGCCTCACTCACGTCTCGACCACCACGCCACTGTGCAACACGCACCGCGTCGGATCCGAGCATTGTTGTCAATCGTTCAACAGCACGAGCAGCCCATTCATCGGCCTGAGTGCTGCCACCCCACAACCCAAGCTGTCTTCCTTCGCGCGCACGCAAACCAACTGGCGAGTACCGCAACAACACCACACCACTTGTCAGTCCACGTGTTGCAATCCATGCTTCCATCTGCCAACGCACACGTTCTGCCATCGCTGCTGCAGTCAATCCTTCAGGCTGATACCACAAGCGGTCACTTTGTTCTCCATGATCGGTTTGCATGCAAACATGAAGTCGCACGCAACTCACACCCTGTCCACTTAAATGTGTCACCAATTCGTCGGCGACTTGTCGCGCAGTAGCAACCACCACATTCACATCTTCGACCGACAATTCAAACCGATGCGTGCTTGCTCGCTCTGGCGGAGGCGCAATAGTGATTGGCGGATGCCGATCACAACCACGTGATAATCGATGCACTTCGAAACCGACTGGACCAAACCGTCCAACCAAATCAGAAGACTTCATTGCAGCAAGATCGCCGAGACAGCTCAAACCAAGCCGGTGCAGCAGCGACACCACATCGCGATCGATCTCGGCAAAATCGGCAAGTACTGATACAGGTAATTGCGCCAAGCATCGTGCGCTCTCACCAGGCTCGACCACCACATACCGACCAGCTGCAGCATGCGCAGCAACAAGTGCGGTCAATCGTCCGTCTGCAATGCCAACCCCAAACGAAATTGGACGACCATCAGCCAAAAGCGCAAGCGCATCACGCGTAATGCTGTGTAACCGTTGCGCCAATGCTTCATCACCACCCACATATCTCGACGGCCCACGTGTAGCCAACAAAATCACACCGGGCGTGCTCACTTCTACGAGCGGAACAAGTTCGCTTACTGCTCGCACCACCGACTCAAACATCAATCTGTCACGCTCTGGGTTGTTAGCAGCAATGTGCAGTTCGGGACACACTGATTGTGCTTCGCGTCGGCGCATGCCTATTTGCACACCCTGACTGGCGGCATATGCAGTGCGTGCCACCACACGTTGTGCGTGTAGTACGGCAACTGCATCAAACCATTGCTTGCGCGAATACAGCTCGCACTGTGCCGCAACTGCTTGCCAGTCGGTGCATGAAATAACCGCAACGCGAGTTGCAATCTGCTCAGCCATTGCTAGCCAACATGCTGCAACACATGCTGCATCGCTCGTGGAACACGTCTGCCACTCACCGTCACATCAATGAGTCGTCCTTGCACATAACCGGCTCCATGTTCGATGCCATCCCACTTTGTGGTCACAGTGTGCAGCACCACATCTGGCTGAAACACCGAACGCGGAGTTGCGTGACGCGATGTTTCCACCAACACAAGCACATTGCGCCGAGCCTGAATGCGGGTTTGTATACGCCGCGCGTCAGACTCACTCACTTCTCGTGGCACTTCAAGCATCACAACATCAAAACCATCAGCAACTGCAGCCACTGTGCTCGTCCAGTCTTTTTTGTTGGATGTTGGCGTCACTAACACCGTGCGCTGCAGTGCCACACCTTGCTCGCATGCCGAGACCAATCCAAAATCGCTCACACCAACAACGGCCAACCACGAACCGGCTTGTGTTGCAGCACTCACCAACAACAATGCTGTCGACATTGCAGCATCTCCGCTACACAACACGGTGCGACCACGCACCAACACACCATCGGGAATTATGGGTTGCAGAGCCTTTGCAACGGGCAGCGAATCAGACATGCCATCACTGTAGCGAACATATGTTCGTAGTTATTTGGCCGTTATATGGGGGTTATTAGGCGTATTTAGTTGCGAATCGCGTGCTGTTTGAGCAACGGCATCAACATCCGCGGATCACTAGCCCAATAATCGGCGCCGAGATTTTCGGCATGCTCCGAGTCAAGCACTGCAGCACCCCCGATAAAGCACGGAATCGAGTTATTTGATGCCTTCTTAATCTTGGCAATCGTTTTACTCATCGCAGGAAGAGTTTCTGACATCGTCGATGCAATACACACAGCAACAACATCCGAGACCTGCATCACCGCGGAGGCAAAGGATCCACCTGGAACATCTCCACCGAGATTGTCAACCTTCCAGCCCTCCATGCTGATCAGATCGCCAAGCAACTGGCTTCCCAATACATGCTGCTCGCCCTCTGGCGAACCGATCAAAACTGTTCCCTTGTGCACGCCGCGTTTGGAAAAACGAGCACCAATTTGTGCCGCCGACCGACTCGCGATACCTGATGCGCGATGCTCAATGAAGATATCGAGTTCCCCTGCATGCCACTTCATCCCAATTGCACTCATTGCTGGCACCAATACGTCGAGGTAGAGGAAATACAAATCATTTCCCGATCGCAATACCGAATCCATCAACTTGACTACACCCATTTCGTCACCGGCAAGGAGCAATGCCAACATTCGTTCAGACCACGGTGCAACTTTTTTGCCACCGCCAGCCGGCGCAACAGCCTGGTTAGCGCCACGCCGAAAACCGCGCACATCACTTTCTTTAACAACCCAACTGGTTCCATTTTTGGTGGCTGGCAGATGACCTTCGTGCACATACCGATACACAGTCATGTAGTGCACGTCAAGCATTTCTGCTACTTCATGAAGAGTCAGATTTTTGATGCCCACGGTGTAGCCATCAACATAGTGCATATTTCAGTGAGCGGCCGTCGACGCTGAGCAAGATCAACCTTGGTTGGCTTTTGCCTTGGCAAGTGCAGCTTGACTCCGTACCAAGAGCAGAACGGGGATCTTGCTCGCTGCCGCTGACAACGGTGTACCACTTGCGTCTGCTGTTGGCTGAGCCGCTGACTCAGCGCTCTTTGGCACCATTGCCAACAGCTCTTCAGTCGACTTTGGCGCCATGCCAGGCTTCCAGTATTGATACAAATCTTCCACGACCTTGGCCAGACCATCGTTGCTAGCGCCGTCGGCAACGTCCACGGTGATCACGTTTGAATACACATGAACTGCGCTCACTTTGCCTGTAGCAAATAAGCGCTGCGCGAGTACATCAGATGGTTTCACGCCAGTTGCGGCAGAGATACTTGAGTAGCGCTCATGACCCTGGCCCGTAAGCGTCCGATTGATCTCGAAACGTACTCGCCCTGGCGTTGCGGAAGGCTTTTGAACTACTGCTACTGGTTGACCCATGGGCTAGAGACTAGTTGACTCGCCTTCGCCCAAACCATATTGCGCCAACTATCTTTGACACTATGACATCTGCACATATTTCCGTAGAAGATTTTGCAGCATCGGCACGCAAGTTTCTTGAGGCCAATGCCGAGCGCAAACAAGTCAAAACTAAGTTCACGTGGGGCGAGGGCACCGACAACGTGTCGATGTTTGAAGAGCGCAGCCGCGACGCCGAAGCAGAAATGCTCGCAAAAGCAAAAGATTGGCAGTCAAAACGTTTTGATGCTGGCTTTGCATGGATAACCGGGCCAACAGAGTTTGGTGGCTCAGGCTTAACTCCAGCGCATGAGCGTGCGTACAACGCAGTTGAGCGCGAGTTCCGCACCGCACCACTTGGTGCCTTCCAAATTGGTCTCGGCATGGTTGCGCCAACAATCTTGGCCCATGCATCCGATGCTGCGAAGGCGAAATATCTCAAAGCAATGTGGCGCGCAGACATCGTTGGCTGCCAATTGTTTTCAGAGCCTGGTGCAGGCAGCGACCTCGCGTCGGTGCAAGCAAAAGCAGAGCGCGATGGCGACGAATGGCGCATTACTGGTCAAAAGGTATGGACGTCTGGTGCGCAGTTTTCCGACATCGGAGAAATCATCTGCCGCACAGACGCATCATTGCCAAAACACAAAGGTCTCACCGGCTTCATTGTCGACATGCACGCGCCTGGTGTCGAGATCCGCCCACTGCGTCAAATGACAGGTGGAGCAAGTTTCAATGAAGTGTTCTTCAACGAAGTGCGCGTTCCCGACGATCACCGCCTCGGCGATGTAAACAATGGTTGGAACGTTGCACTCACCACGCTGATGAACGAGCGAGCATCCATCGGTGCAGCCGACTCTGGCGAAAACAATATTCATACTCGTCTCGTTGCAATGATCCGTCATTACGAGTTGGATCAAGACCCAATCGTGCGCGACATGCTCGCCGACCTCTACATCAACTCTCGTGTTGCGGGTTTCACTAGTCAACGCGCCACCGACAAGATGCGTGCCGGTCAGTTGCCAGGTCCCGAGATGTCAATCGGCAAGATGGCACTTGTCAACAACCAAAAGCGTCTTAACGATCTCGTTGCACACATCCTTGGAGCAAAACTCGTTGTCGACACCGGCGAGTGGGGCACGTATGCATGGAGTCAGTTGTTGCTCGGCGCACCGGGAATGCGTATCGCGGGCGGATCAGATGAAGTGATGCGCAATATCGTTGGCGAGCGCGTGCTCGGATTGCCAAAAGATGTCGGTATCGACTCCAAGTCGCCATTCCGCGACATCAAGGTCGGCACCCAAAAGGGCTAGCGAGATGGGCGCTTGAAGTTGAGCGCGGCGTCAATCAAGAGTCGCGTTCCATAAGCAGTCATACCCTTTTGCAACCAACCACTGTCAGAGTTTGACCACATTGGCCCAGCGATGTCGATGTGAGCCCATGGCACGCTGCCAACAAACTCATCCAAAAACAATGCAGCAGTAATTGCACCGGCTTCGCCACCCACATTTTTCATGTCGGCCACTACAGAGTCGAGGCCAACGCGGTACTCACGCTCTAGCGGCAACTGCCACAGTTTTTCGTCGGTGCGTGCAGCCGATGCAGTCAACTGATCAATCCACTTTTGATTGTTGCCCAATACTCCGGCCATGCCTTCACCCAACGCACGAGCGCATGCTCCAGTCAATGTTGCAATGTCCACGATGGCATCTGGCTTTTGATTGGCAGCAAGTGACAATCCATCCGCCAAGATCAAGCGACCTTCAGCATCAGTATTAAAAATCTCGACTGTCTTGCCATTGTGCATGTGCAGCACATCGCCCATCGCCATCGCACTACCCGAAGGCAAGTTGTCGGTGCACATCAAGTATCCAGTTACTTGGTTTGTGCAGCCAAGTGCTTTGAGCGTTGACATCGACGACAACACTGCAGCAGCACCGCTCATATCGCCTTTCATCATCGCGTGTGACGGGTCGGATGGCTTGAGTGAAATGCCACCCGAGTCGTACATCACGCCTTTGCCCACCATGATTAAGTGTGGCTTCGAGTTTTTCTTTGCGCCGCCAGCAGGCTTGTATGTCAAGCGCACCATGCGCGGTGGCTCAACGCTGCCACGGTTTACACCAATGATGCCGCCACAACCCATTGCAAGCAGTTGGTCCTTATTAAACACTTCTACTTTCAAACCTGTCTCGCCCGCAATACGCACAGCGTGATTGGCAAACATTGTTGCAGTGAGGTGCGCAGGTGGCATGCTCGCAAAATCGCGTGCCATGTTGGTTGCATTTGCGATTACTTGACCGCGCTTTGCACCAGCTTTTAGTTGCGCGGCATTTGCGGTTGTTCCCACAAGAGTTACCGAAGACAACTTCGGAGCCCTTTTGTCAACAGTCTTCAGATCGGTATAGCGATGCACGGCAAGCGAAATACCTTCGACCACTACTTGCGCAGCCAACTTGCGATCTACGCGCGCAACACCAGCAAGCGAGGTTGCAACCGATTCAAATGACGAAGTTGCACGACCGAAAGCTGCGGCCGACTTGCGCAACGAATCTGCGGTCACCTTCGACGACTCGCCAATACCAATCACTACTGTGACGGCGCCGCGGTCGGCGGCAATCACCGATGTTTGACCAACTTTGCCCGAAAAACCAACTGCCTCAAGTGCCTTGCGTGAGAGTGACACTTCTTTTGGCATCGCACCATCTGTTGACACCGCAATTCCGAATGCTTTGACGTTGTCCGGAGTCTTGCTCGCTACTTCAAAGTTGATTGACATGATGTCTCCTTAGGTTTACTTATTGTAGAAAAATTAAATGACGTCTTTAACCGCCAAAGACTCACCCTCTTGCCAACGGGCAAGCGTCCACAACAAGTCACTCAACCTGTTGAGATATGGAGTCGATTGCGATGGTGGCGGTGCAGCAGCCAACGAATGACGCTCGGCTCGGCGCGCAACCGTGCGACCAACGTCAAGGAGTGCCGACACTTTGTTCTGACCTGGCACAACAAAATCAGTTGGCGGCGTAAAGCGCTCATCGAGCGAGTCAATCATCGTCTCAAGATTTGTCACCATCTCTGCAGTAACTCGTGTCTTGCCATCGACCAACTTGTGACGGTTCTCTGGAAGTGTTGCGAGTTCGGCCATCAACACCCAAAGGTCTCTGCAAATATGCACCAACATGTCGTCAAGCTCGGTGCCCTTGCCGGCTTCGGCACGCACCAGACCCAAGATCGACTGTGCTTCATCGACTGCGCCATATGCCCTTGGCAACGCGGAGTCTTTGCCAACGCGACCACCATAAAAGAGTCCAGTTGTTCCATCGTCCCCTGCTCGGGTATATACCTTTTCGCGTGCCATGACCCTTTCACGATACTTGACAGCTAAAGCAACTCTGAGGTCATACATGCAAAAATCAACTCCATCAGGGCTTGTGCGATGAGAATTGCGACGCTTTGGCTAGATACTCTGAAGAGACGTATAACGATTCTTGGGAGACGAAAATGACTAACTACAACCAGGTGTACATCAACGGTAAATGGGTTGCTCCAAGCAGCACCGACACGATTGAGGTATGGGATTCGACCGATGAGTCGGTCATGGCCACCATTCCTTCATGCACAGCAAAAGAAGTAGACCTCGCCGCCAAAGCTGCACGAGCAGCGTTTGATTCATGGTCGGCACTCGACGCCCAAGAGCGCGGCAAGTACATGAGCCGCATCGGTGATGGTTTGGCTGCACGCATGGACGAAATTGCCTCGGCTATTTCTCGTGAGACGGGTATGACCAAGTTTTTGAGTCAGATGATTCAAGTTGGTTTGCCAATCAACTCGTTTAAGCAGGCCGCATCAATCGCCGAAAACTACTCGTACTCACGCGAAGTTGGATCATCGGTTGTGGTGCGCGAGCCAATCGGTGTTGTCGGTTGCATCACTCCGTGGAACTACCCATTGCACCAGATCGCTGCCAAAGTGGCTTTTGCAATGGCCGCTGGTTGCACCGTGGTACTCAAGCCAAGCGAGATCGCACCGATTGATGCATTCATCCTTGCCGAAGTTATTGACGAGATTGGTTTGCCAGCAGGTGTGTTCAACATGATCACCGGCACCGGACCAGTTGTTGGCGAAGCCATGTCAGCACATGCCGACGTTGACATGATGTCATTCACCGGATCAACCCGCGCAGGACGTCGCGTGAGCCAAGTATCTGCAGAGACAATTAAAAAAGTTGCTCTCGAGTTGGGCGGCAAGTCGGCCAACATTATTTGTGCCGATCTCGACACCGAGACATTTGCAAAAGCAGTGTCGTCGGGTGTTGGCAAAGCATTCCTCAACAGCGGACAAACATGCTCAGCGCTCACCCGCATGCTCGTGCCAAAGGCACGCCTTGAAGAAGCAGAAGCAATTCTGACGGCAGCAGGCAATGCAGTTGTTGTAGGCGATCCGTTTGAACAGACAACCCACCTCGGACCACTTGCGTCGGCTGCACAGCGCGACCGTGTGAATGGCTTCATTCAAAAAGGTATTGACGAAGGTGCAAAAGTTCTTGTCGGTGGTGTTGGCGTGCCAGAAGGCGTGTCAAAGGGCTACTACGTCAAGCCAACAATTTTCTCGAACGTGACAACGTCGATGACGATCGCCCAAGAAGAGATTTTTGGACCAGTCTTGAGCGTCATTGCATACAACGACGAAGAGGATGCAATCCGCATCGCAAACGACACGGTGTACGGCTTGGCTGGCGGTGTATGGGCTGCCGACAAAGATCATGCGATTGCAATTGCACGTCGCATGCGCACTGGCCAGGTTGAAGTCAACGGTGGCGCATATAACGCCAATGCACCGTTTGGTGGATACAAGCAATCTGGTGTTGGTCGCGAATACGGTGACTACGGCTTCGAGGAATTCCTCGAGATCAAGAGCATGCAGCTCTAATTTGCTGGCTAACTAGCTTTAGCTCACAATTTGTGAAGTTTGCCAGGCGCTAGCCAAGGCTGCATATCGTCCATTTTTGGCAATGAGTTCGGCATGCGTGCCGTACTCGGCCACCTGCGCTGCGTCAATCACTGCGATGTGATCAGCGCGCTGCACTGTTGACAAACGGTGAGCAACCACGATCACGGTGCGTCCACTCATCAATCGTTCGAGTGCACGTTCTACATCAGCTTCAGTGCCTGGGTCGAGATTGGATGTTGCTTCGTCGAGTACCAATACCGCTGGGTCAACAAGCGCCGCTCGTGCAAGCGCAACAAGTTGGCGCTCGCCCGCCGACAACCTGCTGCCACGTTCGCGCACTTCGGTATCGAGCCCATCAGGAAACTGTGCAAAGTGTTCGGTCGCCGAGATGGCTTCGACTGCTGCATCGATCTCTACATCTGTTGCAGTGATCTTTGCAATCCGCAGGTTGTCGCGAATAGTGCCGTTAAACAAAAAGCCTTCTTGTGGCACAACCACGATGCGCTGACGCAACGAATCCATTGACGCCATAGTGAGGTTGACTCCACCATACGAAACAGTTCCCGATATCGGGTCGTACATGCGGGCCATGAGCTTTGCGAGAGTCGACTTGCCAGCACCAGTCGGACCAACCAGCGCAAGTTTTTCACCTGGAGCAACACTGATTGACACACCATTAAGTGCTGGGTGCTCTCCAGTTGCATAGGTGAAGTTGATGTTGTCAACCTTGAGTACTCCAGACTGAGGCAATGGGATTGCTGCTGGGTGCTCGTCTACTTCTGGTTTTGAATCAAGAATTGCGAACAGTTTGCTCAATGCTGCTCCTGCAGATTGCACGGTGTTGTACAACTGAGACAGCTGTTGCACTGGGTCAAACAAACTCGAAATAAGCAGCGTAAAGGCCACGACAGTTCCGAGCGTCACA
>Ga0208720_1000406_pt1 | contig 10745 bp, 23 predicted proteins | sample LakMenEpi20Apr10_FD_150716 | JGI IMG/M metagenome (GOLD analysis project Ga0208720, IMG submission 150716) | Freshwater microbial communities from Lake Mendota, WI - 20APR2010 deep hole epilimnion (SPAdes) | ecosystem: Environmental > Aquatic > Freshwater > Lake > Epilimnion/Euphotic zone ...
CTTAAATACGCAACTGACCACAAGCTGCTGGGACGTTATAAGCCATTTACAGAACCAAATAGCCTAGCGAAAACCATTGAATTAAAATATCAGGCATAAGAACTTCACAACCACTGCCATCAGGTTTTGTTGCTAAAACAGAAATTTCTAATGTTTCAACATTGCATAAAAGATAATAAAATTGACCTCTCCTTGCGTGTGAAATTTCACGAGCTAAATAATCATCAGCGTAGTAATGTAAATCATTACCTTCCGAAACAACTATATGCGTTTGGTTTATTTCTTTTTCCTTTGCAATAATCCTTTCTGCATCTTCATTAGTTAAATTTGTTTTTGACCATTCTTCTAAAGGTAATTTATTACCGTCAAAAATTGGAGAAAAAAAATCTTTTGCGATTTCTAAACTTTTAAATTTCATTTTAATTTGTATTGTGCCAATAAAAAACGGCTTATAACAGCGGTTTTAAGAAATGGCGGGTTTAGTGATTATTTTAAACATTTTGTGTACTTTTGTGTTTTGGCTTTACCGAAAGTTTTGGCTTATTTATCCGCCACTTCTTAAAGCATTTTACGTTAACCGCTATTTTAAAAGACGTTCGGTAATCTTTCACGAACTTTATCGAAAACGAAATGTTGAAGCGTTTTAAAATTAATAGTTGGGTTACGATTTTCTTTAACGAAATTCCAGCATTCTTCTTTTACAATTTCATAGTAAATTACATTTAATAATCTTGGTGTCATTTTACTACTCCAGCCATCAACGCTTTCAATTTTAGCAAACTCTTTTTCACAAAAAGCAGTTGTAACATATTTTTCAGCAATTTCTTCTTCAACCATTTTTTTACCTTCAATAGTTGATTTACCCATTACTTTAGCGTGTTTTTCTTTAAACTCGCTTGTTACAATTTTAGCCCAAGTTTTACGACCATATTTATTTTTAAAATCGTAATTCTTTAAAACAATTCCTTCTCCGTAACCTTTGCCATCTTCAATTAAAAAATCATTTTTCATTAATTGATTTTTTAATTGTTCATAATTGCTATTTCTTATTACTGCAATTGGAGGTATGAAATCAATTTCGTGTTTTTCTAACAACGGCTTATAATCGTTATAATGCAAGTAATTAAACTTTTCATCTGCATCGTGTTGTAATTCTGATAAATCTCTATCTTCTACAACTTCAAAAACATAAAACTTTCTCCAAGCATCGTTTCTGTAAGTTTTCAAAGAGTGTGGTACAAGCCATTCTCCGAAAAGTCTATGTGTTGGATTTTCTTTTAGATAATTTAATAAGTTTTCTTGTTTTAAAACCCATTCTAAAAATCCAGCATTATCTTTTTCAAGCGATAAATGACGTGTTCGGCTTCCAGCTTGTATTTTTCCGTTATGAAGCCATACGCTTGCATTTGTGCCGTCTATTTTTGGGAATATGTAGCATTCTCCTAATTCAATGTTTTGAACTTCTGTAGTTCCAAATCTTTCTAAATGTTGATACTTTTTAAACATATTTATAATTTTAATTTAGTTAATAAAAAAACAGCGGTTAACACACGTTTGGCAAAAAAGCGGGTTTAGTGCTAAATTGAAAATTCGTGATTTCTATTGGCTTTTGTGACAAACTGAAAGTCTGTGCTTCCAAGTCCGCTTCTTCGCCAAGCGTGGGAACGTTATGCTTCAATTTGTGGGAGTAAACCCACTCCACCAACTACTATCGAAATTGTGCCAATAATCTTCTTTGTGTCCTTGCTCACCTGCTTTCCATAAAACAAACTGAACATTCTTGTTAATCTTGTGTCTTCGGGCTGGGCTATCATTGCAAGTGCCATACTCCCACAAACTAAAGCTAACATCGGTTTTGCAAAAAAGCCGTTTTAGTGCTTGTATAAAGTTTTTCATTTCTATCAATATTTAGTGGTTAATCAAATTTAATCTTTCAAAATCGGCTTCTTCGCCAAGCACTCGGACGAACGTTAGCGGAAACCGTAGTGAAACCGCTAAAAACTACATTGTACTTATGTGTTGAGAGTAATCTAATTCTGTCATACCGTCTATAAATGCTAATTTAGCATCCGTTAAATCTACATACGGAAATATATCGTGTGCATCTTTTAATTTTCCAGCTTTTATTTCACAGGCTAAGCCAAGCCATTGGTTAACATCTGATGAACGGCTATCCGCTAACATTGGTTTGGCAAAATTGCCGTTTTTGTTTTCTTTTGACATTTTCTATTTTTTTTATTTGATTAATTCGTATGCAAATATAAACAAAATATTTATATAAAAAAATAAAAAGTATATTTTTTTTGTTTTTTTTTTCAAATAAAACTATTTGTGTAGTTTTTGCACATTTTTAGTAAATCAATTTCGTTTGGAATTAAGTAGCTGTTGAGGTCGTTTAATATGTTTTCAATTTCTTTAATTTTATCTTTGTATATTTTTATTTCAGATTCTATTTTGTTTAAAGTGTAGATTATAGTAGCATGATTTCTATTTGTCAATTTAGCTGTTTCTGAAATGTTTTTTTTGTAAAAATTATGCAAAAAATAAATAAGCATTTGCCTTGCTTTTACAATTTGTAAATTTCTTTTTTTTGAAAATAAATCAATTTTTGAAACTCTGTAATTTTCGCAAATTACTTTTAAAATTTTTTCCATAACTAAATTATTTTTTCAAATTTCAATTCCTTTTTTTTATTAAAAAAATCAATAAGTACTAATTTTTTTGCACGATTTTCAATTTTGCTTTTAGCATCTAAATTTTCCGTGTTTGTTATAATTGCATCTAAAATATTTTTTAGCTCTTTACGTCTATATTTATCGGGTTCTTTTGTTGCTTCAAGTTCTTTTATCAATTGTTCTTTTGCTTCTTTGATTTTATTATCATAATAAATTGATAATTTAGGAGTTTCTTTTGTTGCCATTTTGATTATTCCAATTTCTACAAGTTCTTTGAAAATATAAGCATAAGGCTCTGAAATATCATTTGTCTCCAGAAATTCAAAATATTTATTATGGATTGCATTTTCCATAATTTGTTTTTTTTCTTGTTCTGTTATTTTTGGTTGTTGAATTTCAATTTTGTTTGAAATGTTTAATTCTGTTTTTTTGGTTCTCGCCCAGTTTTGATATTTTTTTAAAATTTGAGAAATATAATTACAATCAAACAACTGAAAATGCTCTGTTTTATTTTCAAAAACTCCGAACCTTTCCATTTCAAAAGCTTTTACCAATTCCTCAAAAGATAGATTGCTCCAGAAACCTCCCAGCATTTCGATAATATCCTGCTTTATGAAATTATCGATTGGATTTTTTATTTGCATCAAGGCAGAAGTGTGCGTCGCCCAGCCTGTTATTAAAAAAACAAAGTTTGCATCTTTTTTTAGTTCTTTTAATTTTTTGAAATCATAAGTTTTTTCTAAAAATAACTTTGTGTTTAAATTTAAAACAGGGCGTATTTCAAATTTTTTGTCAATATAAAATTTTGTTTCTGTTGTTTGTAAATTGTTTTCCATAATTTTTAAGTATTTTTATCTTCTATCCAAGGATTGTAAACCCCCGAAGTGTCTAAATTTTGCATAACGGTTGACATTGTTTGTCTTCCAATTACAATTGGTTCGTTTTCTTTTTCTTTTTTTGCGGAACTTTTTTCTTTTTCTAATTTTAACCAGTTTTTAGCGGTTAAAAACAAACTTTTGTAATTTGTATTTTTTTTATAATTTTCAATTTTTTCTAAAATTTCGTTTATTTCAATTTCTGAATAACCTAAATTTAAAAGTTTATCAAATTCATCAAAAGAAATTTTTAAATGTGCAAATTGTTTATATATATTGTTTATTTGTTTATTTGTTATATTGTTTATTTGTTTATCTATACTATCAAATGCTTTGTTAGGTGCTTTGTCAACTGCTTTGATAGTTGCTTTGTCAAGTGCTTTGTCAAGTGCTTTGTCAAAATTTGATATAGCAACCACTTTACTATAATGTTGATTTTTACTATCTGAAATTAATTTTATAAACCCTATTTCTATTAAATCATTTAAAGTTTTTTTGTAGGTATTGTAAGAACCTATACCTAAACATTCCATTGTAACAGCAGTTGGTAGTCCAAATTCTTTTTTTTGTCCTAATCTATTCCATAAATCAATAATATAAAAATATAGTTCGGTGTGATTTGCTTTTATTTTGTTTGAGTTTTCAAATTTATAAGCAAAAAAATCTCTTGATAAATCATATCCGTTCATAAGTAAAAAAAAATCGCCCACAATTTCAGTCAGGCAGGACTTACTTTTGTGAGCGTTTTAAAAATTTCTTTTATTTCTATTGAACCTGCCTGAACAATAGATATGCAAATATACAAAATTTATTCAATACCATAAAAGAAATAATCTATTTCTTTTTGTAATTTTTTTAATCGTTCGGGGTTTTTTTTTGATACGTACAACAAATCACGCTCTTTGATTTTTTCTGCAATCAAATCAATTTTTTTTGTTAGTCCAGCTTTCATAATACAAATCAATTGCTTTGTTTAGTTCGTTTTCGTGCAATATATGAACTGAAAATTTATAACTATTGCCAAACTTGTTATTTTTTTTTTCGTGCCTTAAATCAAGGCTAATTTGTTCTTTGATTTCTGAAATGCGTGTCCTGAATCCCTGCAAATACTCAAAATCGAAAAAACTACATTTTCCGTTGTTTATCAAAGTGAACAAAACCTCTTGAAAATTAGTTTTTGGCATTGGCAGTTCGTGTGGATTATTTAGTTTCATTTTTTAGCTTTTTAATTTGGTTTCTAATTTCTAATAAGTTTTCTAAATTCCAAACTTTTGAAAATTGTTTGTCAATTTCTGCAAGTTTAACCAGCTCATTAAAATTTTCTTTGCCTATTCTGTTTGGCAAATTCAAAGTATAATTTTCAAAATTGCCCTCTAAATGCAGGTTACATTTTTGGCATTGTCCGTTTATGTTTCTTAAATCAAATTTCAATGTTTCAAAACTTCCAGCAGGATAATAATGCCCCGCTTGAAATTCATTATTCCATTGACAACCACAACTTATACAAGGTTTAAATTTATCACGTTCTCGAATAAAAGCGTGAACTAATGTTTTTGTAACTAATAACGCTCCAGCAATTCCTTTTTTTTCTGTATGTTCTTTTGAAGCTTTCTCAAATTCTAAACGTGGTTTTTGAACTTTGAAAATTGCCTTTTGCATTATGATTTTTCCAGCTTCTGTTTCTGTTAAAAATTCTGCATAACAGCTGGGGCAAAGTCCAAACTTTCTAAAATTTACATTTGTGATTTTACCGCAGCCTTTAAAAGAAACAGCTTTATTTTGCCCTTTGCATTTTTTTTCTTTAATCATAAGTTGTTTTATACATTTACTTCAAAATTTTTAGCAATTTCAAGGCTTAAATTTGTCAAATATTCACGTGCTTTTTCAATTTGAGAATATAAACTTTTGATTAAATTTTCATCTTTTTGAATAGTGAATATTTTTACTCTCAAATTTTCTGGAATTTCTCGAAAATCAGTAAACCATTCTAATTTTACTGCAGCGTTTTCATTGCAAAAATCTTCTAATCCTTTTGAAGTGTAAATCATATTTGAAACAATTTCAGTAACTAACTTAATACTATCTTCTCTAATGTTACCCTCGTTATCCATAACATTGAATTTCCAGTCTGCACGTCTTAATTCATCGTTAATCATTTTAAATGGCGTATCTACTAAACAATAAATTAATTCAGCTTCTTTTAAGCCTGTCAATTCCATATAACCGTTTAATTGGCATATATAATCGTTGTTTTTAATTTCAGTATCGTAAAACGGAAAGGTTGTGTAATCCCAACTACTTTTTATATCCCTAATTTTGCCTTTGCAATTATCTGGCGTACCACAAATAAAATCATTTTTAAAAAAATCTTCATTTTTATAAAATGGAAAATTTGAAACATTTGAAAACAAAGTCAAAGATTGTTCCTCAACTTGAATTCCTTTTTCTAAATATTTGTTTTTTAAATCCGATTTTCTTTTAAACAAAACTTGCTTATGAATTTCATTAAGATAGTTTTGAGTTGTAACTGAAAGCTCATTTTTTGCGTGTTTTTTTGCTAATAATTCGCCCATTGTTACAATTTGCTTTTCTGTAATTTTGCCCTCTTTATCTTTTTCTAAAAGCCTTTCAAGTTCTGTTTCTTGATTTGAAGTTAAGGTAGGCTTTACGCCTACCATTAACTTTCCTAAACTAGAACATCGGAATAAATAATTTTCAAAATTTAACGTTGAATTTTCCATGATTGCAAAGTGTTTGAATATTGTGTAACTCCGTTTTTATCTAAATAACTACGCCCTCTCAAATTGTAAGATACGGTAACGATTTCATCAATTTTGTAAGGTTCTATTAAATCGGTTCTGTCTTGGTGCAACTCGAATTTTATTTGTTGCGGGTACTGTTCTAAAGTTTCAATAGCAAAATCACGTTTAGCAAATTTTTCAGAAATTTGCTGTATTTCTCCAATAAAAATAATTTTTCCTGTTAATTCCATTTTTTTTAATTTGTTTCTTGGTTAATAATTAATTGATTTTCAATTTCCTCAAATTTAGCCTGTAATCTTAAAAAAACCTCATCTGGTACACTATTTTTTAATTCGACAAAATCGTCCATAGTTTGAACTTTTTTTAAAAACTCAATAGTTCTTTTGTCTTCCTCTTTTGTGTTTAATTCGTTTAAATCGATAGCTTCATTATCTACATACTTATAACCATTATCTGTAACAATTGATTGGTCTGATTCTTGAGCCTTTTGCATCTCGATTGACAAAGGAGCAAAGCCACTATTCAAATGCAATTTAACTACGGTTTTTTTAGCCATTTTTTCAAATTCATCTTTCCAGTTTCCAAAACCTTTTTTGTAAGTTTGTGAGTATTTTTTAGCGTGTTTTTCAATATCCTGAACACTTAAATAGTAAGTAGATTCAAAACCATTTAGCAATTGAAAATAAGAAGCGTAACCGATTATAGTTTCACTTTGTTTATTTTTCCAATCAAAATGATAGCCTACAAAACTATTATCTTCAATAATTTGTCCTTCAAAAACCGCTTTTACTTCTAAACTCTTGTACTGATTTGAGTTTATTGCAAGTTGTCTAAAACCTTTGTAACCTATTTGAAATTGTGCATCTTTTCCATAAGGTATAATATAGGCAAAACCTAAATTATTATTTATTGGAAGACCTAAACTTGTAGCTGTTAAACAAGCGTTGAAAATTGACGCTGGTTCGCAATTTTGAAGACTTGCATTTGCATTAAATAAAGATAATGCACTCGTAATAAATTGGCTTTTTCTTTCACCTAAAACTTCCTCAATTCTTTGCTTCATTGCAGGGCTTTCTAACAATTCCTTAAACCCTTTTTTTTGTGTTGTTACCTGTGTACTCATTTTTTTAGTGTTTGTTTAAAAATTTTTCTAATAATTCTATAAATTGTAAAGCTTGTAAATATTTTTCATTGAATCCATCAATTTCTTCTTTTGATATTTCATAAAATTCGGATTCTTCATTTTCGTAATCTTCTGAAAATTGCATAAAATGCTCATCTCTTGCCTCTTCAAACTCTTCTTTTTTAGATTTTATAAAATCTTCTAAATCGGCAATAAACCCTGATTTGCTTACATTTGTCATTTCAATAAATATTTAATAGGTTTGGTTTTTAAATGCTCTAAATGTTTGGTTTTTCCGCTTTTTACTTTGCTGTTAAACATCATTTCAAATAATTGTTTACTCATTTTTTTAGTTTTTAATTTTGTTATGCAAATATAAACAAAATATTTATATTTTAATGCTTTTTATTTATTTATTTTCGTTAAAAATTAAAATAAGTTTCAATATCTTCACGAAAATTAGATAAAAATTCTTCGGCGAGTTCTTTTGTTTTGAAAGCTAGAAAAAATTTAGTGAATAGATTATCCCATATTACTAAATCATATTGTGAAAATAAAATACAATATTTTTTTTGAGAATAATCTTTCCAATCCGCTAACCAACCATCATTATAAACCGCCATTAATTGACTTAATTTAGCCATTGCAAGGGCGGATTTTGCTTGTTTTTCTGCGAAGAAAATGTTTTGGTCTTCATTAAGGAGCGGAGATACTACCTCGTTTATACCCAACTCAGAGCCAGTAGTTATATAATAGCCACTAATTTTTTCCAAATCATCCCAACTTTTAGGAAGTTCTTTTTTTGCTAATTCAGGGTAAATATAAAAAGCTAATTCTTTAAGTTCTTTTTCTGAGCCGTTTTGCCATTTTTTTGCAATATCAAGGCTAACTATTTGTTTTAATTCCATCTTACTTGTTTGATTTTAAAAATTTATAAAAATACACCATTGCTTTTATAACCTCTTTTTTTTTGTAAAATATCTTTCCATCAGATGTTACAGAATGACCAATATTTTCGTTTAAAAACTGCATCGCTAACTCTTTTTTTGAAGCCATCTTACTTTTGATTTTTAAAAAATTCGTTTAATTCAATTTTTTCTTTTGCGTTTAGCTCGTCAAAACTTTTGCCATTAAAAGTCCATTTTCCTTGTTTTACTTCAATTTTTTTGATTTCGATTTCAATATAGCACCCGTTTTGAGTGCCAGTAAGTTTTTTGATACCTAATAATTTAGCGTATTCCGTGGCGTAATAGAGTTGCTTATTAGATTCAAGTTGCACTTTGATATTCTGACCTAACGTGCCTACTAATTCTGCAAATTTCTTTTTATTGCCACCAGTAGTTGCTAAAATTAATTTTTCTAAAAAATCCATTGTTATAAGTTTTTAATGATTTTGTTAATTTGTTTTTGATACTTCTTTTTGAGTTTTTTTGTTTTGATTTCTTCTAAAATCTGATATTCCTCCAGCTTGAAGCCTTGCATAATATAAAGATTTTTAATTTTTATTAATATCGTGTCGCATTTTTCGATATTGCTAACCAAAATTTTCATTTCGGTTAGCGTTGTTTTTTTTATTTTCATTCTAAAAGTTTGTTTAGTTCGTTTCTAACGTTTGTAAGTTCAACACCTAATGAATTATAAAGCGGTTTTACATACGCATTTAAAAATTCAGTTTCGTAACTTTCAGCTGGTGGCTGCTCACAATCTCCACTTTCATAATCGTAATTTGAAACTTCAACAACAGCCTTTAATTCAAGTAAATATTCTCCTGTTTTAAAGTGAAATTCAACTTCGTAATCTCTGTCTCCGTCAACATCTTCTAAACTATCTAATGCTTTTTGCTTAATTTCTTCGGCTAAATTGTGTAATCTTGACTTTTTCATAATTTGTTTTTTTGATTAATTCGTATGCAAATATAAACATTTTATTTATATCTACAAATAAAAAATATACTTTTTTTTAAATTATTTTTTAAAGTTTTGATTTTGAGTGTTTTATAAAACAAAAAAAAACTCATTTTATTGAGTTTTTTTATTTAATTGTTTGATTTCTGCAATTTCTTCTGAATTTGCCTCAGGAATTAAAGAAATTGCTCGGTCTAAATTTATGCGTTTTTTATCCACATAAACGTAACAATATTTTTTAATTTTAATTTTAGATATTTTTTTCAGATAATACATTTTTTTATCTTTTTCGCAATATCTTTTTTTTCTATAAATTTCGTTATTATATTTTATGTAATTCATTGTTTTTTAAGTTTCGTATATCTACTAGTTATAGGGCATTTAACCGAGACACTACATCATCAGACGTATGACCGTCAAACTCAAACAATGCTCTATCCTTTGCAGGTATTTTGAATAAATCCCAATCTTTCAATTCATAGTGATTTGATATTTGACCTGTTGGCAATACTGCAACAACGATAAACCAACCACCACCAAAGCAATATTCTCCATCGTGATGCCTAATTGATTTGTGAACATTGTATTGTGGTATATCAAACTTTGCCCACTCATTAAATAGTGCAGCATTGTAAGTTTTCCTGAACTCATACAATTCATTAAATGTATGATAACCGTCAGAGTAGTTTCCCCTAACATCAGAAGGTGTATTATCAATACCCTTTTGAACTGATAAAATAATTCCGTTTTGTCCTTGCATTTTGTGTAAAATAAACGCCCTATAACATACGCTATACAAAAGCAGGGGCGTACTGCTAAAGTGAGCGTTCGTGCATCTATTTATCATTTGTGCAAGGCTGAAAGGGAGTGCAGCTTAACCCCTGCCTTCGTATAGCGTCAGCCGTTAGGGCGCATTTAAGAAACAGCACCAACCAACTTTAAGTATTCATAGAAAATATCAGCTTCTTTTTTGTGATATTCTTCAATAGAAATATCCGTTCTGTTTGATTTTAACTCCCTTTTCATTTTTCGGATTGAATCAAATCCATCGCTTCCACCTCTTAACTCCAAGCAGGTATCTAAGTAATCATCAAAGTGAGTTAAGAATAAGGCAATATGTTCTTTCATAATTTTAAGAATAAACGCACCCTAACAATGTATATAGCAAATTGGGGGTGTCGTTCCAATTTGGATATTTGTGCTATTAATTTACTATAGTTCGGCTTGATAGGGTAGCACATTTTAATCCCCAACTTGCCATATACTTAACGTTATAACTCATTTAAGAGCCGAACGTATTTAACAACAAATAATTTCTTGCATTAATTACCTTTTCTAAATTATTGCTCGAAATAATGTGTTTTTGTTTTTCTGAACTTATCCAAATATGCAGTCTAAATCTTTTT
>Ga0208720_1000407_pt1 | contig 10730 bp, 4 predicted proteins | sample LakMenEpi20Apr10_FD_150716 | JGI IMG/M metagenome (GOLD analysis project Ga0208720, IMG submission 150716) | Freshwater microbial communities from Lake Mendota, WI - 20APR2010 deep hole epilimnion (SPAdes) | ecosystem: Environmental > Aquatic > Freshwater > Lake > Epilimnion/Euphotic zone ...
TCACTACCGAATATCAGTCTCACTCCGGAGCGGTCAACACCTCCACCACGCCCAAGGTTCAGTACGCCTACAGCGAGATGACCGGCGGGGCCAACCACAGCCGGCTGACGCAACTGGTTTATCCCCAGGGAGCCACGGTCAATTACAGCTATGGCAGCGGTCTCGATTCCGCCATCAGCCGCGTCAGTTCGGCCGAGATGCTCTCGACGTCCAACGCCACGCTCAGTTCGGAGAGCTACAGCTATCTGGGGCTGGCCACGGTCGTTGAAAAATCAACGCCGGTGGCGACACTTTCTTACATTCAGCATTCAGGCGACACGGCAGCCAACACCGACGCGGGCGACAAGTACACAGGCCTGGACCGGTTTGGACGTGTGATCGATCAGGTCTGGCGGAGCGTCGCCGGTTCTGGCACAATCATGGACAGGTATCAGTACGGTTACGACCGTGCGGGTAATCGACTCTTCAAAAACAATCTGCTGGACACGGCCCTGAGCGAGCTTTACGGCTACGACAATCTGAATCAGATCACCAGCTTTTCGCGGGGTGTGCTTTCCGATGCAAACAGCGATGATATGTTGGATACGGTAGCATCACCAGCAAGAACGCAGGCTTGGAGTCTCGACGCTATCGGCAACTGGTCCACGCTCACGACCAACAGCACAAGTCAGAGCCGTACGCACAACGCCCAGAATCAAGTCAACGGCGTGGGTTCGACATCTTTGACCTACGACCCCAACGGCAGCATGACCGCCGATGAATCGGGCCGGGTCTTTGTTTACGACGCCTGGAATCGGCTGGTGGCGGTGCGGAACTCGTCAAACTCGCCGATTGTTACATATTCGATCGATGCCCTGGGCCGCCGGATCATCGAAGACAGGCCCAACGCCAACACGGTTAATCATCTTTATTACTCGACAACGTGGCAAGTTCTTGAGGAACGCCGCGACGGAACCGCTTCCGGAGATGTTAGGCGACAATATTTCTGGAGCATTGATTATGTCGATGCCCTCACCACCCGCTTAGATTACGCCTCCGGAGCGGTCTCGGCAACTTATCACGCCCAATACGACGCCAACTGGAACATCACGGCTATTGCCGACGCAAGTGCAGGTGTATTGGAAAGATACATCTACGATCCCTACGGCGTCGTCACGGTTTTGTACGCCAACTGGTCCGTTCGCGGCGGCTCTCCCTACGGCTGGAACTACCTGCACCAGGGCGGACGTTTCGACGTCGATGCAAATCTTTACCACTTCAGACACCGCGATTATTCCGCCACACTCGGCCGCTGGACGCAAACCGACCCGATTGGGTTTGATGCAGGTGATTTTAATCTTTATCGGTATTTAGGCAACGAGCCGGTAAAGGGCTTGGATCCAAGCGGGTTGGAAGAGGAAAGCACGCAGGGTTCCGGTTTGTGGGCTTGGAATTGGTTTGACGACACGATAGATGACGCGAAAACAATTATAAATGCTGGAGCTACGGTTGATGACAATTTTAATCGGAATGCTGGATACAGATGGGATCCATTCGATCCGAACGCTCCAATTGTGACCCATGCCGGAATCATCTATCCTGGCGGAAAGCCACTTACGAAAGATACTGCGAAATTATGCCAAACTGTGGCAGAGTATGGCGCTGCTGCCGGTGGGATGTATGGGCCAGGATTTGGAAAAAAAGGTATTCCCCAACCACGAATAAAGCCAATTAATCTTCCATCATACAAACGAATTGGAATCGATTGGGATGAAATTCTCTCGGGACATGTCATTGGCGGGCGGAGACTTAATTCTGGGAACAAAAAGACTGTTTTTCCAGAAGCATGGTCGAAAAAAGAGATTGAAAGAGCGATAATCGGTGCGTATAAGAGCTGTAAGAAGGTGTCCTCGCAAGGAGATCACAAGGTAAAGGTTCGAGGGAAATCGCGTGGACTTACAATAGAGATGTGGATTAACGTGACCGACGGTATGATTGAAACCGCATATCCATCATACAGATAATAACAAGGGCATCGCTATGGAATTTGGTGATATAAAACTCTTGGTTGACCCAGTATCTATCACACAATGTCGCAGTGGAAAATTTCTTGGAGTGATACGTTGGCAAATAGACCAATATTATTTTCCATCCGAGTTGTGGGATGATTTTGTGCTGACCCTGTTGACAGACTGGATACAGGCGTACATCCGTTTAATGACTCGAACGTCTCATTACGAGGTATTGCATTTTATGGATGGTCCTTTTTATATTCGATGCAAAGTTTCCAATGATAAAGTGTTCTGCAAATTTATCGAAAGTGGCGCTAGTGGTAAAGAGTTTATCGAATGTAAATGGCAGGGTAATCCTCAGGTCATAGCCAGTAGTCTTATACATGCCTCCGATATTGTGTTATCCACATCCGCACAATTTAAGAATTGTGATGAGGTTTTCCGCCTGTTGGCATCCAGACGATATGAACTTCAAAATATTTCTAGGCTTTCAAATTTTTGAAACCTGAAACCCCGCACGTAATCATGGAGAGTCTTCGTTTCCTACTCTCGACGTCCAACGCCACGCTCAGTTCGGAAGCCTACAGCTATCTTAGTTTGGGCCGTGTGGTGGCGAAAACTACGCCGGTCGCGACACTTTCGTACATTCAGGCCACCGGCGACACGTCCGCAAATACCGACGCGGGCGACAAGTACACCGGCCTGGACCGGTTTGGACGTTTGATCGATCAGGTCTGGAGAAATTCCAGCGGAAGCGTTATCGACCGATATCAGTACGGTTACGACCGTATAGGCAATTTGGTTGTCTAAGAATATCCTGGTGGATTCAGCCCCTGCGAAGTGTGGTCGGCTAACCCCCCAAAGTTTTTTATCAGAAATTTTCTGCGGCCTCTTGCCAACAGGGCCCGCTCGGGATAGTTTCGATGCATCACAGCGATGGACACATACTCGTCGCTCACCTCTCCATCGAAAATTCGTGATTCCTCATAATTGGCAAACCACTCTTTTTAGCTTGGGCTTATCGTATGGGCATTTCTTCGTTGACTCACAGACTGTTAAATCTCCAACGGCGCAAGAGGCACCGGGTGAAAATGACGCGTCGCCGGATCGAGCATTTTTTCAAAACCGAATCACTTGAAGCCCGGATGCTTCTCACAGTGACGCCTCCCATGATTTCGTATCTTCATCTCGTCAACGACACGGGCCTGACGGGTGACATGGTCACCACAGACCCGCGTGTTCAAGGCGTCCTGAACGTCACTGACGCATCAGGGTCAGACTACCGTGTCGAGATCGACCTGAACTCGGACAATGTTTTCGAGAGAACGCTTTATGTTAATCCGGGCGTCGCGTTTCAGTTCGACCCCTCCGCATTTCTTCCATATGGTAACGTGACTCTAACGACGCGTGGGGTCGAATATTCGTTCGACGAAATGGATGATGTTTATGGTCCATCTCAAACAATTCGTTTTAATTACCAGAACCCTTATCCTGCGATCACCAACCAGGCCCCGACAGTCTCGCTTGCCAATCTTCCGCTTGTCGCGATACCTGAGAATCAGAACTTCGCGGTCGACTACAAGATCGCCGACATTCTCATTCATGATGATGTTTACGGTACCAATCCAATCAGTCTGGGTGGGGTGGACGCGGCGAAATTCAAATTGGTTGGAGCTACGCTTTACATCAATGCGGGGACACAACTCGATTTCGAAACTGCACAGGTGTTGCAAGTCTCCGTCGATGTTGACGACCCTTCAATTGGTGCGGGCGTCGATGCTTCAGCCGTGGTTCTGATCGCTGTTGGTGATGTGAACGAAGCTCCGAAATTGTCACTGTCACGTAAAGAAAAAACATCATTTGAGAATACCCGCTTTTCATCTCTATGAATGGCTTTGCGTTGAATCAAAGTAGAGCGACCCCATTATTCGTGCCGAAATCTGCACCCTCTTGTTTTATCTCAAACAATCGACTCCTGATCGCAAAGACCAACCGACTTTACTTGCCACTCCACAGAATTATCGACAAAGTGAGATTCTGGGAAACCTTGTTTGACTTTCGCGATCAGGTCGTCTATTTTGGTAAGGTCAAATCCGATTGCGCCAAATCCGCGTAAAGTTGCTTAGACTTTAAAAAGTCTCTTCAATGGATTCCGAAAACTCTTTGAATTCCATCGTTTGGCACCACTCTCTGACCTGTTCATCTTGCAGACATCGGCACCCTGGCTCTCTCTCTCGTCTTAGTGCCTCACAGGGGCCGGGCTCAGAATCGCACTTAAATCCTTGCTCCAGAACGCCTTGGCTACTCGAACGTCACCCTTCACATGACAGGTTCCATCCAGATGAAGCTCTTTTCGCTCTTCACATCCGCCAATCGTTCTGCAAATCGTCGTAACCAACTGGCTGTTAAGGCCAAACGGCCTAACCTGTTTGTGCAGAGCGAGTTCTTTGAAGGGCTCGAAAAGCGTCAGCTTCTGACCGCCACCTATTCCGCCTCCGGAACCCAGTTTATCATCGATCTGAATTCAGCGGGCGACCTGCAAATCTCCTCGACAGGCACCAGCTATCTCTTCACGCTTGCAAACGGAACCTCCAATACCTGGACAGGCACGGGTACAGCCTCGGTCAGTGGCGCAAACCTCACCGCCAATGCCGCTTCACTCAACGCCTACGACACCTTCACCGTCCGCCGTTCGGCCAATGGGCCACGCGTCCAGTTTCTGAATAGCACTGGAAACTACAGGGACAACTTCAACCTCTCGTTGTCCAACACCACCATCGGCGCGGCCGGCTGTCTCACGTTTACCGGCAACAGCACATTTGCCAACAGCAGCAGCCTGAGCATTGTGACCGATTACCAGGTCGCCATGAACGCGAATTCCACGCTCACGATGACCAACGGCAACCTTGCCATGAGCATCAACATGCAGGCCACGCCGACGGTCATGGACCTTTCGGGCCTTATGGTCAATCAAAATGCCACTATCCAGACCAACGGCACCGGGCAGACCACCATCGAAGCCCGTGGCGGTAATGGGGTGTGCACCACCTACCAGAACAAGGGCGTGGCGGTGATCAACGGTGGCAAAATCATCGGCGGAACCACCGGCAGCCTGAGCATCACCGGCTATGGCTACAATAATCTCTCTCTGTCTGCCACCACCAGAATTCAGGGTCAGGGCGTTTTCGTTTACGGCAACGTGACGGCCAACGGCATGAGCACCATCACCTCTCGGGGTGCGAATGTTATCGTCACCGGTTATGGGGCCAACGATATCACCGCCAATTTGATGTCGTTTACCGCAAGTTGCATCACCAATGCCGGCGTTGTCGTCGGCGGGCCGGCCGTGACGACCTTTGCTGCTGTCGGCGGGCTGATCAGCTCCGGCGGCAATGGCACCGTCACCGTCACCGGTTATGGCGGTTCGCTGGTAGACCAACCTACGATCGATTCAATCCAATCAAACGCCTTTTCCAAATCGATGGGTGTTTTGGTCACGGGCGGTAATGCCACGATCACCTCCGGCGGGGCCGGCAATGTCTCTGTCACCGGTTTTGGTGGAGGCGCCACAGCCAACTCGATCTGGGGCATTGGCGTGGCGGTTTATTCCGGCAAGATCAGTACGGGCGCCAATGGCTCCGTGGTCGTTAATGGCACGGGCTTTATGAACGGCACTTCGAGAGATCAGTTTGGCGTCCTGCTCTATGATACAGGCTGCATCAGTACCGGGCCTGGCACAGGCAGCACCACCGTGATCGGCCAGGGTGGCGGTACGAGCAACCTCGCCGGATCGAGTTACGGTGTTTATTTATACAATGGTGGCAACATCACCAACGGGGGCAGTGGCAATGTCACCATCACCGGCAGGGGTGGCCTCTCCGTGTCCACTTTCAATGTGGGCGTTTACCTCGGCGGCACCGCCAGCACCAATCCCACAATCACCTCCAACGGCGGTGATGTTCGGGTCACCGGCTATGGCGGCAACGGCGGCGGCGCGAGCAGCCAGACTTTTGGTACCTTTGTTGGTGTTAACTCCAAAATTACGGCAGGCGGTCTGGGCGATGTGACGGTTGCCGGCTATGGCGGCAATAACAATGGCACGCAGGGCAACTTAAATCTCGGCGTATTTATGACGTCATTCGGGGCCAACCAGTTGCCGGGCTGGATCACTTCCGGCGGCGGCAATGTGACGGTGCTGGGCGTGGGCGGTGGCGGCGACGCCAATTCCACGGCAACCAGGCCGATGGCCTGTAATACGGGTGTGTGTATTGCCTGCGGTAGCTATATCACCGCGGGTGGTTCGGGCAATGTCACCGTCACCGGTCAGGGCGGCGGCCGTTCGCCGGGTGCCACAGGAACCAACAACTACGGCGTGTATGTCGGCGACGGCAATCGCACGGTCTATTCCGCCGGTAATATGGCTTATTCCTACATTTCCTCTTCCGGCGGTCGGGTCACAGTCGACGGCTCCGGCGGCGGCGGCTCGGGAAGTGCTTTAAGTTCAACCAGCGGAAATAATTACGGTGTGATCGTCGAGAAGGCGGGCACGATCACCTCCGGCGGCAATGCCGATGTCAACATCACCGCCACGGGCGGTTCTTTTGGCAATAGCACCAGCTCAGGTGGCGGCAGCCACGGGTTCCTGATCACTGGCACTCTGTTTCCAACCAACGGACAAGTCTACCGAAGCACGGTGACCACCGGCGGCTCGGGCAATCTCAACATCATCGGTACCGGTGGCGGCAGTGGTACAGGAGCGACTAACGTCGGAATTCAGGTGACCACCGGTGGGCTTGTGACTGCGGGTGGGGCCACGTCCAGCGTCACACTTACAGGCCAGGGCGGTAACACCACCGGCGCGCTGAATTACGGTGTCTGTATCACAACTGCGCAGAATACCTTTCCCGCCACGGTTACGTCCAACGGCGGCAATGTTTCCATCACCGGCTGCGGCCCGCTCTCCACAGGGGGAACCAGCCAGCATGGCATTTATGTCAACACCAACGGAACTGTCAGCACCGGCGGTAATGGTTCGATCACATTGACAGGCCGGGGTGGCACGGGCGATGTTGGCACCAGTGGCACGGGGCACGTGGGTGTGGCTTTAGCGATCAATGCAAATATTACACCCGGCGGCACCGGTTCCTTGCTGGTCAATGGCTATGGTGGCGGCAGCGGCGCACGGGCTGGCAACCATGGCGTATGGATGACCGGGGCATCAGTGATGAGAGGTGGTGCCAATACGCCAGTCACGGTGAATGGCTATGGCGGCAATGCCAACGGCAACGGCACCACGAACACAGGCGTTTATTTGAGCGGTGCTAATACAAAAATCACGTCGTCCAATGGCACAGTGCAGATCACGGGCATTGGCGGGCAGACAAACACGACTGTATCCGGTTCAATCAACAATTACGGTGTATATGTTGAATCCGGCGCTGAGGCTTCATCCACCGGTACAGCACCGATCACGGTCAACGGCACAGGCGGCGGGCTGGGCACGGGCAATGCCAGCACCAACTATGGTGTGTACCTCAATGCACTGGGCGCAGGCAACACCACACCCAAAATCGCTTCGGCCGGCGGCCTGGTCACCGTAACGGGCACGGGCGGTGGCTTGAATGGGAATGGTACTGTAAACGACGGTGTTAGGATTGGGGCCGGCGGCTTGATTACGTCCACCGGCAGTGGCACAGACATTACGGTCACCGGCACAGGCGGCGGCGGTTCCAACGCCACAGCCACCAACCACGGCATCTATATGTCCGGCAACACGACCGTGAGCAACTACACCATCACGGCCAACGGCGGCGACATCTTCCTTTATGGCACGGAAGGTACTGGATCGGGCAGCGTGGGCGTGGGAGCCTGCACCACGGTGGCCAGCGTGATTGGCAACTCCGCCACGCCGGGTAACATCACCATCGTGACCAATAGCGCCAATCTGGCCACAAGTAACGGTTCGGCCATCAATGCCTCATCCAACATCACATTCCTGCCCCGCACGGCCGGTGTGGGTGCCACACTGGGCTGCACCACGGATACATCCTGCGGTCCGCTGACCTTAAGCGCAGCCGAACTGGCCACATTCAGCGCTGGAAACATCCAGATCGGCAACTCCACCTCCGGCAATTACACCATCGCCGGCCCGGTGACGGTTCCAGTTGCGTCGAACCTGACACTCTTGTCAAACACAACGGCCGGCATTCAGTCCACCGCCACCAGCGGCACGGGCATTACGATGGCTGCGGGCAAGGTGCTGAATGTGGCCAGTCTGGCATCGCTGAATACGGCGATCGACGGCACCACAGCCCAGACGAACTATAACCAGCTGAACGTGGTGGGCGATTTGAGCCTGACCGGCAAGTCGCTGAACCTCTCGGGCGCCTACACGCCTGTGTCCGGCGACATCTTTACCATCGTCAATGCCAGCAACCTGACCGGCACCTTCACCGGTCTGGCCGATGGCTCGACCATGACCTTCAAAACCCGCACTCTGATCGTGAATTACACGCCCACAGCAGTCACTCTGACCGAACCTTCACCATTGGTCACATTGCAGCCCACTGGCAACACGGTTACATCCGGCAGCACGGCGAGCTTCACGGCCACGGCCACGGGCATTCCAACCCCAAGCGTGCAGTGGCAGGTGCTGACGCCAGGTGGCTTATGGGCCAACATCACCAACGCCACATCGACCACATACAGCTTTACCACGGCTTCGGGCGACAATGGGAACCAGTATCGCGCCTATTTCTCGAATACGTATGGCGATGCATTGACAAGTCCGGTCGCTCTGTCGGTGGAATACGCTCCGACGATCACGACCCAGCCAGCCGACTCGACTATTAACGATGGTGCCACAGCCACATTCACCGCCGCCGCCACGGGCAACCCGACGCCCACCGTGCAATGGCAGGTGAATACGGGCTCTGGCTGGGCCGATGTGACGGACGGCACGGGCAGCACCACCACGACTTATACCACGGGCGCCTTGCCCACAGCTGCCAGCGGATACCAGTATCGGGCCCGCTTTACCAATAGCGTGACAGCCGATGTGGCCACCAACGCGGCCACGGTGACGGTGAACTCCGGCACCTCAGCCCCGACCATCACCACCCAGCCATCCAACCAGACGGCCACGGCCGGTAACACCGCCACATTTATAGCAGCGGCCTCCGGTGCTCCCACACCAACGGTGCAGTGGCAGGTCAGTACGGATGGAACCAACTGGAGCAGCGTGACCGACGGCACAGGCGGCACGACCGCGACCTATACCACAGCCATTTTGGTTGCAGGTGATAACAACAAGCAGTATCGAGCCGTATTCAGCAACGGTATCGGTTCAGCCGCCACCACGAATGCGGCCACTCTGACGGTTCAATACGCCCCAAGCGTGACGAGCCAGCCGACCAGCCAGACGATCGGCGATGGAGCCACGGCCACATTCACCGCGGCTGCCACAGGCAACCCGACACCGACGGTTCAGTGGCAGGTCAACACTGGTTCTATCTGGGCTGATGTGACCGACGGCACAGGCGGAACCACAGTCAGCTACACAACTGCGGCATTGAGCACATCAGCCAGCGGATACCAGTATCGGGCCCGTTTTACGAATAGTGTGACAGCCAATGTGGCGACCAACGCCGCTACGATCACGGTGAACTCTGGAGCCACAGCCCCAACCGTGACCGGCCAACCCGCCACGATTGGCGTGGAAGTGGGCCAGACGGCGAGCTTTACGGCCTCTGCCAGTGGGAGCCCGACACCCACCGTGCAGTGGCAGGTGAAAATCGGTGCAGCGAACTGGACTGATATTGGCGGAGCAACATCCACAACCTACAGCTTCACGACTGCATTGGGTGATCAAGGCAACCAGTATCAAGCCGTGTTTACAAACACAGCCGGCACAGCTACGACCAATCCAGCGACATTGAATATTGGAATTACTCCAGTCTTCACCAGCATCAATTACATGACCATCCCGGTGGGCCTGAACAGTGGTATCACGGTGATTGCGACCGGTACACCGGCTCCTCAATACTCGATCATCTCGGGAAGCCTCCCATCGGGTGTGACACTTGACCCAGTGACAGGCCTCTTCGCGGGTGCACCTGCCATCGGCACGGCCGGATCGTATCCAGTCACGATTCAAGCCTTGAACGAAATCGGGACGGCCCCGACACAGAGTTTTACTTTGACAGTGACATCGACCGTGACCAGCTTCACGGTTTCAAAGGGTTCAGCCCAGCGGTCTTACATTCGCTACCTCGATCTGGGCATGGACAGCAACGCCTCGGCACTGGCCTTGCTGAACAACCCCAGCCGAGTGAAGTTAACGAAAGCCGACCTGAACGGAGTAGGCTCTGCGCCGGTCTCTTTGTCAGGCTTCCTGAGCGTACCGACTGGCCAAAGCACTCTGGCCGTTGACTTCGGCACGATTGGTCTGGGCAACAGCCGGAACACAGCTTCTGCGGACGGATATTACACTTTGGGTGTGGATCTGGACGGTAATGGGACGTTCGAGACGAACCTCTTCTTCTTCCGCCTCTTTGGCGACACAAACGGCGACAAGGAAGTGAACGCCACCGATCAATCAGCCGTCCTGGCGGGCTGTACGGCGACTTATAACGTGAATCTTGACCTGAATGGAGACGGCGTGGTGAACTCGTCGGACTTGAATTATGTCAAGCGGAACGTGGGCCGCAAATTGAAGAGCAGCCTGATTGTGACTTCATA
>Ga0208720_1000409_pt1 | contig 10723 bp, 11 predicted proteins | sample LakMenEpi20Apr10_FD_150716 | JGI IMG/M metagenome (GOLD analysis project Ga0208720, IMG submission 150716) | Freshwater microbial communities from Lake Mendota, WI - 20APR2010 deep hole epilimnion (SPAdes) | ecosystem: Environmental > Aquatic > Freshwater > Lake > Epilimnion/Euphotic zone ...
GCCAAGGGCAAGGTTCGCATGGAGGGCAAGGAATACATCATGCAAGACGGTGATGTGGTGGAGTTTAGATTTAACGTCTAATGAAAACTCCGCTCTATTTCGTCGAACGGGAATACCCGGTAGAACTAGCTACCCTTTGGAATGCTTGGGTAGAAGCTGATCAATTGCAGCAGTGGTACAGCCCTGAAGTGCTCGATACCGTTCCCAACTCAGCAACAAGCGATGCAGTTATTGGTGGAGATTGGGCCATAGCGATCGACGTATCAGTAAATGGTTTCAACGCCTACTTCTGGGGCAGATACACAGAAGTGAAGTTTCAAGAAAAGCTTGTGCACACCATGTTTTACTCCCAAGACGAGCTTGAGTTTAACTTGCGCGGTGACGACCAGCCCTATCACGTAATTGAGATTGACTTTGCAACAAGGGGCAACAACTCCTGGGTTAGATTCACCCAATTTGGGTCTATGGATCCAGAACAAGCTGAGGCAACCAAGGATGGAATGGAAAGCTACTTCAATAGCCTGGAAAAGTATCTAAGCAGCAATGACTAGCAAACAAGTACTGGCACATTTATCAAAAGTTCCCCAACCACAAAAAGCAACGCTTTTAGAACTTCGAAAGACAATTCTGGAAATCATTCCCGAAGCCGAGGAAGTTATCTCTTACGGATTTCCTGGTTACAGGATTAATGGAAAAATCATTTGCGGATTTGACGCATTCAAGAACCACTGCAGCTTCTTTCCGCACTCATCGCTTGTGATTCCGGAGCTTGAAAAAGAACTGGTGAATTACAAAACTTCGAAGGGTGCTTTGCAGTTTGCAATTGACAAACCGCTGCCAAAATCACTTGTGAGAAAACTAATCAGGACCAGAATGCGGATTCTTGCTGAAACTAAATGACGTACTCGTCAGACACCCAGTGTCCCGAGATAGCTTCTTTCTTACTTAGAACCCTGCCAGATTCCCCAACAACAGTCGATCCAGCCGGAACGTTTTTTGTGACAACCGTATTGGCTCCGATGTAGCAGTTGTCGCCTATTGTGATGCGTCCAATAACCTTGGCTCCCGCACCGATAACAACATGTGAGCCAATTATTGGGTGACGATCAACAGCTGAGTTCTCTTTACCGCCTAGGGTAACTCCGTGGTAAATCAGGACATCGTCACCAATTATTGAAGTCTCCCCAATTACGATTCCCATTCCGTGATCAATCACGAATCTGCGGCCAATTGTTGCTCCCGGGTGGATCTCAATGCCGGTTAGAAACTTGGCCCAGTTGGAGAACATTCTTGCTGGGATTCGAAGCTTTAGCTTCCAGATCTTGTTGGCCACACGGTGCATCCATATCGCATGCAAGCCAGGCGAGGTTAGAAATAGCTCTAGCCGGCTCGAGGTCGCGGGATCGCGATCGATACCTGCCTGTAGGTCTTCTTTAATGGACAACTTTTACTTGTCTTCCTTCAGATCGGCATACAAGACAGTTGAAAGGTAACGCTCACCGAAGGAAGGAATGATAACTACAACCTTTTTCCCCTTGAACTCTTCACGCTTTGCAACCTGGGCAGCTGCCCATAGGGCGGCTCCGGAAGAAATTCCGGCAAGAATTCCCTCTTCTGTCCCAGCGCGGCGCGCATACTTGATGGCCTCTTCGCTTGGCGCATCAAGCACCTCGTCGTAAACGCTTCGGTCAAGAATCGGTGGAATGAAGTTGGCACCAATTCCCTGCAGCGGATGAGATCCTGCAGCACCTCCGGTTAGAAGAGGTGACGCGGCAGGCTCAACTGCAAAAACTTTAATGTTTGGGTTTAGCTCTTTTAGTCTCTGACCGGTTCCAGTGATTGTTCCACCAGTTCCAACTCCAGCAACTAAAGCGGCAACTTCACCGTCGGTGTCGTTCCAAATTTCCATCGCGGTAGTTTTTCGGTGAATTTCTGGGTTAGCTTCGTTTTCAAACTGGCGAACTAAAACAGCTCCGGTTTCCTTACCGATCTCTTCGGATTTGCTAACCGCACCGGTCATACCTTCGGTTGCTGGGGTAAGAATCAAGGTTGCACCAAAAGCGCGAAGGAGAGTTCTGCGCTCGAGGCTTACTGATTCAGGCATGGTCAAAATTGCTTTGTAACCACGGGCAGCCGCAACCATTGCGATTGCGATTCCAGTGTTACCGCTGGTTGCCTCAACGATGGTGTCACCAGGCTTTAGCTGACCAGAGCGCTCCGCCGCGTCGATGATCGCGATACCTAGACGGTCTTTAACTGTGGAGGTTGGGTTATAAAACTCAAGCTTGGCAAGGACTTCGGCTCCTGCGCCATCCATGATTTTGTTGATTCGAACCAAGGGCGTATTTCCAAACACCTGGGTTATGTCGTCATAGATATTCAAGAGCCTTACCTTTCGTTTGTCTTATGGGCAACAGACAGGGTCAACCAGCAAAGTAGGCAACTTATGCCCAGTTATGGCATTAAATTTCCCAGAAACTGGCATTTTTGCTCTCCCAAGCCTAACTTCTTAGCTCAAGCTCCTGATCGATGGTGTTTTTCCTGGCTATGACCCGCCCGGCAAAAATAGCCGGGATGGCGGTCAGGAAGAGAAACCACAGCGAGCTGGTCCAGTTGCCAGTGAGCTCGTGCAGCACACCAAGCACCAGGGGACCTAGGGCAGCAGCTAGATAACCAAAGCCCTGGGCAAATCCGGAGATTCGAAGAAGAGTTTCTTGGGACCTGGATCGAATGTTGAATAGTGCCAAGTTCAAGGGAAACAGAATCGGTCCAAGACCAATAAGTACTACCCATATCCAAGAGAGGTTTCCAGGCAAGAAGATAAGCCCCGCGTAACCGGTAAAGAACAAGACTCCACTTAGGTAAATAAGTGGTGCCTGATTTGGGAATCTAACGGCAAGCCGCGGCATCAATAACGCAGCTGGCATTCCCATTCCGGCATAGACCGACAGAAGTATTCCAGCTTCAAGCAGTGTGGAGCCGGACTCATCAATAAGAATCTGTGGAAGCCATGCAAAGGCGGCGTAGCCATTCAAGGACGACACTGCAAAAATTACAACCATAGAAACAGCCGTTGGAGATTTCCAAATCTTTATGTGTCGAACGCTAACTGGAATAGAAAGTGTCTGTGTAACTACTGATTCCTCAATTTTGTTGGAGCGCAAAGCAAAGACCCAAGGGATCATCGCAATTGCTCCAACTACGGCCCACTGACCCAAAGCCAACCTCCAACCAAACTCCTGTGCCACCGGAACAGCAATAAGCGGTGGGGCCAGCGCGCTAATAGAAACGATTGCTAAATAAAGAGCGGTCATCGAACCGATGCGATCGGGGAAGTACTTTCTCACCACAACCGGAAGTAAAACATTCCCCATACCCATTCCAACAATGGCAACAAATGTGCCAACGCTAAGAAGGGACCAGTCTCCAGAAAAAGCGCGAACCAGGTTTCCCAAAACAATTACTAGAAGAAGCACGAGCAAAGCAGCTTCCAAACCGATTCGTCGAGTGAGCATGGGTGCCAAAAGACCACTTAGCGCAAAGCCAAGGGGCGGGAGCATTCCCAAAAAGGACACCGCCAAGGTCGAAAGCTCAAGGTCCTCGCGAATAAAGGGGATGATCGGCGAAAGCGAGGAAACTACGGTGCGAAGGTTTAGCGCCACCAATAAAAGGCCCACCAGGGCAAGGACTCTGCCGTGCAGGGGTTTTATCTTGGGCAAGAGGCTGTTTCTCCAGGTTCGGGGTGAACTTCTAACTTAGCGAAGTCATCAGCCTTCGAAGCGAATCCACCCGGCTAGCACCCTGAGGCCCAAGCAAGCCTGCGGCAACTGCCTCATCGAGGGCGCAATCAGGTGAGTCAATTAGATGGCTGCAACCTCTGGGGCAAGACCGAATAGTTTCCCAAAGATCTTCGAAGGACCTAAGTAAGTTTTTGGGATCGATATGCCCAAGGCCGAAAGAGCGAATTCCCGGGGTGTCGATTATCCAACCATCATCAAGTGCTATTGCGCGAACAGAAGTTGAAGTTTGACGACCGCGGCCGGTAACTGCGTTCACACTTCCAACGGCGCGATTAGCATCGGGAGAAAGCGCATTTACCAAAGTTGATTTACCAACACCGGAGTGCCCCACCAGGACAGTAGTTTCTCCTGCTAAAAGGTCAGTAACTTCACTGAGTTGAAAACTATCCGACCTGCTCCGAATAATCGGAATACTTAAGCCCTGGAAGTTTTCTAGAAACTCCGTTGGATCAGCAAGGTCAGTTTTTGTCACACAAATAATTGGTTTGAGTCCTGCATCATATGCGGCAGCCAGATAGCGATCAACTAATCGGGTTCTTGGCTCTGGATTAGCAGCAGCAATCACGATCATTAGCTGAGTTGCATTCGCAACAATTACTCTTTCAACCTGATCTGAATCATCGGCGCTACGCCGAAGCAAAGTGGTTCTAGGTTCGATTCGAACAATTCTAGAAAGTGCACCATCATCCGAAGATGTGTCTCCAGCCAGGGAAACAATGTCCCCAACCGCTGGGCCATTATTTCTAAGCTCCTTGGCTAAAGTTGCGTTGACTTGGTAGTTACCTTCTTGGAGCAAGACTTGATAGCGATTCTTATCGATTCCAATAAGCATCCCAAGGGCAGCTCCGCTGTGATCAGGGCGTATCTTGGTCCTTGGTTTATTGCCTTTGGGGTTGGGACGAGCCTTGAAATCGGACTCGTCTAAGTCGTGAGCTCCTGGCTCTGGTTCATAAAGCCAACTCAACTAGTAGCCCCAAGCATCTTGTTCCACAGCAACTCAAAGCCAGGCATGGTCTTGGAAGTTACTGTTATGTCCTCAATCTCAATGCCCGGAACTCGAAGCCCAATGATGGCACCTGCGGTAGCCATTCGGTGATCGCCATAGGTTTTCCAAAGGCCACCTCGAAGATCCGCTGGTTCTACGACTAGCCCATCTTTAGTTTCTGTTGCCCTGCCTCCGATGGAGTTAATCTCATCGACCAGGGCCTTTAACCGGTCTGTTTCATGTCCTCGAAGGTGTGCCACGCCAGAAATAACCGATTTAGATTTCGCGAGCGCCGCCAGAGCTGCAATTACTGGCGTGAGCTCACCAGCAGAAGACAAGTCAATCTCAATGCCGTTAATCTCACCTGTTCCAGTAACGCTCATCCCGGTTCCGTTTCGAGAGACTTGTCCACCCATGAGTGCAAGCAAGGAGACAAAATCGTTTCCAACCTGGGTGGTGCTAGTAGGCCAGTTCTCTATAGTCACCGTTCCGCCGGCAACGAGTGCAGCTGCCATAAACGGTCCAGCGTTTGATAAGTCTGGTTCAATCTCTACGGTTCTACCAGAGATTTCTCCTGGCTCAATTTGCCAGGAAGTTTCGCTAAGTTTTGATACCTTTAGTCCTCGCTTGGCGAGGGTGTCAATCGTCATGTCTATGTGCGGCATAGAAGGAAGAGTCTTACCTGTGTGATTCAAGGTGAGTCCATTTTTGAATCTTGCTGCAACTAGCAGTAACCCTGACACAAACTGCGAGGACTCTGAGGCGTCGATTGACAACTCACCGCCCACAACTTCACCGGTGCCATGAATCGTAAATGGCAAGCCAGATCCAGAAACTTCCACACCTAGGGCACGAAGCGAGTCAACAGTAGTTTTCATGGGCCTTGATCTTGCGGCAACATCTCCATCGAACGAGATCTCACCCTTTGCAAGAGCTGCAACCGGAGGAACAAAGCGCATCACTGTTCCAGCCAGCCCACAATCAATCTGAGCTGGGCCAGAAATTGGCCTTGGTGTAATTCGGAGCGAATTCGGAGTTGATTCAATTTCTGAGCCCAATTGCTTGAGCGCTTGGATCATCAGGTTGGAATCTCTTGAATCCAAGGGGTTCAGGATCTCACTTTGACCCGAAGCCAGGGCTGAAAGCACCAACTCACGGTTAGTTAGGGATTTAGAGCCTGGGATGCTGATCTGGGCCGAGATTGCTGATTTCGCCAATGGCGCGGCCCATAGGCGGGAATAGCTTTTGTCAGTCATTGGTTTTAAAAGTATCAGTTATCAACCTGAAGGACCTAGGCCATGGTTACCACCAGCTTTTGCGAGGAGGCTCAATTGGTAGACTCTGAGGCTATGGCCAGCTCAAAAAACACAGACTCAGAGCTGAAAATCAGAGACTTCGAGCAGCAGGCACTACCTCTTATGCCTCAGCTCTACGGTGCCGCATTGCGCTGGACCAGAAACCCTTCCGATGCCGAAGACCTAGTTCAAGAGGCTATGGCCAAAGCATTCGTGGCCTGGGGTCAATATCAGCAAGGTACGAACTTAAAAGCTTGGCTCTATCGAATCATGACCAACACACACATCAATAAATACAACAAGCAGCAAAAGGACCCATCTCGTGGCGGCCTAGATGATTTGGAAGATTGGCAACTTGGCGCTGCGGAATCAATTACTGCTACCACCACACGCTCAGCCGAACTGGAAGCACTCGATCACCTTCCAGCCGACATCATTAGAAACAGCCTTATGGCTATTCCAGAAGAATTTCGTATGGTGGTTTACTACGCGGTTGTGGATGGCCTGCCCTATTCCGAGATTGCAGAAATCATGGGAACCCCCGTCGGCACAGTAATGAGCCGACTACATCGAGGCAAAAAGCTTCTTCGTATCCTGCTTGCTGAATACGCGATCGAGCAGGGATACTTATCACCAGGCAAGCAAGCGCAAAAAACGGAGCAGAACTAATGGCCGAATTTGACTGTGAAGAGACCAAAGCACTGGTCCACGAGTATCTGCATAACGAGTTGCTACCCGATCAGCAAAAAGACATCACTACGCACTTGGCGCTATGCGATTCCTGCGAGGAAGAATATGACCTTGAGGTTTACCTAAACCAAGTTATTCAGCGCTCATGCGATGAAGAACCGCCAAAAAAACTTGCCGAAAAAGTTCTAGCGAGAATTAAGGATATTCAATCCCATTAGCTTTGGCTAAAGTGCGATCTCTAACTGCTTAGCAATTTTCTTGCAGCGATTCTGGATAGATTTTGCACCAGTCTTATTTGCTTTTCTCAGACGCGGGATAAAGTCCTGCAGAAGACTCTGATCTGATTCTGCAAAGTCGGCAGCTGTTTGAAGACAGTAATAGCCAACAATTTTGCTTTTATCGGTTTCTGCCCAGTCCATAAAAACCTCGTAGGCCTTTTGTCTTTGAGCCTTGGTTAGCTCAATGTGTGTGAACAGTTGGGGGACATGCCACCTGACTTCCTGCTGAGAGTATTTGGCTAAGTTTTTTATGAGGTCTTTGGCAAAAGGAGCAACTGACTCCGGAGATTGCTCTGCAACCCTCATTGCTACATAGCTAGCTCGCATTGCTACGACGGCGTCTTGATCGAAAAAAAGATCATAAATCTCAGGAAGTCCCGATGGAGATTTCAAGAGTGCTTGAATAACTTGATCCGCTGACCCAATAGAGGTTCTTGTCCCCCCAGATAGCTTTTGCCTAAGTGCAGACATAAAAAACCCTTTCAGTTTCCTAGAAACTAAATTAGTTTTATTCTTCGCCCTCTTCAAGCCCTAACCACTGGTACCAACCGCGGTTCAGGACCAGCCAAGCCATCAGTCCATAGCCGGTTTGACCAGGCATGTTTCTTGCCGATGCCTCGAGCTCTAAGTTGTATCCCTCGTGATCAACCAGTGGGTGGAAAAAGTCTACGAAGGTAACACCTCTTCTATTGCAGACATCTTCGTAGCCGGTGGCTAGGTGTTCAATCTCATAATTCAGCGCCTTGTTGAAACTTGGAGGAGGGCCAACAACAAAAACCGAGATATCGCTTCTGCGAGCCTCATCGACGACTGTTGCCAGATTCAGTCTTGATCGAGAAACGGAAATGCCTTCGCTGGCATCGGAATTACCAAGTGCGATCACCAAGCGGTTGTCGGTTTCTGGGCGAAAGCGACGTTGTACTTCTTGACTCCAACGCTCAACTAGTGATGCGCTGGTTTCCCCAGGGGAGGGAACGTTGTAAATATCGATGACGGGATCTTCTACTGGGGTCCTTGCGATAACCCGGCCAACCCAACCCATGGCTTTGACATCACCTATGGCAGTTGTGGTCTCATCGCCAAGAATGACGATGCGAGTATCTAACCGCTCGGTGTTTTCCATTTTTAGAAAGCTAGGGCCCTGGTAATTAGGTCTGCTTGCTCAACTGCGTGACGCTTGGCTGAACCGGTCGCAGGTGAAGCACTAGCCGGACGAGAAACAAGGGTTGCAACCTGGCCATTCATGTACTTAGGTAAGAACAGCCCCACGTAGGTCCAAGGTCCTTGGTTGGCTGGCTCATCCTGAACCCAGAACAACTGCGCATTTGGATACTGAGCGTAGGTAGTCTTGATCTCGTCGACTGGAGTTGGGTAGAGCTGTTCGATGCGAACAACAGCAATGCTTTTCTCGCCACGCTTTTCAATCTCAGCCATCAGGTCCCAGTAAACCTTGCCGGAGCAAAGTATTACTCTGCGCACTGCAGCGTTATCTAGACCCTGCTGATCTGGAATAACCGGCTGGAAAGAGCCTTGAGTGAAATCTTGCACAGAAGATGAAGCAGCTTTTAGTCGCAACATGGACTTCGGTGTGAAAACAATAAGTGGTCTTCTTGGCCTGGTGTAAGCCTGACGGCGAAGTAGGTGGAAGTGCGAAGCTGGGGTGCTCGGCTGCGCAACAGTCATATTGTTTTCCGCACACAACTGCAAGAATCTCTCAATTCTCGCGGAGGAGTGATCTGGCCCTTGGCCCTCGTAGCCGTGTGGCAATAGCAAAACCAAGCTTGATTGCTGGTTCCATTTTTGCTCAGCAGAAGAAATGAATTCATCCACGATAGTTTGAGCTCCGTTTACAAAGTCACCAAACTGAGCTTCCCAAAGCACAAGTGCCTCTTTGTTTTCAATCGAGTAACCATATTCAAAGCCCATGGCGGCGTATTCGCTCAACAACGAGTCATAGATCCAAAACTTTGCCTGACCCTGCATCAAGTTACGAAGTGGAATCCATTCCTGTCCGTTAACGCGGTCGTGGAATACCGCGTGACGCTGAACGAATGTGCCACGCCTGGTGTCTTGACCAGCCATTCGTACCGGCACGCCTTCTATAACAAGTGAGCCAAGTGCCAGCAATTCTCCAAAGCCCCAGTCGATACCGCCTTCGCGGCTCATTTCTACTCGCTTGGTCAATAGCTGCTGAAGTTTGGGGTGAACTGTAAAGCCCGGAGGGGTGTTGTTGTGAGCATTCCCAATTAGCTCAACAACATCTTTGGCTACAGCTGTGGCCTTTAGAAGTTCCGGGGCATCGCTAGCGGTTGTGCCGATACCAACCCTTCTTGGGATCAGTTCGATTGGAGCTGCCATGGCCTCATGAACATCGACAAAAGCCTGCTCGAGACGGTGTTGGAAGTCTGAGTTTGCGGCCTCAAATTCACCCTGTGTTAGGTCGCCTCGACCAACTAGAGATTCGAGGTACAAGGTTCTAACTGAGCGCTTGGCTTCAATCAGGTTATACATCAGAGGCTGAGTCATCGAAGGATCGTCTCCCTCGTTGTGTCCTCTGCGGCGGTAGCAGATTAGGTCAATAACGACATCGTTTTTGAATTCCATGCGGTACTCAAATGCTAGTTTCGCTATTCTCACGACAGCTTCAGGATCGTCACCGTTGACGTGGAAAATCGGAGCCTGAATAGCTTTCGCTGAGTCGGTCGAGTAAACAGTGGATCTTGACTCTGAAGGAGGAGTGGTGAAACCAACTTGGTTATTAATTACCAAGTGAATGGTTCCACCGGTTTTGTATCCGCGAAGCTGTGCCATGTTCAAAGTTTCAGGAACAACACCTTGTCCAGCAAATGCTGCGTCACCGTGAATCAACACTGGAATAACAGGAAACTCTCCCTTTGGAATGGCATTGAGCCTATCTAGTTTGGCGCGAACCACGCCTTCAAGAACCGGGTTCACGGCTTCGAGGTGAGAAGGGTTTGCAGCAAGAGAAACTTTTACCTTGTTGCCCTCTAGGCTTTCGAAAACACCTTCGGTACCCAAGTGGTATTTAACATCGCCCGAACCTTGAACGGTTTTGGTGTCTGTGTTTCCTTCAAACTCTTTGAATACCTGTCCGTAAGTTTTTCCAGCGATGTTAGTTAGAACGTTCAAACGACCGCGGTGAGCCATGCCAATGCAGACTTCATCGATTGCAGCGTTAGCAGCTGACTGGAGAATCTCATCTAACGCAGCGATTGTGCTCTCGCCACCTTCGAGGCTGAAGCGCTTTTGTCCAACAAATTTGGTTTGGAGGAAAGTTTCAAACGCTTCAGCTTCATTTAGCTTGCTTAGAATTCGAAGCTGCTCTTCACGGGTTGGTTTGGCGTAGGAGGTCTCTAGTTTCTCCTGGAACCACTTGCGCTGAGCAGGGTCTTGGATGTGCATGTATTCCACACCGACTGTGCGGCAGTAGGAATCACGAAGGATCTTGAGGATATCTCGAAACTGCGCCTTTTGCTGACCACTAAAACCTGCAGTTCTAAAGGTTCGGTCTAGATCCCAAAGGCTTAGCCCGTGGTTTAGAACATCTAAGTCAGGGTGGGTGCGCTGGCGGTATTCCAGTGGATCGGTATCTGCCATCAGGTGGCCACGTACCCGATAGGCGTTTATAAGCTCTTGGATTCGGGTAGCTTTTTC
>Ga0208720_1000410_pt1 | contig 10716 bp, 7 predicted proteins | sample LakMenEpi20Apr10_FD_150716 | JGI IMG/M metagenome (GOLD analysis project Ga0208720, IMG submission 150716) | Freshwater microbial communities from Lake Mendota, WI - 20APR2010 deep hole epilimnion (SPAdes) | ecosystem: Environmental > Aquatic > Freshwater > Lake > Epilimnion/Euphotic zone ...
CACGAAAGTGTTACCCAAGTACTTCAAAGAGCAGGAATTCGTTAATGCACACCATTAAAGCAATGGCCTTTGCGCCAAGAGCTCAAGGGCTTATGGACGCGCTTGCCACTCGCGTGGTGATTGCCGATGGTGCCATGGGTACTGAATTACAGGAACGTAAACCTACTCTTGAAGACTTTCAAAACCTAGAAGGTTGTAATGAAATTCTCAATGTCACAAGACCCGACATTGTTAGAAGTGTCCACGACGCCTATTTTGAAGCCGGAATCGATTGCATTGAGTCCAACACCTTTGGAGCAAACTGGTCAAACCTTTCCGACTACGGAATAGAAGATCGAATTGAAGAGCTAGCTGAAGTCGGGGCAAGAATTGCTCGCCAGTCCGCCGATGGTTTTACTGAGAAAGATTCCAGGCCGCGCTGGGTTTTGGGTTCGATGGGGCCTGGAACAAAACTTCCAAGCCTGGGTCACGTTGACTACGCGTTTCTGAGAGATACCTTCAAGGAACAAGCTGTTGGCCTAATCAAGGGTGGCTCCGATGCTTTCCTGGTTGAAACCTCGCAGGACCTACTCCAAACCAAAGCAGCCATTAATGGCTGCCGGTTGGCGATTTTGGAAACTGGAACCAGGCTGCCCATCTTTGTTGAAGTAACTGTTGAAACAACCGGAACCATGCTTATGGGTTCAGAGATTGGCGCAGCACTTACCGCAATCGAACCACTTGGTGTTGACATGATCGGTTTGAACTGTGCAACAGGTCCAACCGAAATGAGCGAGCACCTTCGTCAGCTTTCGAAGCACTCAAGGGTTCCGGTCATGGTTATGCCAAACGCAGGTCTTCCAGTTCTAACCGCCAACGGTGCTAGCTACCCACTGGGACCAGAAGAATTGGCAACTGCTCACGAACAGTTTGTTAAAGAATTCGGCTTGGCAATGATTGGTGGTTGCTGTGGCACAACACCTGCTCACTTGAAGGCAGTTGTTGACAGACTCGGCCACTCAAGCATTCACAAAAGAACTATCGAAATTGAACCCGGTGTTGCAAGTTTGTACCAGCACGTGCCGCTTTCCCAGGACAATACCTATCTTGCAATTGGTGAAAGAACTAATGCCAATGGTTCCAGAGCCTTCAAGCAGGCAATGCTCGATGAAAGATGGGAAGACTGCGTCGACATCGCGCGCAAGCAAGTGCGCGATGGCGCCCATTTGTTGGACGTCTCTGTTGACTATGTCGGCCGAGACGGAGTCGCCGACATGCGAACCCTTGTCTCAAAACTAGCCAGTGCTTCAACGTTGCCACTTGTTATTGACTCAACTGAGCCCGCGGTTATTCAAGCTGGTCTTGAACTAATCGGTGGAAGACCTGTTGTGAACTCCGTCAACTTCGAAGACGGCGATGGTCCATCTTCGCGCTTTGCCAAGATCATGCCAATTGTTAAAGAACACGGTGCAGCCGTGATTGCGCTAACCATTGACGAACAGGGTCAGGCCAGAAACCAGGCTGACAAGGTTCGTATCGCTTCCCGATTGATTGATGACCTAGTTTCTAAGTGGGACATGAGGGTAGAAGACATCATCGTGGACGCCCTTACTTTCCCGATCGCAACCGGTCAAGAAGAAACCCGTCGTGACGGACTTGAAACCATTGGTGCCATCAAGGAAATCACAACCAAGTACCCAGGTATTCACACAACCCTAGGTGTTTCCAATGTTTCCTTCGGTTTGAACCCAGCGGCCAGATCTGTTCTGAACTCGGTGTTCCTGAACGAAGCTACCCAGGCAGGACTCGATTCCGCCATCATCGATGCGGCCAAGATTGTTCCACTGGCGGACATCCCAGAAGATCGACTAAAAGTTGCTCTCGATTTGATTTACGACCGCCGTGAATACGACGCGGATAGGAATCTCACTTACGACCCGCTATCTGCCATGTTGGATCTATTCGATGGCGTTGACTCCGCATCGATACGCGATGCTCGCGCAGCTGAGCTAGCGGCACTTCCAGTGAACCAAAGACTTGAAAGACGAATCATTGATGGCGAATCCAAGGGTCTAGAAGACGATCTTGAGCTTTCGAGATCTGAAGGAAACAAACCACTTGCAATCATCAACGACTACCTGCTCGCCGGAATGCAAATTGTGGGTCAGCGCTTTGGTGCCGGAGAGATGCAGTTACCTTTTGTTTTGCAATCTGCCGAAGTTATGAAATCAGCCGTCGCGCTTCTAGAGCCTTACATGGAAAAAAGTGAAGCTGCCGGCAAAGGAAAAATTGTTTTAGCCACCGTGCGAGGCGACGTTCACGACATTGGGAAAAACCTCGTAGACATTATCTTGACCAATAACGGCTACGACGTAGTAAACATCGGTATTAAACAACAGGTTGCTGACATCATCAAGGCTGCCGAAGAGCACAATGCAGATGTCATCGGTATGAGTGGTCTCTTGGTGAAATCAACCGTTGTTATGCGCGAGAACCTTTCAGAACTTGGGTCAAGAGGGCTTGCCAAGAAGTGGCCGATCATTCTGGGAGGCGCTGCCCTTACCAGGTCCTTTGTTGAAGACGACTTAGCTGGCGAGTTTGATGGAACAGTGCGTTATGCCAAAGATGCTTTTGAAGGACTTGATCTAATGGAGCCGCTGGTTGCAATTGCTCGAGGCGCCGATGCCGGATCAGTTGGATTGAAGCCACTGAAAAAGAGAATCCACGCACCTAGCAAATTAGTTCTAACTGAGCCAGAAAACATGCCGGCCCGCTCCGAGGTAGCAAGCAATAACCCCGTTCCAACCCCTCCTTTCTGGGGAACCAGAATTGTGAAGGGAATTGCCCTTGCTGACTTCTCTTCTTATTTGGACGAACGCGCCACCTTTATGGGTCAATGGGGACTAAAGCCCACCCGAGGAGACGGACCAGGTTACGAGGAATTGGTTCGAACCGAAGGAAGACCAAGACTTAGGTATTGGTTAGATCGCATTCTCTCTGAAGCAATTGCTGACGCATCGGTTGTTTACGGATACTTCCCTGCAGTTTCAGAAGGCGAAGACCTGATTGTTTTGCACCACAATAACGATTCATCGGGACTTGTTGGCAAAGCTGGCTTGCTTGCACCAGATGGCGGATCAGGTGGAGCTATCGGCACTGACCGAATGAGATTTAGCTTCCCAAGACAAAGAAGAGATGGCCACCTTTGCCTATCGGATTACATCCGTTCCAGAGCATCAGGTGAGATCGATGTGTTTGGGGTTCAGCTTGTGACTTTCGGTTCTGCGGTTGAGAAAGTTACCAAGGTACTTTTCGAAGAAAACAGCTACCGCGACTACATGGAGCTAAATGGTTTAGCGATGCAACTAACCGAAGCTTTGGCCGAGTACTGGCACTCCCGCATCAGAGCTGAGCTTGGTTTTGCAAATGAAGAGCCAGAAGACATGCAGGGATACTTTGACTTGAAGTATCGCGGTGCCAGATTCTCACTGGGTTACCCAGCTTGTCCTGAAATGGAAGATCGCAAGAAGGTAGTTGAGCTACTGATGCCGGAGCGAGTTGGAGTCAGCTTGTCTGAGGAATTACAGCTTCACCCAGAGCAGTCAACCGATGCTTTCGTATTCCATCACCCAGAGGCTAAATACTTCTCCGTATAGCTCGCCTCTAGTGAAGCTTCTTGTTCTCGATCTTGGTTCCCTCAACGTCGACGTCTGGCAAAGCCTTGTCTAGCCACCTTGGAATCCACCAAGCAGACTTGTCAAGAATTGTCATTGCCGCAGGAACCAGAATCAGCCTGACTAAGAAGGCGTCCATCAAAACTCCAATTGCTAGACCAAAGCCAATAGGACGGATTGTTGCCAGGTGAGAGAACGCGAATCCACCAAAGACTGTGACCATGATCAGCGCTGCCGCAACCACCACTCCCCTGCTTTGGTGAATTCCGTAGTTGATTGCATCCCTTGGTTTCTTGCCGTGAGTAAAGGCCTCTCTCATTCCTGAAACCAGGAAGAGCTGATAATCCATAGCCAGACCAAAAATTATTCCGATTAGGAATATCGGCAAGAAGCTAAGGATTGGACCAGGGCTTGTCACACCCAGCAGCTCTGATAGCCAACCCCATTGGTAGACCGCCACAACCGCTCCGAGAGTTGCAGTAACGGTAAGTAAGAATCCCACCGCCGCAAGAATCGGTATCAATATCGAGCGGAATACCAGCATCAAAAGCAGAAGCGATAGCACTATGACAGTTGACAAATAAAGCGGTAGCACATCAGAGATCTTGTCTGAAACGTCGATGTTGGTTGCAGTGATACCTATTGCACCAATCTTGCCATCGTACTTATCCTCGACCATCTGGTTCAGGTCACGAATCTCATAGACAACCTGCTCAGTTTCAACGCTCGAAGGCCCGCCGGTTGGCACAACCTGGAACAAGAAAGTCTTCTTGTCATCCGACACTGCAGCCGGAACGGCGGCAGTTACGTTTTCAAGACCGGCTAGCGCTGACGCCATCTCGGCCTGCAAAGTTAGAGTGTCTTGTTCGGCCACCGGTTCGTTTAATTCCAAAACAGTTGTGATTTGACCGTTGAAGCCTGGTCCAAAAGCATCGCTAACTAAGGTGTATGACTTGTATGCGCTCGAGTCTGTTGGCTCGGAACCACCATCTGGCAACCCAAGTCTCATTTCAGAAAGGGGGATTGCCATAATTACCAGAACAGAAATTGTTGCAGCTAGTGCAAGCCAAGGGTTCTTGGTAGCCCAAACTGGCGCCTTTGAAGTTTTGACCGTAGCGGCTTTTTTGCGCTTGGCGGCTGTTGAGATGCTGGCTCGTTCCTTCTTAGTGAGAATGCGGTCACCAATCAAGGACAGTGCAGCTGGTGTAACGGTGAGTGCAATAAGCACGGCAAAAACAATGGCAATTGCACCCATTGATCCCATCAGGCCAACAAAACCAATTCCAGTTAGGTTCAACGCAACAAGTGCGATGACAACTGTCACTCCAGCAAAGAGCACAGCGTTTCCGCTGGTTCCATTTGCAATAGCGATTGATTCTTTGAGCTTCGCGCCAGATTTAAGCTGCCTGCGGTGACGATTGACTATAAAGAGGCTGTAGTCAATACCTACCGCCAGACCCAGCATGACTCCAAGAACCGGAGTAGTTGAGGTCATTTCAATTTGAGAAGCCAAAGCCAAGGTAATTGTTGCCGAAATTCCAACTCCGACGATTGCAGAGAAGATTGGCAGCGAGACACCTATAAACGTGCCAAGCAAAATAAACAGCACAATTGCAGCGCTAATTAGGCCGACAATTTCTCCAACACCCAAAATGTCGCCAAAGGACTGAGTTAGCTCTTGTGAGAACTCCACTTCAATTCCATTTAGGTCGGCTTCTTGGAGATACTCAACAACTGACTCTCTAGTTCCAGCTTCTAGCTCGGTACCTCTTTTATCGAAACGAATTGTTGCTAACGCAACAGTTTCATCATTGGAAACGGTTGTGAAATTTGCGGAGGCATTGATTAGATTCTGGGCCGACTCGAGATCTCTTTTCGCTACTTCTAGTTCGAGTTTGCCAGCAGCGACTTCTTCTGCCCCAGCTGCGAGTTCTAGTTCAGCTTTTTCAAGCTCAGCGGTGGAAGCATTTGCAATTGCTTCCTGTTTAGCAAGTTCAGTTAATGCAGCATCTAGTTGAGCCTTGCTTCCAAGTAGTTGGGCAGTTGGCGCAGCACCCGCGTCGGTAAACTGCTTTATTCCTGCATTCACCAAGGTTAAGTTCGCGGTTAAATCTTCTCTGGTTGCCTGTATGACAGCTAGACCACCAGCGAGTTTCGTTTTGCCTGCGTCTATTTCTTGCTGGCCAGCGGCGAGCTCGAGTACTGCCTGATCGACTATTGCCTGGGCGTCAAGCAGTTTCTTTTTACCCTCAACCAAATCCGCATCACTTTGATCGATTTGTACTTGAACGTCGAAGGGGTTCAAAGCTTCAGCAATTCCCGGGAGTTTTTCTGTGCCAGTTAGCGCGGAGGTAATTGCATCTATGTCTTCTTGGTTAAACACACCACTTGGCTTATGAAAGACAACTTGCCCTGATCCTCGGGATGCGTCTGGAAAAGTCTTTTGAAGCTCGTCGACAACTTGTTGTGAGGGAACGCCATCGATTGAGATGCTGGTGGTTAGTTTTCCACCTAAGGAAAGCGCGAGCCCGGCGGTGATACCAAGGATGACAATCCAGGCGACAATTACTTGCCAGGCGCGACGAGCCGAAAACAATCCAAGTTTGTATAGCAAAGTAGCCAAGTGCAATTCCATTCGTTAGAAAGCCAACCCGGGGGCGTTATTGATTGCCTCTTGGCCAAGCAGAAGATTGATGTACTTCTATGTTATTTGGTGTCTGCTTACCTTTAGGACTCCTGTTAGTTTTCCCAGAACTTTCTAAGCTTTTGCTCTCAATTGCGTTTCTTGAAATGTAGCCTGGGGTTATTTTGCCCGAATCTATAGACAGATAGACTTCGCACATATGGCAAATGTCACCAAACTGAATTCAATGGGGGTCGCAAACAATGGCTAAAGCACCAGCGAGTAGTAAAGCAAAAAGCACCAAGACTTTCAGTGCAGCTGAACGCCAGGCCATGAAGGACAGAGCTCAAGAGCTCAAAAACAAGGCAAAGGGTGTAAAGGGCGAGGCAGAGCTTATGGAAAAAGTGAAGCTTATGAACAAGGAAGACAAAGAACTTGCTTTGGCAATCCACAAACTGATCACATCTATCGCTCCAGAGCTTGAGCCAAAGACTTGGTATGGAATGCCTGCTTATTACAAGAACGGCAAAGTGTTGGTCTTTTTTCAAAATGCTGGCAAGTGGAAATCAAGGTACTCAACCCTTGGCTTTGATGAGTCGGCAAACCTAGATTCTGGTTCGATGTGGCCAACATCTTTCGCACTGACAAAACTCACTCCCGCCAACAAAAAGGCGATTACAGACTTGGTCTTGAAGGCAATTCGATAGAGGAAGATTTCAACCTCTTCTAAAGACTCAAAAATAGTCGGCCCTGACACGTGTGACGTCGTGATGTCTCGTTATGCTTTTTTCATGACTGCATTGCTACTCGACATTGGCGGAACTAAGTGCAGCATTGCCTCGGACAGCAACCTAGAGAGCTTCTTAGAGCTCGTGACGGCGGACTATATAACCCCCGAAAAAATCCTGGACCAGTTAGCGCTATACGCTGCCGAATTAGTCGCCAAGGATAAATCCATTGATCGAGTTGGAATTAGCTTTGGCGGGCCCTTTGATTTTGCTAATCAAAGAGTGAAAAGGTCAGTCCACGTTTCTGGTTGGGAAGAATTCGATTTCTCTGAGTGGTCAAAGCGTGTGCTTGGGCTACCAGCAGTTGCAGACAACGATGCCAATGTTGGAGCCCTCGGTGAGTTTGTTTCCCGAGGTTCCAGGCAATCAAACCTTGCTTATGTGACTGTCTCCACTGGAATTGGAGCTGGGTTGATTATCAACGGAAAGATTTATCGCGGCCACGGTGAACTTGCCGGAGAACTAGGTCACATCGTGATTGATCCATCCGGCCCGGCAGATGAATTGGGTAACCGTGGAACCCTTGAGAGATTCTGCAGCGGCTATTGGTTGCGAAAAGATTATGGAAAAGCTGCTCAAGAGCTCTTGCTTGACGATGGTTTCTTGTTGGAATACAGCGCGCGACTAGCCGCGGGGTTATCGACTCTGGTAAGACTTATCAATCCCGAGCTCTTGGTTTTGGGCGGTGGCATAACTAAGGCTGGTCCTAGGTTAGAGTCTGCTTTATTGAATCAGCTGGAGCCACTTTTGGACCAGACGCAAACCAAGCTGGAGTTTTCAACACTGGGTAATTCAAATGTATTAATTGGAGCAAGAGAGTTGGCACTAAATGAACTACGTGGCTAATTATTTGGCAAAGGTGAAAGAGGCCATCGACCTTGTCGAAGCCTCCAAAATCGAAACCTTGATTTCCTGGCTTTCAGAAACTCGTGCTGCCAATCAGACGATCTTCACAATGGGTAATGGCGGCAGCTCCTCCACCGCTTCGCACTGGGTCAACGATCTAGTCAAGGGTGCCTCATATGAAAAAACTGAGCGCTTCAAGGTTATGTGCCTAAATGACTCGGTTTCCACCCTCACCGCATACAGCAATGATGTTGACTACGACCAAGCACTGGTTGAGCCACTCAAGAACTTCCTAGAACCAAAAGATCTCGTAATTGCAATCTCGGGCTCTGGGAACTCAAACAATGTCATCAAGGCGGTTGAGTATGCAAAATCTATCGGCGCTCGGACTGTCGGACTGACCGGCAGGGATGGCGGGAAGTTAGGCTCTTTAGTCGAGCTTGAAATCAGAGTTCCAGAACCAAACATGGGTCGAATTGAAGATGTTCACATGATGATCACTCACGCGGTCTCATGGAGCTTTATTGAAAACGAAAGAAGTTAGGTATCAATTGTCAAAGCCGTCACTATTTGTTTGGTCCACCGCTTCCGCAGCTCTATTTTTTGCCAGAGCTTTCTTGTTCTCCACCTGGGTTAGTCGCGGTCCAGAGGTGCAGCAGCTGCTTGGGTTCAATGACCTCGAGTTTGGAATCTTCACCATGCTGTATGCAGTTGGTGGATTGCTTGGAATTTTCTTTGCGAGTTTTCTGGTAAATCGTTTTGGCTCGAGGCTTATTGCAGCTCTCGGATTCTCTATTGGAGCAGCCTCTCTCATGGGTATTGGTCTTTCGGTGGAACTAGGTTTGATTCTTGTTTCAAGCCTGTTGCTAGTTTCCATCGGAACCCCAATGGCGATAGAGGACTTCGTTGGAAACTACGAGGGTAATGCGGCGGATAAAAAGTCAAAGCATTCAATCTTCCCTGCCATTCACGGTGCATACGGTGTTGGCATGCTTGGTGGTGCGGCTATTTCTGGCTGGGCAATCGATCAAGGAATTGGGCTTGCCAGTCACTACTTTGTGACAGGTTTGTTTGTTGCCGCAATCTCGATTGCTGCCGGCGTTGTATTACCTGCTCGAAAGAAAATTGCCGAGAGCACAGCTAGCAAGGCGTCCAGAAAAGGTGAAACCAAGAAGGTATGGACTGAAAAGCGAAGTCTGTTGATTGCTGTGGTTGGTTTTTCTTTCATCATGGCCGAGATGTCGGCTGGAACCTGGGTACCAATCGCCCTAACTGGTTCTGGTTACTCGGGCTCGGAAGCTGCGATCATGTTCGGTATTTTCTGGATTGCCATTACCGCCGGACGGCTATTTGGTGGATTCATTGTTGACGCGATTGGACGGTCCAGAACCATTCTGTTTTCGGCACTGCTGGCCGTCAGCGGTATAGCAGTATTCATTGCTCAGGATCTAATCAATCTTCCATTACTGGGTCTGATCCTTTGGGGTCTAGGAATCGCAATGGGTTTTCCAATGTCAGTTGCCTCGATGGGAGACCAGGAAGCTTTGGCTCCTGCCCGAATCAACATGATTATTACCGTGGTTTCCATCTCCTCGATTACCGTGGGGCCTGCTTTAGGTGCTTTGGGCGAATTTGCTGGGTTGTATGTGGCGTTTGGAATCCCACTTGTGTTCATGTTGATCGCGGCAATCCTGAGCCCAATTACTAAGCCCATAGACAACGAAGGTAAGCGCATCTAGCTTCAAAAGTTCACTGGTTGGAAACAATGAATTTGGCTTGAACTTGCTGGAATGAAGTATTGTCATAACATACTTCAGATCAGGAGAATAAGCGGATGCGCAAGACCGAGGTAATCCTTCCGCTTTCGATTTTCTCCAAACTGAATCGAAAATCTACTGCTCCTCTTTATTTCCAACTCTCTGAGCTTTTAGAAAAATCAATTCTTTCGGGTCAACTAGCTGCCGGTGATCGGCTGGAAAATGAAATCTCCATTTGCGAGCGCCTTGGTCTATCTAGACCAACTGTTCGACGAGCCATTGAAGAACTTGTTGACAAAGGACTCTTAGTTCGACGTCGCGGTCTTGGAACTCAAGTTGTTCACGGCCAAGTTACTCGCGGGGTTGAACTCACATCACTATTTGATGATCTTGAGCGAGCTGGAAGAAAGCCCTCAACCAAAGTTATTGAATTCAAACTTGTTCCTGCTGATGCAGTTGTTGCTGCGCAACTTGGAGTTTCTGTTGGACAAAAAGTTGTGTTCCTACACCGGGTAAGAAGTGCGGGGAAAACACCGGTTGCTGTTTTGCAAAACTGGATACACCCAAGATTTGAGCACCTCACCGAAAACGATATGTCCAAGTCCGGTCTTTACGATTGGCTCCGAACCAATGGCGCCTCAATCCAAGTTGCTAAGCAAAAAATTGGTGCCCGTCGCGCTAGCGCAGAAGAATCGAACTTGTTAGAAATTGAAAAGAACTCACCGGTACTAACCATGAATCGGACCGCGTTTGATAACTCCGGGGTTGCGTTGGAGTATGGACAGCACTGCTATCGAACTGATCTGTACTCTTTTGAGTTCACTATCGTTGAGCGGTAAAACCCTTACATAGAGCTAACTTTGTAACCAACTGGGCTCCCGCTTAGATTAGGGGTTGGCTTGGAAAGGGCTGGGCTTTAGGCGGTTAGGTATCTTTTTTATAACGGGGAGATGAAATCTGGCTTAATTGTCCTTACAAACCGCGATAATTATCAGCAGTCGGGTCTTTCCGACCATTTAAATGAAAACGAGAGGTTATCTCTATGAACA
>Ga0208720_1000414_pt1 | contig 10664 bp, 10 predicted proteins | sample LakMenEpi20Apr10_FD_150716 | JGI IMG/M metagenome (GOLD analysis project Ga0208720, IMG submission 150716) | Freshwater microbial communities from Lake Mendota, WI - 20APR2010 deep hole epilimnion (SPAdes) | ecosystem: Environmental > Aquatic > Freshwater > Lake > Epilimnion/Euphotic zone ...
ATCATGAATGCAGTTCCTGGCCAGGTCAGTTCCCGGTCTCCAGATTCGTCAAAGGAAACCGATGGACGAGTGAATTGGAAGTCGTAGTAGTCCTCAGGATCTACTTCCGCTGCTACCTGGCACTGAAGTGCTTCGCTGATTAGCTTGGCTGCCGAGCTAGCTGATTCGGCTGCGTCGTTCCAGCCCTCGAATGCACAAATAAGCACCCGGCCACCGAAAATACTGTTTTCGCTAGTCACTTTTTGAAATCTTGCCCTTTGATTACTGGTTTGTTTGAGATGGCTTAACTGTAAGGCTAAATGCCAAAGCTAGACTTCAAGCATCATGATTTTCAAGCAACTCCCAGCAGCCGTTCTATGGGACATGGATGGCACACTAATCGACTCAGAGCCCTACTGGATGAAGAGCGAAGGCTCCTTTGCTAAGGCCAACAACAGCAACTGGACCGAACAAGACGGCTTGAGCTTGGTTGGTATGTCGCTGTATGACTCATCCAAGATCATCAAGGAAAGAGTCGGCTCCGATCTAGAACCTGAGCAGATTATTCAAAAACTAACCGATGATGTATCCGCCCAGCTCAAGCAGGAGATATTTTGGCGCCCAGGAGCAAGAGACCTTCTTTTGCTGCTTCGCAAAAAGAAGGTCAAAACAGCGCTTGTAACCATGTCCATGCACCGCATGGCAAAACAGGTAGCTGATTCGATTGGTTTCAATGCTTTTGATGTGATCGTTGCCGGAGACGATGTTCGTCACGGAAAACCCCATCCTGAGCCCTACCTAAAAGCTGCAGAGCTGCTTGGCGTCAAACCGGAGGACTGTGTTGCTTTTGAAGATTCACTGACAGGACTTCGTTCCGCCGAAGCAGCCAACACCAAGGCGGTTGGGGTCAAGAACATCTTAGAACTTCCCATGGAACGAGGTCGCGTCCTCTGGCCCACTCTTGAAGGCGTGACTTTGGCTGATCTTCGGGGGCTATTCAAATGACGAAGCGAACTCACACATTTAAAGCCGGTGACAAAGTCCAGCTGACCGGACCCAAGGGAAGACTAAACACCATCACGCTTGTCAAAGGTGGTGCCTTCGGAACTCACCGCGGTGATCTGAAACACGATGACATTATCGGACAAGCCGATGGCTCTGTAGTCGCAACTCAAAACGGCGTTGAGTATCTGGCTCTGAAGCCGCTCATGAATGACTTCGTGTTATCAATGCCGCGCGGAGCGGCAATCATTTACCCGAAAGACGCTGCACAAATTCTTGTTGAGGGCGACATGTTTCCTGGGGCAGTAGTTGTTGAAGCGGGAGTTGGATCAGGTGCCCTAAGCATGTATTTGCTTCGAGCAATTGGAGAGTCCGGCGAGCTGCACTCATTTGAGCGTCGATCTGAATTTGCCGAGATTGCAGCTGGCAATTTAAAGGCCCAGTTGGGGTCTAATCCGAAGAACTGGAAGATTCATCTGGGAGACCTTCAGGAGCAACTTCCTAAAAAGCTCAAGCCGCAAAGCGTGGATCGGGTAGTACTTGACATGCTGGCGCCTTGGGAATGCATTGATGAATGTGCAACCGCTTTGGCTCCAGGAGGTTTGATTATTGTCTACGTTGCAACAGCAACCCAGCTTTCTCGGGTGGCAGAGGATCTGCGTTCTTCGAGATTGTTTACAGAACCGTTGGCATTTGAAACTTTGGTTAGGCCCTGGCACCTTCAGGGATTAGCGGTTAGGCCAGAACACCGGATGATTTCCCACACTGGCTTCTTGCTTACTGCACGCCGCCTCGCACCAGGAGCGATTTTGCCCCAGTTCAAATCCAAGGTGAAATCCACCGAGTACAAGGATGAAGATGTCTTAGCTTGGAATCCTGAAGGATTAGGGGAGCGCAAGGTTTCCGAGAAGAAGCTTCGCAAAACTGTCCGTAAGGCCACCTCCTAGTAGCCAGTATTTTTAGGTCCCTTCGGCCAGTAAACTTTGAATAACTCATTCAGAAAGTTGCCTCCTTTGAACAAATCGATTCTTTTGCTTTCGAGCATTGTCCTGACAGCCTCACTTACCAGTTGCGCCGCGGCTGAGAACTATGCCTGTGCCGGGTTTGAAACTGGAGCGCAAGTGGAATCAGTTTCAGTCACCGGATCGATTGAGGAGCAACCAGTTGTGAGCTTCCCGTCACCGCTGAGCGCCGAATCAATTCAATCCCGCGTGGTAATTGCTGGAGAGGGCCCGGTATTTACTGGGCGCAACCTTGTTGAGTTTGAATTCGCAGGATACAACGGCGGCAACGGGCAACTAATCCAGCAGACCACCTTTGATGGCACCCAGACCCAGACTGGAGCTTTTGGCCCAGGCGAAGTTCCAAACTTCTGCGAAGCACTAGCTGGAGCAAAAGAAGGTTCCCGCATTGTTGCCATTATTCCTCCAGACCAAGCTCACAGCGGAGAGGGTGTCCCTGCTCTAGGTGTGGGCGCGGCTGATTCATTTATCTTCGTGATTGATCTAAAGCGTGTCTTTCTTGAAAAGGCAACAGGCGATAGCGTTGCTCCAGAAGCTGGCCTTCCAACCGTAGTGACTACTCCAGATGGAGTACCTGGGGTCACGATTCCAAAAACTCCCGCTCCAACTGAGCTTCGAGTCGCACAGCTGATTCGCGGTTCAGGGGATCTCGTTGAAGAAGGTCAGCTCGTCACGCTTCACTACAGCGGCTTTCTATGGGACGGTTCAGAAAAGTTTGACTCGAGTTGGGACTCCGGACAAGCAGTGCAGTTCGAGATGCAAGACGGAGCTTTGATTGAAGGGTTCTTGTCTGCGGTGATTGGGCAACCAGTTGGCTCTCAAGTTATTGCTGTGATTCCGCCAGCCCTTGGCTACGGTGATGCTGGGGCAGGCTCAATTCCTCCAGGAGCAACTCTTGTTTTCGTTATCGACATTCTGGGAACCAACAACTAGCTAACATGCCTGAGAAGATTGATTTATCGGAACGTTTATTCAATCTGACCTGCGCTCTTTTAGTTGCAGGAAACGGTCTGTCCAAATCGGAGATTTTCGCCACCGTTCAGGGCTATAAAGAAACTTATGAACCCGGTGGAGATCAAAGCGCAATCAACCGCATGTTTGAGCGGGATAAAACTCTTCTAACCAGCGCCGGAATTCCGTGGAGGTCATTTATCCCGCAGGAAGCAATGGGGGACAATCAGGAGTTTCGCTACCTAATTGCAAATGAAGATTTCGTCTGGCCCAAGGGACTAATACTCACTGCAAAGCAGGTAGCGCTTTTGAATCTGGCAGCGCAGGTTTGGGCTAAAGCATCACTTTCAGCGGATGCAAATAGGGCGATTCATCGCATCCGCGCAATGGGAGAAAAGGCGGACGGAAGCTCGCTAATCGGTATTGCACCAAGAATCCGAACTCACGAACCTTGTTTCCTACCGCTTTCGACAGCAATTGAATCTTGCTCAAGAGTTTCTTTTGACTATCTAAAGCCTGGCGAAAGTGAACTTTCGGTTCGAAATATTGAACCTTGGTCGCTGCAGAACATTGGGGGTCAATGGCTACTAATTGGTTTCGACCTTGATCGGGAGGAGCCAAGAAACTTTCTACTAAAGCGCATAGTTTCTGAAATTGATATCCAGGACGTGACCTTTGAAGCTCCCGAAACTGGTGAGGTCGCAAAGACACTTGCTGACCTAGAGCTTCACAAACTTTCTCAGACAGCGAAGCTAAGAACCTCGGCCGCCAGCGCCGCCTGGTTTCATTTCGATTTGGCTGCGGGCCAGACAGAGTTTGAAGTCAACTTTATGGACCTATACCTATTTGCCGAAGAGCTGATGGAATTTGCTGATGAAATAGAGGTTGTTGAACCAAAACAACTTGCAGATCTAATCAGGGCAAATTTGCAAAAAGTTAGTGACGTTCATGCCTAGAAGCTCAAGCCTGAGTGGCGCAGATCGTTATAACTTCATGTTGGCTCTCACGGGCTATCTAATAAACAACAGACAGCAGAAACTAGCTGACCTCGCCAATCACTTCCAAGTCACAGAGAAAGAAATCCGCTCAGCTGTGGTGACCATCTCCCTTTCTGGAGTGGGAATGTATCGACCAGATGAACTTTTCTTTCTTGACTACGACCTTTTGGAAGAAGGCATTGTGGATCTGAGTTTTGCGCCAACGCTCGAGGCCGTACCAAGACTTTCTACTAGGCAAGCAGCCGCTATAGCCAGTGGTCTTTCGTACCTCATGAATCTGGTTGACACTAAAGATCAAGTGCAAATCAAAGAATTGCTGGAGATTCTTGGTCGAGGTGCATTGAGTACGAAAGAGCTGCCATTTGTGGTTCAACCCAATCATGGAGACAGTGACTTAGCTCTTGTCAGGCAAGCAGTAGCCGAGTCGAGAGCATTGAAGTGCTCCTACATAAACTCAGCTGGAGAAATCACAATCCGAGAAATCGAACCGCAACTGTTGGAATCTCGAGAAACTAATTGGTTCCTAAAGGGTTTTTGTCGCAGCAACCAAGAGTCCCGGGTGTTCCGACTTGACCGAATGAGAGAAATAGTAGTTCTTGAGCCATTTGAAGAACGAGAACTGGCTGTCGCTGACAGCGATGTGATTTACTCGGTCCGCAAATCAGACACCGATGTTCTGTTCGAAGTGGACCCTGAGGCCTTTGCGCTAATCGCCGATTACAAACCCGAGTTTGAGATTTCCGGAAACAAGAGTGTCCAGGTGAAGATACCAATCGGACAACTCGAGACCTTGGGAAGAATAGTTGCGAGGTACAGCGGTAAGGTTCGAGTGCTAGCTCCGGCTGAAGCTCGATTAGCAGTTAGGGAATTCGCCCAGCGGGCTCTTGGACAGCGAAAACCGGAAGCTGTGGCGGAGTAGGTTTATACCCATGGAGTGGATATTCGCAGGGGCACTCGCCCTAGCGTTTTTGGTGTTTTCAGCGTTGTTTCTATTCACTAAATTGATTCGACTTGGCAAGCCGGCAAAGACTCTGGCTTTGCAGCTTGAGAAACTAGCCGAGGCAAACGCTAAAGTGCCGGAGATAACCAAAGCCATCTCGGCCTTAGGGGAAGACCCAGCGGTGCATATAGCCAAGCGCCAACAGTTCCTTCGCGAGGCAAGGGCCCGCAAGCGTGCGCGAGAGCGTAGGCTTAGGGATAGAGATTTTTAGCAAGAGATAGGGAAGCTAATGCGTTTACAGGGCTGGGAATGGATCATTATTCTGGCAATAGTTTTGCTGATCTGGGGTGGGCCAAAGCTTCCAGGTCTAGCTAAGTCGCTAGCGCAGTCGATGCGAATCTTCCGTAAGGAAATCAAGACTACTGACGAAGCTAAGCCGGCCGACAAGCCTGCTGAGGGTGAAACCCCCAACGACAAGTAAGTGGCCAGGAACAAAAACCCCGACGCCAAAATGAGCCTTTCGGGGCATCTCAAAGAGCTACGTAATCGACTCTTTTGGTCTGCTTTGTTCATCATCGGTGGATCTGTCGCCGGATGGTTCATGTTTGATTTCGTGTTCAACGAACTGCAACGACCAATAGTTGAGCTCGCTTCAAAGCCTGGTAGCAACGTGACCATCAACTTTCCAACCGTCGTGTCTGCTTTTGATGTGCGTTTGCAGGTTTCGATTTTCCTTGGAATCTTGATGAGTGCTCCAGTTTGGCTTTACAACCTCTGGGCGTTCATTACTCCAGGACTAAAGAAGCGAGAGAAGCGCTACACAATCGGATTCGTGATCGCATCCGTGCCATTGTTTATCGGAGGAACTGCACTGGCTTGGTCCTCACTGCCAACATTTGTGGTTGTGCTTGTTGGATTCACCCCAGACGGCGCAGCTAACGTAATCAACGCTAGTGAATACATTCTCTTCACAATCAGAATCCTGCTTGTTTTCGGTCTGGCCTTTGTCCTCCCAGTTGCCTTAGTGATGTTGAATTTCGCAGGAGTCATCACAGCTGAGAACATCATCAAGTCTTGGAGAATGGCAGTTTTCATTTCGGCTGTGGTTGGTGCAATCGCAACACCGGTAGCAGAACCAATGGCCATGTTTTTACTGATGGTCCCGCTGTTGATTCTCTACTTCCTTGCAGCAGGGGTTGCTTTCTTGCACGATAAGCGTGTTGCCAGAAAACTCGCTACTCTCGAATTAGCCAACCCACAAGACGCGATCTAACTCCTGTGAGCACCGAGGAACTCAGCGCTGCCGAACGCTACGCGAGGGCAAAGGTAAAGCAGACCGCACCCAGCTACAACTCTTTTCTAGAGCTTCTGGATTTTGCACTTGACCCGTTTCAGGAGCAAGCCTGCCATGCGCTTGCGAAAGGTAAAGGTGTGCTGGTTGCAGCCCCAACCGGTGCCGGAAAAACTATTGTTGGCGAGTTTGCGATTCATCTGGCCATTGAAAAAAATCAGAAGGTCTTTTACACAACTCCCATAAAAGCCCTGAGTAACCAAAAGTTTGCAGAGCTAGTTGCACGTTATGGGCCTGAACGAGTTGGGCTATTGACAGGCGATACCAACACAAATTCCGACGCCCAAATTGTCGTTATGACTACCGAAGTGCTTCGCAACATGATCTACGCGAATTCAGACTCTCTTATCGAACTGGGATTTGTGGTCATGGACGAGGTTCACTATTTGGCCGACAGGTTCCGTGGAGCGGTCTGGGAGGAAGTGATTCTCCACCTTCCCAAAGACGTCAAACTCGTCTCTTTAAGCGCGACAGTTTCAAACGCTGAGGAGTTTGGTTCCTGGCTTGAAGAAGTGCGCGGCGATACCGAAATTGTCGTATCCGAGCACAGACCGGTTCCACTGGATCAGCACGTGTTGTTTGGCGATGAGCTAATGGAATTATTTGCTGCAGGGTCTAAGAATCAACGAGTGAACGCAGAGTTGGTTCAAAAGCACTCGTCGAAGCTAAGAATTCCAATTGGAAAGTACACCAAGGGCAAAAAACCTAAAGGCGAGCTGGACCGCCGCTTTTCTAGAATCCCAAAGATCAGCAAGCCTGAGGTTGTTGAGATATTGGAAGACAATGACTTACTGCCTGCAATATTTTTCATTTTCTCTCGGGTTGGTTGCGATGCCGCAGTCAGGGCATGCCACCAGTATGGAATTCGCTTAACCACTCGCGAAGAACAGGCTGAGATTCGTTATCTGGTTGAAGAAAAGACTGCGTCGATCGCTGATGAGGATCTGGCAACACTCGGATACTTCGAATGGCTCACTGGTCTCGAGCGAGGAGTGGCAGCGCATCATGCTGGAATGTTGCCAGCTTTCAAGGAAGTTGTTGAAGAACTCTTTCTTAGAAAACTAGTGAGGGTTGTCTTCGCAACTGAAACCTTGGCTCTTGGAATCAACATGCCAGCCCGCACAGTTGTTCTTGAGCGGTTGGATAAATTCAACGGCGAGTCTCGAGTGCAGATAACCCCAGGGGAGTACACACAACTGACAGGGCGAGCCGGCAGACGAGGCATCGACACCCTCGGGCATTCGGTGATTCAGTGGTCGGGAAATCTTGACCCTGCAAGCGTTGCTGGTCTTGCTAGCAAACGAAGCTATCCGCTGATAAGCCCTTTCAAGCCAACAGCCAACATGGCAGTAAATCTCATCGAAGCCTTTGGTCGTAAGCGTGCCCGAGAAGTTCTTGAAACTTCCTTTGCTCAATTCCAGGCAGATAGGTCAGTAGTTGGACTGGCCAAGGGAATTCGAGAAAAGCAGATTTCACTCGATGGCTACGCCAAATCAATGGAATGCCATTTGGGGGATTTCTTCGGGTACTCAAGCATTAGACGAGAGCTAAGCGACATTGAAAAGAGTTTGGCTTCTGGCCGAACCAGACAAGAGCGTGGCAAGGACATCAGGCAAACCAAGGGTCGAAGCGAACAAGAGCGAAAACTGGCGGAACTTAAGGTAAGGATGAAAACTCATCCTTGTCACTTGTGTTCGCATCGTGAAGCTCACTCCCGATGGGCTGAGCGCTGGTGGCAATTGCATCGCGAGACCCAGGCGATTCTGGACCAGATTGAAGGACGAACAAATCTTGTTGCATCCACCTTTGACAAGATCTGTGAGCTACTTATTGAGCTTGGCTATCTGGATGATTCGGATCAAGACTTGCTGGTCACCGAGTCCGGAAAGATGCTTGCTCGAATCTATGGTGAGCGTGACTTGCTAGTAGCAGAAGCACTTCGCCTAAAGATCTGGGACAACCTTGACGCTCCTTCCTTGGCTGCTATGGCGGCGGCACTGGTTTACGAGCCAAGGCGAGACGACGAGAACTTTGAGCCTCGCGCAGTAAAGGGAAACTTCCAGGAGAGTTTTACCAATACCCAGTTGCTTTGGGATGATCTCGAGAATCTTGCAAAAAAACACAAACTTCCGCGTTCGTCCAAATTGGAGATGGACCTAAGCTATCCAATTCATCGCTGGGCAACCGGAGCAAAGCTAGATCTGGTTTTGGAATCAGCTGATTTACTACCAGGAGATTTTATTAGGTGGTGCAAGCAGATTATCGATCTACTAGAGCAGCTTGCCAAAGCAAGTGAAGGTCCGATTTCCGCTAAAGCCAGAGACGCAGTAGATCTGGTCAAGCGAGGCATCGTTGCCTATTCGTACTATGCATAGGCTAGATACATGAGAAAACACAGCGGTAATGGCATTTTGCTTTGGCGCCTTCCGGTTGGAATCACTGGAGGGCTGCTGTCTTCTTTGGCAATGCCCCGTGAGAACATATGGCCACTTATTTTTGTTTCAGTTGCGCTAATTCTTATAGCTCTGCGCGGACTGAAATTCTTCGCAGCATCCCTGGTTGGTTTTGCCTCGGGTGTTGCTTTCTACATGAGCCAGATTGAGTGGATCAGTCTCTATCTAGGACCGGTGCCTTGGATTGCGCTTTCGGTCATGGAAGCGCTCATCTTTGCAGTAGGTGCAGGAATAATTGCGGTGGTTTGGGCTTGGCTTAGCAAATTACCTTCGCGCGGATACTCATCAGCGCTGATTGCACTTGCAATAGCCACAGTGTGGACTGCGCGTGAGTGGGTTTCAATCAATTTGCCCTATGGAGGATTTCCTTGGTCCAGAGTTGCCCAAGCACTCTCCGATAGTTTTCTTTCCTCGCTCGTATATTTCGTAGGAATTTCCGGGCTTACTTTTGTATCGGTTGTCATGACAGTTGCACTACTGCAAGCCATCGAGTCAGGTTTGAAAAACTTGCGCTTGCATGTTCTACCTTTGATTTCAACAGCAGCCGTGTTAGTTTTGGCAGCATTGTTTGTGGTACCGGCTGGAGCTGAATCAGGCGAAATCACCGTTGCGGCCGTGCAAGGCAATGCCAACGCGGGGTTGTTTGCGAATGCCGAGCGTGGAACTTTCCTTCGCAATCATCTTGAGGCCACGGCGCTTATCGATAGTGACCCACTCAAAGAGTCAGTCGATTTTATTGTTTGGCCTGAAAACGCATCTGATCTCAACCCGCAATCAAATGATCTTGCCAAACTGCAGATTGACGCAATTGTTGAAAAGTACCAGGTGCCATTGATCTTTGGGGCAATCACCGAATCCGGCGAAGAGATCTTCAACAGCTCGCTTTACTTCGCACCCGGGCAAGGTCAAATCGACCAGTACGACAAGAAGCGCCCGGTGCCTTTTGCTGAGTACGTGCCAGATAGGGACTTCTGGTATTCGTTAGCACCAGATTTAATCGGAATGGTTTCTCGCGGATACGCTTTCGGAACACGCGATGGCATCTTCGAATTTGAAGGCAAGAATCTGGGAGTGCTGATCTGTTTTGAAGTCGCTATTGACGACATCGGCCGAGGGCTGGTTAGTGACGGCGCCGAAATCATCCTTTCTCAAACCAACAACGCCGACTTTGGTCGAAGTGATGAAACTTTCCAGCAGGCAGCCTTAGCCAGGCTCCGCGCTATCGAAACGGGCAGAACGCTAGTGAATATCTCCACCGTAGGAGTTTCCAAGATTTTTCTTGCCGATGGATCAATAGTTGATCAGCTTCCTATTTTCGAGCCCGGAGTAATGGTTCAGACTCTGCCGCTTCGAACTTCAATCACTCCAGCCATGGCTATTGGGCCAGGCTTTGATTTGATTGTCAACTTCTTAGCGTTGGGGCTTTTGGTATCAGCAATTGGGTCTTGGGCTCGACGCCGGGCAAAGAAATCAAGCGTGTGAAATATCTCGTTGTCATTCCTACCTACAACGAGGCAGAAACGATTGTTGAAACCGTGAGCCTAGTTCTTGCAGTAATTCCCGAACTAAGTGTGTTGGTAGTCGATGACACATCACCCGATGGCACTGGAGCCATTGTCAGGGAGTCTTTTGCGGATCAACCAAGGGTCCACCTTTTAACCAGAAGTCAAAAGCAGGGTTTAGGGCTTGCCTACCTCGAGGGGTTTCAGTGGGCCTTTAGTGAAAGTTTTGATTTTGTTGTAGAAATGGACGCCGATGGATCTCACCGGGCTTCGGATTTAGCTTCAATTATCGAAGCAGCTAACTCGGCAGATTTGGTAATCGGATCTCGCTGGGTTGGCGGGGGAGAAGTAGAGAACTGGCCATGGTTTAGAAAACTAATTTCTAGAATTGGAAATCGCTATGCCAAAGCAATGCTTGGAACCGAGATTTTGGACATGACATCCGGCTTTCGCGTTTACCGCGCAG
>Ga0208720_1000415_pt1 | contig 10658 bp, 1 predicted proteins | sample LakMenEpi20Apr10_FD_150716 | JGI IMG/M metagenome (GOLD analysis project Ga0208720, IMG submission 150716) | Freshwater microbial communities from Lake Mendota, WI - 20APR2010 deep hole epilimnion (SPAdes) | ecosystem: Environmental > Aquatic > Freshwater > Lake > Epilimnion/Euphotic zone ...
CGTCTGGTCATTATTGCGTAGTTGGCTACGTCCACACCGGGGAATTTCGCAGGAGCACTTGCCGTATTATATCGGCTTTTTTGAATTCGTACACAACACGAGGGCGAGAGGTAAATCGCTACTAAAAAGCATGTTACAGATATTCCTTTCACCACCCTGCAAGCCAGCATGAGCCAAATTCTATTTGGTGGATTTAGAATCGTTTAACGTAGCAGTTTCATTGTCTGTTTTGGAGGTAGTTGATTTATTCCAGAGTTTGGCAAGTATCTCTACAAGGCTGGGAAAGAGTTTTTCGTTACCATATGGGGTGAGGTGATCGGCGTCGAAGAAGAGAGGCTTGTCCTCGTCGAAGGCAGAGCAAGTTTCACCTCTGCAGAGTACACTGAAGGGATCCCAGACAGTGATTCCAGGTTCGATATTTTGAATTTCTTGAATGGATTTCCATGCTTTATTGCAATGCACCTCAAGAAAATCCCTGGTTAGGGTAAATCCGGCGATCGCGTCCGGATGATTGCGATTGAACCAGTCACTAAAGCGATATGGCGGAACATGATAAACAGGTTTTGGGCCTTCGATTATGACCTTAAGACCCAACTTATGAAGGGATTGGACAAGTGACAGTGTATCGGCGACTGCGAGTCGCCTTGCATCTTCAAAGCCCGGGCTTTCGCGAAAATCAATGACTTGCTGAAGGTCAAGCGAGCCCCACTGTGTGGCCAAGCGAAGTACTTTCAAGGAGGCGAGCATGATACTGTCGCCGGGCCTTGCCAGTGATTGGATCTCCTCAAGAAGTGAAATCTGAAGGGCCTTGTCGGCTGGCGACTGGGGGTGAATCATATTGCCGAGATTGACACCTGCTTTTGTAAAAAGATAAACAGAAACACCTTTTTCGCGTCTCAATAAATCAATGATTCGTACATAGGAACCGGCGTGAGAGTCACCGATGATGAACATTCGACGGTTGCTCCATGCTCGGCCGGAGTCCCCAGGCAATAATTGTCGGTTTGTGGGTTTCGTCGCGAATCGCCAAGGGTTTTTAGTCAGGTCTCGCTCCATTGTAATACTTTGTGGCAGCCAGAGCGAACTTGAGATGTTGTCATAAATGATATTCGACAGAATTACGATCATCAGCCCTGAGACCATGATAACGGTTCTGTAGGAAATCTCTCTATTCACAAAGTTGATTTCCAGTGGAAATAGTCCTCGAATTCTTGGAGATTCAAATGACACCAGATCATCCTGCCGAGATCGTAGCTTCTGGAACGGCATTTCAATAAAGTGCCATGAGGCAAAGCCGTTGACGGCTGTAAGAATGAATGCAGCCATAAGTTGAACAGGGCTTTGGATGCCTGTAGTCCATCGCATGATGACAACCACTGGCCAGTGCCATAGATAGAGCGAATATGAGATGCGGCCGACGAATGCCATAATGGCATTGTCGAAAAGCTTTGAGTTAGAGGTCTGTGTAATTCCAGTGATGTATAATAAAGTGCCTGAAACAGGTGCCAGAGCCCAGGGAAAAGGGAACCGGGATTCAATAGCCAGAAATATTGAAATAAAAATCAGAAGTATTCCCGAAAATAAAATTGCCGTCGACAAAATCTTGTTTCGGGGTCGGCAGTAGCCGGCATCTTGACACTGGCAAAGGATGACACCGGCTGCTAGTTCCCAAAATCGCGATGGCAAGAGAAAGTATGATCTGCTTTGAGACTGTATCGTTTCAGATTCGCAAATTATTAACGATGAGAGCAGAAGTGATGGAAATAACAGAATGCCGGCAATCTTTTTAATTCGGGAATTGGATTTTCTACATAGATAATGTTGCAAAAGAAACAGTAAGGGGAAAAAGATGTAAAATTGTTCTTCCACGGCCAGTGACCAAGTGTGTAGAAATGGATTGAAATCGGAATTGACCGAGAAATATCCGTCGGTATCGTAAACAAGGTGGAAATTACTGAGCCCAACGAGAGCAGATTTGCCAGTCTTTATGCTACTGGCTGCTCCCCATGAGTTTGGAATAAACATGCGCGAAACAACTGCCGTCAGTAAGAGCATGAAAAGCAGTGCTGGAAGAATTCGAATGATTCTTCGTATATAAAACTGGCTGAGAAAATCTGAGACTGAATTCCATCTGGTATGAAGCAGTGACTTGCAGACAACGTATCCCGAAATGACAAAAAAGATGTCAACACCAACGAAACCGCCTGGCAGTATCGATTCTCTGATATGATAGATGATCACTGCCAGGACTGCAATTGCCCGCAGGCTATCAATTCCTGCAATCCGTCCTTGAATCTGGCTCACGTATACTGTCCTTGCTACGTTGACTAGATCGAATACCTAACTGGTTTTACCGGATACTGGCTTGTGCTCAGGATTTTCTGCGAAAGACCAGTGAAGCAGCCCGAATACTCGCCATTCCGAATGTCTTTCCAAAGTTCTTGATGTAGTTTCCTCCGGCCGAGCCGTTATTGTCGCCATCAATCAATTTGCCGTTTCCTGATTTCAAGCCAGCGGTTGTCGAAGTGGCAAGAGCAGTCAACCTGTAAATACCGGTTGTTGTCATCGCCTGTCTGGATGTGATCATTGCTACGCGTGTCGCCGAATTGTAAGTCACCTTGGAGATGGTCAGCTTCGTGTCGTCTCTGGTTCCCAGTTTGCCATCTCTGCCAGCACTTATCAGTTGATAATTTGCCATGTTTTGAACACTCGAGGAATCCATCGCCGTGTCAAATATCAATTCTAATTGAGTTATCTTCGTTCTGCTCGTGCGTGCGTTAAATGAAGTAACACGTGCTGGCTTTGGCAGAATATTCACGGTGCGGGTTTGAGTTGATAGCCCCCCATCGACATCACGGAGGCTTACTGTTACGTTGTAAGTCCCGGTTGCATTATACAGGTGCTGCAAGGCGATTGTCTTGCCTGCCTGATTCAACGCCAAGGCCTGTTTGCCGCTCCCATCGCCGTAATCCACCTCAGCCGTCCATGTGTCATCGCCGGGATCGGTCCAGTTACCGGCCAACGACCAACTGCTGCCCAGCACCACGTCAACAGCGCTGGCCAATGAAAGCGTGGGAGCTACGTTATTCACAGTCATTTTAAACGACTTGGAATCGGCCTGCTGGCTTGAGCTGTCGGTAGCCACCACCGTCGTTGTGGCCGAAACCGGCCCGTTAGCGGATTTCCACGAAATCAGTCCCGTATTGGAATCGATGGACATCCCCGCCGGTACCGTACCGGAGAGGCTGTAAATGATCTTTTGGCCGGATGGCGAATTGGCCTTGGCTGAGTAATTCCAAGCTGAACCCTCGTTGACTGTCTGATCCGGGATCGATTCAAGGACAGGCACACTGGCCGAAGCAGCTTTTACAAGAAGGCTTGAAGCAAACGCACCGCCGCTGCTGTCGGTGATAGTCACAATCACCTGGTATTCACCGGCCGCAGAAAAAGTGTGGTTCAGGCTGATTCGGCGGTCGTTTGAGTTGAGACTCAAGACCTGAACCGTGCCGTCGCCGTAGTCCACTTCACCTGTCCAGGTTTGAATGCCGGGGTCAGTCCATGTGCCGGTAGCTAACCAGGGCTTGGCGATGATGGAGTCTCGCGGGGCCGTCAGGCTGATACGCGGAATCACATTCCTGACAAATATTGTCAAGCCCGCAGTTGAAGAGCGTGGAATGACTCCGTTGTCAGTTGCACGCACCACGATGGCGAATTGGGTTGGTCCGCTTAGGGCTTTCCAACTGATTTTCCCAGAATTTGCATCGATCGTCATGCCTGTGGGTACATTACCTTCAAGGCTGTAGGTGATCTTTTGGCCGGCATCAGCGTCTGTGGCCAAGGCGGTGAGATTGAGCGAATCGCCTTCTTTTAGCGTGATATCAGCGATCGGCTGAAGCACGGGTGGTATATTTGTGCTGACTTTAGTTGTCGACTCGGCTGTGGCTGCCTTGGTCTCCCGATTGCCGACATTATCTGTCGCCAGCGCATAAAAGGCATAACTCTTGCCCGGATGGCCCTGGAATTCGGACTGTGTCAGGTTGGTATCCTTCAGCCAAACCGTCCATAGGCCGGTATCGGTTTTGACATAAATCGTAAAACTGCCAATACCAGAATCACTTGCATCCTGGCCAGACCAGGCGACCGGGAATTTCTCGTCGCCGACGTTTGTCGGTAATGCAACAACTTTACTTGATGGTGCGGTAGAATCGATCGTGACAAAGGCTTCTCGCGCAGGATCGGTGCCTTTGGCTGGGTCGTGCGGGTCAATCTGATTTGTGGCGATGGTCTCGCCTCTGTCGAACGTGATTGTGGCGATGTTTTTGATCACCGTGCCTGAAGCTACATCCGCTTTAGCCTTTAGCGTATAAGTGAAAAAGCCCATGCCTCTGCCGGTACCGTCTTCAGGAGGCAGGAAGCCGATGAGCGGATTGGTTGGCAGAGACGTGGCCGGGTCGGTACTGCTGAACTGGGCATAAATGGTACGTGTATCAGCCCTGACACCGAGGGTGACTTCTACCTGAAAGGTGAAATTCTTGTACGTCATCGGCACAACGGTACGATAGAAGTTCCGCCCTGCGGGAATGGTCAGAAGCCTATCACCCCAACCGACAGATGTAAATTGCAGGTTGGAGAGATCAATATTTGCGTCGATCGGGTTCGAAATATCCACCAACTGCGCCGGTGCGGTGGCCAGCTTGTCGTTTTCGAAGTCAACGCGGTAATTCAGTGTGCTTTCAGGTTTGATAAAGTGCTGGTCGCCATAACCGGCAGGCCCGGTGAGTTCGTTGGGGTCTGTGGAGTTGACGGAACTAGAACTGCCACCTGAACCACCACCGCCCGGTCCACCTGGGCCACCTGGACCATTATTGCCACCTGGGCCACCGGGGGTACCAGGGCCACCACCTCCAGGGCCACCACCTCCCGGGCCGCCTGGGCCATTTACTCCACCACCCGGGCCATTCCCTCCACCAACTGGACCACCCGGGCCATTGCCAGGCCCATCTCCTCCTGGTCCTCCAGAGTTCCCACCACCTCCACTATTACCTCCTCCAGAATTTCCACCGCCGTTGTTACCACCGTTATTTCCGCCACCATTATTTCCACCTTCGCCGTTATTTCCGCCGCCGATGCCTCCCCCCCCATTATTCCCGCCACCATTGTTGCCATCTCCATTGCCGTTACCTCCGCCACCGCCGTTACCTCCACCATCAGGGCCTTGATTCTGTAGTTCTTTAAACTCTTTTACTAGCTTGTTGCGATATTCAGGATCGTTATAAAACCTGCCATCTTTTTCAGCTCTGTCAACTCTGTCAACGTATTCCTTAATGCCTTGTTCGATACGCCCTTTCTCAATATTTTTTAGTATTTGATCTTGAATCTGTGAATAATCAGCTAAAGTTTTCGGTGGACTTAGTCCATCTGTAGGCAAGGTCTCCAGACCAGTTGGATCGATTGCATTTAATGGTTTATTCTTGACAAAGTGGTATAACTGTAATCCTCCAGCAAACCCTATCGGATCCTGCGATATAAACCTCCCGGTATTGCTATCATAAAACCTCGCCCGCATAAAATAGAGTCCATTCGATTCAGTCATAATGCCATACGCTCCATTAAACTGGAACGGATTAGCGAATGACTCCTGACGCGTCAGTTCTGTGCCGAATGGGCCATTGACATAACGATCAAGGGTGTTTCCGAGTGTGTCAGTCACTTCGCTGGTGTTGCCGATGGCATCATAGGTGAAATAACCCGTAGTACCGCTTGTAGTGCGACTGATCAGGCTGCCAGTATGAACGTTACGGGCCACAAACTTGTTGGAATCGTTGTATTCGGCCACTATATTTCCATAGCCTGAAGGATCGATCAGATAACGGGAAATGACGCCATCTCGATTTGCCGTGGTTAGCTGCCCAATCGCGTTATAAGTGTAAGTCTGCGTGCTTGTGCCTGATTGAACCTTGATCAATTTGTTTTCAGCATCATAGGTGTAATTCGTCGTTTTGCTGCCGTCGTTGAAGCTAACCATGTTGCCGTCAGCGTCGTAGGTGTAAGTGCCCAGACCTGTAACGGTGATGTACTGGTTCAGGTTATTCGTTGTGTAGTTCTGATTGGCCCCGGTTTCAGTCTTGAGGGTGGTCCGGTTACCCAAGGCGTCGTAGGTATAGGTTTCACTGCGGCCATCCGGCGATGTCCATTTCAAAATTTGGCCGTTGTCGTCGTAGATGTACGACCACTTGCCGGCTTCCGTCGTCATCGACGTGCGAAGGCCACGGCCATCATATGTATATACAAACCTTGACAGAACGGTTCCAGCGGATGTCTTGTTAAACAAAGAAAGCAGGTTGTTATTGGCATCGTATGTATAAGTAGTAACAACGCCATTACCAAGTGTCTTAGTTTGCAATTTGCCGTTCTTGTCATAACCATAGCTAACTTGAGTTACGTTGTTGGAATCAACAACGGACTTCATGCGACCAAAGGAATCATAGCTATAAGTCAGTTTGAAACCAAGATCATCGGTTGAAGAAGTTCGACGCCCACCGACATCATAGGTGAAACTAAGCCAGTGGCTGTCAGGCGTCGTAATTCGGGTAAGACGATCGGTAGCCGGGTCGATAGTGTACACCGTTGTACCGGTGATGTCCATCATTCTGCTTAAATTGCCGCGAGTATCGTACTGATATTGGACACTGGACCCATCAGGTAGTGTTTTGGTAGTCAACTGCCCATTACTATTGTAGTCCAGTGTTATTGTCTGGCCTCGACGATTTGTGTATGAAGTTGCTTCGCCAATCGCGTTGTAGCTCCATTTTTCTGACTTGCCGGCAGCATCTGTGATTGAGTTTAAATTACCTATGGTGTCGTATGAGAAATTTGTTGATCGCCCCATCGGATCTATTAGTACAAGGATCAAATCATCCCTAGAAAAACGAGTTGTATTACCTTTAGGGTCTGTTGCGCTGGCCAAGTTTCCGAATGTGTCATACCAATAAGAAGATGACCTACCTTCTGAATCCGTAATACGAATCAGATTTCCGCTACCATCATAGGTATAGTTCGTGATGTTACCTAATGCATCCTGGTATCTGGCGATTTGACCGTTATCGGCAAAATACTGTCGCGTAGTGGAGCCTGGTCCAGTGGCTGTGGCTTCAATCGTGGTGTTTATGGTCGCAAAATCGTCAAAACTAAAATTAATCTGTTCATCATCGGTAGTTATTTTAGGATCACCTCCGTTTCTAAGACTAATAATCCTACCTTTTATGTCATAATCAATAAATATGTTTTCACCCGTTGAGCGTTTGATCCAGTTCAGTTGTCCATCAAATAATGGATTGTTCGGAAGAATTACATCTGATTTGTAACCACTATTGTAGAAGTAATTTGTTTTACTTCCATCACTGAAAGCGACTTCGTGGAGTAAATAAGAAACCTTGTCCTCATTTATGTGTTGCATGTAACTGTAATTGGTAAATCTTCCAAAACTGTCAATCAATTTTGAGATGAGACCATCAGCGTTGTACTGTACTTCCAACCATTGTCCTGAGGAATGTGTCAATCGCGATATTCTTCCGAATGAATATGTGGTTGTGATCTTGTTCCCGACAGCGTCCTCGATATATGCAACATTGCCATTGGAGTCGAACATCGTCTTGGTCCCGTTATTCTCAGTAATCAGGAAGGACTTACCATTGACTATGGAAATCTTTCCCAGGTCTCCTGATTGGGAGAAATACCCCCGGCCTTCGCGACTGTCAGGCTGAAATATTCTAATATATCCATTCATACCACGAACATAAAGAGTTCCGTCTGAACCTCTGTCTGATTTCAGATTCCATCCACCAGTGACCACCCAACCCTGACCGAAAGGCCCAGACTCGTTTCTACCGGTAACATTGGTTCGATAAGATCTGCCAAGTTGAATATCAAGGCCTGGCGCAATTACATGTCCATCAATTTTTGATTCCAGACTTGTGATGGGTTGATAGCCGATAGCTTGCTGAATTTCGAAATACAGAAGCGTTTGCATATCGGTCACGTTTCGGCCAAGTCTGGATAAGTAAACTGAGTTGGCACTTAGCATACGTACAAAGTCGCCCCATGTAGAGCCGACATTGTTGATTAGATTCTGGAAAATTGGATCCCAAACACCCTTTGTGATTGATCCTGGCCGCATACTATCCTTATACAAGGACCAGTCAAGAGTGGTTTTGTCATTCGCGGTGACATAATAGGTATTGAAATCAAACTTGCTGCCAAAACTCCATGGTTGCTGCCAACCTGCGTAATAAACCACAATCCGTCCAATTTCTCCGGGCTGTAGGATGCCAGGGCTTGCTCCGTTAGCAATGAACTGAATTGTGTTAGAAAAGCCTTGTGGTATTGCACTTGTCCAAAAGCCTTGGCTAACTATTGTCGGATCGAGCGTAAAGAATCCACCGGCTTTTCCATTCACCGTAGCGGTGAAGTAAACCAGCGGGGCCGGCATGGCGGCCGTCCCTGCATTGGTGTAGTCTATGGTAATCTGGCCTGTGCCGTGCCAGCCCAGCTCAGAAGGGGTTGTCATGTTGATTTTAAAATCGGCGCTGCCGCCACTCACAAATGTTATCGCGGAATTGAGCACCGCCGAACTGCCACCCGGTTCAGTGGCCCTGAGACTGTAAACACCCGCAGGAACTGATCCGGCCTTAAAGCTGGCGGTCAAACTTGTAAATGTGTTTATGTCCGCAGTTGTCGCGGCATAAGATTTGCCCCCAGCGTTAACCACTTCGATTGTTGTGCCCGTCACAAAGCCGGCTCCACTCAATTCAAACGAAGTTTCAATTGAAGTGCTGGCTTTCGAGGTGGAAATGGAATCGAGAATGATATTTGAGTTCTGCACCGTCAATGTGTAATTTGACGCCGAAGTGATCGAATCGCCAAAGACCAGAAAATACCATGTGCCTATCTGGGCCCGCGGCAAGATCAATGTTTGGTTAGATCCATTGGGTGAGCCGAACCGGGCATCGTATTCCGACCGGGTCGGCGGGGCGCCATAACGGGCATAGATTTCATTATGGTTTGTTGTTGAATTATCGTCTAACCTTGCAAGAATGGGTGAAGATGCATTCACGGCCAACTTGTAGAGCTTGGACTGGCCAGACTGAGTCCACGTGCCTGTTACCGGGCTTGCGAAATTGACAGATGAGACAGAAGTTTCATTGAGTTGCAATGAGTAAGCCCCTCGGAAAAGCATTCCATTCCCGTTTGCCGTCAAAGTGTAATTGCCATTGGTGGGCAAATTCACCAGAGCTGAATCGCTGGTCAGATTAACAAAGCCCTGCCAACCATTGGGCCCATTGAGCGTGTATAGAATGCCTGAATCTGAACCGGGCGTGACTTTCAACTGAAGCTGCTGGTTGGCCGCACCGACGAATGTCCAATTATCTATAGCAAATGGGTTTTCTATCTTCCCGGCCACGCGGCGATTCGTTTCAATCGGGTTCACATCCGGCTTCACGTTCCAGACTGAGACCAAGTAATTACCGGTGTTTGTGGCCTGGGCTGCTGCAGCACGTACCCGAATGGTATATGTGCCATCAATCGGGATATTCTGGTTTTGAATAAATATGGCCTGGCCATTCGATTCACTTTCAAACTTTGCTATTGTCTTGCCAAGGGGCGAAACTAGCTCGGCCGAGGCATAACCCAATAGCGGCGTGGTGGCCACCGGGGGCAAGGTGTTGCCTGGATTGACGGAGATGCTCAGCACCTGGCCGGCCCGGGCGTACAATGTCCATTCGTCCGTCTCGCCGATGATGCTGATTGAACCTGGTGTGGGCGTATCGATTGGGATCTCGCCCGAGTCGGCCACCTGGCTCACCTTGCCACTGATGACGTTGCCCTGGATGATAGAACCACGCGTGTAAAGATGCAGCCCGCCCAGATCAAGCGTGGTGCCGGCCGGGACGATCAGAGTATTGACATAAAGAGCCTCGGCCCCGGTACCTCCACTGTTGTGGTAATTATCCACCAACTTGACATAGGTGTTATTGGCCAGTTCAAGCTGGTTATAGGCGAAATTCGTCTGATATCCTGTCGGGTCGTTCCCCAGGTCTCGCCCCATCGCTTCCAGAAGCTGCGGCGCCACGCCTGTGCCAGAACCTGCGAGGATGACTTTGCCGTTGATCTTGAAACCGGCGTTATCCGCCGTTCCGCCAAGCATATTGCCAGAAAGTCGTAATTTGGATAAAGGATCAACCTGAAGGGCTGCCATGTTCGAAAAATCTAAATTGCAGCTGATTGACCAATCTGAGTTTGCGGCTATTGTTATCCCAGCATAAGTCGTCAGCTGGTTGCCACTGATAGAACCGGTATTCTTGAGTGAAATTTGCCCTGTATTTAACTCAGGGCCTGATTGCAAACCTCCCGCCATGAGAATAAAACTGTCGGGGCCACGATTCATATTGACATTCGAAAAACTTAACTTATTGGTTAGCTTGGCAATATTCAGGAGTCCACCGTTTAATGCCGTGAGGGACGAATATCCAGGCCAATTGCCGTTGTGAACATAATTACTGGCATCAGAGAAATCCACTAACGAGGACAAATCGATGAGACTGTTGAATCCATCAGCCTTGAAATTGAATGACCGGGAACCAACATCGCCTGTCGCTGGA
>Ga0208720_1000419_pt1 | contig 10647 bp, 10 predicted proteins | sample LakMenEpi20Apr10_FD_150716 | JGI IMG/M metagenome (GOLD analysis project Ga0208720, IMG submission 150716) | Freshwater microbial communities from Lake Mendota, WI - 20APR2010 deep hole epilimnion (SPAdes) | ecosystem: Environmental > Aquatic > Freshwater > Lake > Epilimnion/Euphotic zone ...
TTGCGACTCCAACGAGCGACCAGATTGATTCGTACAAAAATGTTGGATGGAACAAAACACCCTCTGGCAAGCCAGCTGGGTAAGCGCGGTTGCTGCTCGATATCTCAAGGCCCCATGGAAGATCCGTTGGAAGGCCAAACAGCTCGTTGTTAAAGTAATTTCCCCAGCGACCAATTGCTTGAGCAAGCAAGATGCCGGGAGCGACGGCGTCCAAATAGGAAGTCAGCTTGATTCCAGACTTTCTTGATCCGATGTAAGCACCAACTGCGCCAAACAGTAGGGCTCCATAGATTGCCAATCCACCCTCCCAGATTCGAAATGGTGCGAGCAGGTCGGCGCCTTGGTAGAAGTAGTCGTTTGGGTGAGTGATCACGTGGAAGAATCTTCCGCCAAGGATTCCAAAAGGAATCGCCCAGAAAGAAACGTCTAGTGCCACACCAGCTTCTACTCCCCTGGCCTTGAGCCTAGACTCGGTAAGCAGAAGGGCAAGAATGATTCCGGTGAGGATAAATAGCGCGTAGAAATGAATCCTTAGAGGACCAAGCTCAATGTAGCTAACATCCGGTGACGGGATTGATGTGAATATTTGGAACAGGTTCATCTCAGCTCTTTCCTTTTGCTAATTCTCTAACTTTAGCCGTTAGGCCGTTGATACCTGAGCTTGCGTAGGCGGCTATGAACGCTGAACCGACAATAGCCCCATCTGCATAGCTGTTTACCTGCCTAACCTGATCCTCTGTTGAGATACCAATTCCAACAGCCGTGAGAGATTCTGGTGCGTTGCTGCGAACTTTAGCAACAACTTCCTTAGCCTTAGCATCTAAGTCCTCACGCGGTCCGGTAATGCCCATCGTGGAAACCGCATAAACGAAGCCACGTGATAACTCGCTAGCATTGCCAACCCTCGAATCACTAGAAGATGGGGTTGCAAGAAACACCCGATCAAGATTGTGTGAATCGGTAGCGGCAATCCACTTGGCAGCCTCATCTGGTATCAAGTCAGGTGTGATTGCTCCAGCAGCACCAGAATCGGCAAGATCGGAAGCAAACCGCTCCACTCCATAAGCAAGAACTGGGTTCCAGTAAGTCATGACTAAGACAGGAGCCTTGACTCGCGCAGTGATCTTCTTGATTGCTTCAAAGGCCTCACTCAGCCGAAAGCCGTTCTCGAGAGCTTCTTCAGTTGCCTTTTGAATAACTAAACCATCCATAACCGGATCGCTGTATGGAATTCCCAACTCTAGAACGTCTACCCCAGATTCGCACATTGCAACCGCTGCCTCTATCGAAGCATCAAGGTTTGGGTAGCCAAGTGGGAAGTAACCGATCAAAGAGCCACCACTCTCCTTGTTTGCGAGAAGAGTCTGTTCAGTTTTACTCATCTAGACCAATCCAAAATACTTTGCCGCTGTTTCCATGTCCTTATCGCCGCGGCCACTTAGGTTCACAAGCACCTTGCTACCTGGTTTCAGGGTTGGCATCAATTGCGAAATACCAGCAAGGGCGTGAGCGGTCTCTATTGCAGGAATAATCCCCTCGGTTCTACTAAGAGTTCTAAGAGCCTCCATAGCCTCCGAATCAGTAACTGGAATGTACTCTGCTCTACCGATGTCCTTCAACCAAGAATGCTGGGGGCCAACGCCTGGATAATCAAGACCTGCGGATATCGAATGTGATTCAAGAGTTTGCCCATCTTCGTCTTGCAACAGGTAGCTCATCGCCCCATGCAACACACCAGGTCGACCGGCGCTGAGCGTAGCCGCGTGCCTGCCGGTCGCTACCCCATCACCGGCAGCTTCCATCCCCACCAGTCGAACTTCATCATCTAAAAACGCGTGGAAGATACCGATTGCATTCGATCCTCCGCCAACACATGCAACCACGGCATCTGGAAGTGAGCCAGTCTCATCAAGCATCTGTTGCCTTGCCTCAAAACCAATCACGGAATGGAAGTCACGAACCATAGTTGGGAACGGGTGAGGGCCGGCAACTGTTCCCAGAAGGTAATGAGTGCCTGCTACGTTTGCCACCCAGTCACGCAAGGCTTCATTAATCGCATCTTTTAGTGTTCTGCTTCCGGTCTTTACGGCAACAACCTCCGCGCCAAGAAGTCGCATTCTCGCAACATTGAGTGACTGCCTTATTGTGTCAACTTCACCCATATAGACAATGCACTCAAGACCAAGCAATGCTGCCGCAGTTGCACTTGCCACACCGTGCTGGCCGGCTCCTGTTTCTGCGATGATTCTTCGTTTTCCCATCCTCTTGGCGAGCAATGCTTGACCAAGAACGTTATTAATTTTGTGTGAACCGGTGTGATTTAGGTCTTCGCGCTTTAGAAATACTCGAATGTCACCGATGGTGGAAGCAAACTTCGGTGCCTCGGTGATGATGGAAGGACGCCCCGTATAGCTTTTGTGCAAGTGCGCCAACTCTTCAACAAACGAAGGATCGCTCTTAGCTTCTTGGTAGGTCCGGTCAAGCTCATCTAAGGCAGAAATGAGGGATTCGGGTACAAATCTCCCACCGAACTCACCAAAGTATGGACCAACTTGGTCTGCAAGCTTTTCCGTCATCTAATAAGCCTACGACTTCTTAACTTTGCTAAAAGAGCTAACGAGTTCTGAGGCGTCACCGGTCACTAGAGCCTCGCCAACCAAAACGCAATCGGCGCCGAAGGAGGCATACTCTTCAACATCAGCCACGCTGCGAACAGCTGATTCCGCAATCTTGATTGAACCTTCTGGTACCAAAGAAGCTAATCGGCCAAACAGGGATCGATCGGTTTCAAATGTTCCAAGATCCCTGGCATTGATTCCAATAAGTCTCGATTCAACCTCGCATGCACGAAGCACTTCTTGCTCTGAGTGAGTTTCAACAAGGGCAGCCATGCCCAGCTGCTCGGTAAATGTCTTTAGCCTCAAAAGCGTCTTTTGGTCCAAGCCAGCAGCAATCAAAAGCACCAGGTCCGCGCCGTGAGCACGGGCCTCAAGCACCTGATACTCGTTGGCGATGAAGTCTTTTCGTAAGACGGGGATATTCACTGCTTCTCGGACCTCATCCAAATCATCCAGGCTTCCAAGAAAACTTCTTCCTTCTGTTAATACACTCACTGCTCCAGCGCCAGCACTCTCATAAGATCTAGCTAATGCTGCAGGATCTTCAATGTTCGCAATGCTTCCGCGAGATGGGCTAGCTCTCTTGATCTCGGCAATTACTCGAATGTTCGTCGGGTTGAGTAGATGTGACACGGGAGATATAACTGCTGGAGCTAGAAGAGCTAGCTTCTCAATTTGTGGAAGTGGAATTAGTTCTTCGCGTACCGAGGCATCTCGAATGGCACCCGCGTAAAGATCAAAAAGCAATTAGTTCTTTGACTTCGATCCGCCGACGCCATAACCTGCGCGCTTGAGATACCATCCAGCAATTGGACCCAGAACGGCCAAGCCGGCACTAGCCCAAACCAAGAAAGCCAGATCTAGCCAGAAAAAGAGTGTGCCAAGAGCAAAGGCAACAATCACCACAGATACAGTTACCCACGCGGCGAGTGAATCCCCGTGACCTGGCTCGATGCTATTTGCAGACATGATCTCTCCTCTTTTGTGTCAACTTTATCAGTTGATTACTAGTTCTGACTGCTCCAGAGGTCCTCTGGTTCTTGATTCGACTTTGCAGCCTTCGGCTTCTGATGCTTGATGGGTATCAGTGCCAGAATTGCCAGAACAAATGCATTTAGAGCCAAGGTTATGAGAAACAGCGTCGTAAAGACACTAGCCGAGCTAGACACCAAGAATTCAGATGTTGAAAGATCTTGCACAACACCGGTTTGAGCTGCCAGGACGGACACAAGAGTCTCTCGAACATGCTTTTCCGAAGTCAATACAACATCAAAGAAGGCCCAAATCATCAATGGCAAGGTGGCCGCAGCAAGAATTCTGGCAACAATCGGTTTCACAAGCAGGCTAACCAGAATGATCACAACCTGCAATGAAATGAGGGTTCCAATAACCGGGAAGGCCAGGAAGCCCGTAATCTGGATTACTCCCCCACCAGCACTTTCCGAAACTTCAAAACTTTGCCAACTCTGAGCTGCTGTTAGCGCAACGAGACCACTGGAAAAAAGCCAAATCAGAAGCACCCTTGTTCTTTTCACGATAGCTTCCTCATTGAGTTTGCTATGGCTATTGCCTTCAGGGGTGCCGAGGCTTTGGAGATTGTTTCTTGGTTCTCCGATTCTGGGACGGAATCTAGAACGATGCCTGCACCAGCCTGGACATAACCCTTTCCATCGCGAAGAACAACAGTTCGAATTGCTATCGCTAAATCAACATTACCAGAGAAGTCAAAGTAGCCAACAACTCCGCCGAAAAGACCTCTGTTGATTGGCTCTAGTTCATGAATAACCGATAGCGCCATAGGTTTCGGAGCCCCGGATAAAGTTCCAGCGGGAAAAGTTGCCCTAACAACATCAACAGCTGAAGAGCCGGCTGAGATCTTCCCTTCAACTGTTGAAACTAAATGCATGATGTGGCTATATCTTTCGACGGTCATGAACTCGGTGACAGATACTGAATCTGGGGCGCATACCTTCAAAAGATCATTCCGAGCCAGATCAACAAGCATCAGGTGCTCTGCCTGCTCCTTCTTGTCGGCCAGTAGGTCTTCGGCTAGTTTGCTGTCTTCCTCACCGGATACGCCTCTAGGCCTGGAGCCAGCAATTGGATGGAGTATCGCTGAATCCTGATTCACCTTCACCAGGGCTTCAGGCGATGATCCGACAACAGAGAAAACCCCAGTTGAATCCTCAAGATTCAGTAAATACATGTAAGGACTTGGATTGAGTGCCCGCAGGCTCCTGTAAACATCAAGAGCAGTTGCGGAAACTTCCATCTCAAAGCGTTGAGATACAACTACCTGGAAGACGTCCCCAAGCTCAACCCGTCTCTTTGCCCTCTTGACAATCTCGATAAACTCTTGGTCGCTAGAGCTCCTGCTGTACTCAATCGCTACATTGGTATCGATTTCAGCTATGAACGGTAGCTGTGTTGAAAGAAGGTCAGACTGCAGTTTCTCAATTCGGGCTACGGATCTCTCGTACTCTGCACCGATGTCTGTCGAATCTGTCAAATACAAGTTTGAAATCAATTTCAGCGTTGAATCAGCGTGATCTACGACCACCAGATCCCGCAGCAGTGAAAACGCCATTTCCGGAATCTCATAGGACCCAGATTTAGGAATAGGCAGATTCTCGATCTCATTGACAACACCCCAGCTTAAAAACCCAACCATTCCAGACACCAATGGAGGAAGCACTGGCGTCGGCGCTGCTCTAAAGAATTCCTGTATCGATTCGATTGCGTCTAAGCCGCTGCTATCAGAAACCAAAGATGCAACCAAAGAGCTTGTCTCACTTGGCTCTGACTCTATCCAGCGAACAGATGAGCCTTCCTTTAGTAGCATCCCAAGATTTGAAACACCAATAAACGAATACCTTGACCAGACACCTTGCTCAGCTGACTCGAGTAGAAAACTTCCAGTAGAGTCGCCAGCAATCTTCTCGAAAATTGAAAGCGGGGTCTCACTGCCAGAAAACAGGGTAGTCACCAGTGGAATAACGCGGAATTTCTCCGAGAGTTTTTTGGCCTCGTCAAGCGAAATCATGAGGTGGCTCTAATGGTGGAACCAATGCACGTGTGTCTAAAAATTGGTAACACTAGACCAACTCGGCAAGCAACCGAAGCGATGCAATACGTTCATTTCGGTTCAGTTCAGAAAAAACAGCACTACCGGCAACGAAAGTGTCAGCACCAGCTCGTGCCAGATTGGCGATGTTAGCCACTCCGACTCCCCCATCCACCTGAACTGACACCTCAAGGCCTTGAGCATGTATGAAATCTCTGGCTTGGGTGATCTTAGGTATGACCGACTCAATCAAACCCTGTCCACCAAAACCAGGCTCAACTGTCATGACAAGCAACATGTCGGCTAACTCAACAAGACCTGACACATCCTCAAACGAGGTTCCAGGTTTGATTGCAATGCCAACCTTTGATCCGGAGCTTCTAATTTGAGAAATAACTTCTTCTGGGTTCGTGGCAGCTTCGAGGTGAAAGGTGACCGAAGATGCGCCAGTGTCTGCATAACTACCAGCCCAACGCTCGGGGTTTTCAATCATGAGATGAACATCCAGCGGGACCGTTGTGATCTCCTGTAAGCGAGCAACCACAGGGACGCCAATAGTTAGGTTTGGAACAAAATGACCGTCCATGACATCGACATGAATCAGGTCTGAGCTCGAAATTGTCCGTAACTCGGTTTCAAGGTTTGCAAAATCAGCACTCAATATGCTGGGCGCGATTCTCATCTTCACTCTATGAGTTTACCTTTTTGCGAAACAAGGCAATGAACATGGCGTCGGTTCCGTGGATGTGTGGCCATAACTGTGCAGTCCTGAATGTGACATCGAGGCCCAAGTTCGGATTGATTTCATTCAAAATCGCGTTAGCCGGTAGTAACTCCAAGTCACCCCGATACTGTGACTCGGCCCAGGAAACCAGTGCCGTGGTTTCAGAAAGGTGCGGTGAACAGGTAACGTAACCCAACACGCCTCCAGGCAACAGCGAATCCCAAGACGCTTTGAAAAGATCCTTTTGCAGCTTTGCTAGCTCGGGGATGTCAGTTGACTTCTTGCGCCAACGTGATTCAGGCCGTCTCCTGAGAGCCCCAAGTCCCGTGCAAGGGGCATCGAGCAAAAGTCTCGAGAGCCTTGCTCCCCCTTCAGCTAACTTGCGACCGTCACCGATGCTGACTTTCAACTTCGCAATAGGATCAAGCGCCTGCTGAACAAGCTTGGCGCGGTGCGTCGAGACTTCATTTGCTTCAAAAGTCACATTTCTTTGCTTGGCCACAGCTAACATCAGCGCAGCCTTACCGCCTGGACCTGCGCAAAGATCCAGCCAACTGGAGTCCTCAACATTTAGCTCGGCTGCTAACAAAGCAAGGACTGCAAGTTGAGAACCTTGATCTTGGACTCTAACGAAACCACTCTGAACATGTGGAACTCGGGATGGCGTCACGTTAAGCTCTAAACCGATCGGGCTCGCGATACCCAAAGTTCCAAAATTCGATAACTCGCTAACGTCTGCAAAACCGGGAAGCGCAGCGACAGATACCTTGGCCGGAGTGTTATCCGCAACCAAGAGATCCTCAAGCGAGTCCCCCAAGCCTCGACTCTCGAGGGCAGCTCTCAGAGCCTTCACAATCCAAAGTGGGTGAGAATAAGCGAGAGAGAGCCTCTCGTCGGATGAGTCAGCAGACTCTAAAACTTTTTCAATCCACTGTTCGCGCGACCTCTCTGAAACTCGACGTAAGACGGCATTCACGAATCCAGCTGCAGACTGTGAAGCTTTCTGTTTAGCCAAATTGACCGACTCATTTATTGCTGCGTGCGCAGGAACCCGCATACCTAGAATCTGATGAGCCCCTAAAAGTAAAACAATAAGCGCGTGTGAGTCGATGGTGCGAATTTCCCTTGCTGATGCTAGCTCAATGACTTTCTCGTAAAGCAACTTGTTTCTGAGTGTGCCAAAGGCTAGTTCTTGGATAAACCCGGCATCTCTTGAGTCCACTTTCGCGTCACTAAGCAATTTCGGTAAAAGCAAATTTGCGTAAGAATCATCTTCCGCCACACGCCTTAGTAGCTCAAAAGCTATTGCACGCATTAGAAAAGTTTCAGTTTCTCAACCCGCAGGCCTCTAAACCAATCAGCGCCGGACATTTGCTGCTTACCCGCTGGTTGTACAAGATCAAGAACTAATGAACCTGTCTTGCAATGAGCAACGAGCTCCTTCTCCACAATTCTCATGGTTGACGCCTCTGAGATTGAGTCTTGAAACCTAGCTCGCATTACTCGGATGATTGTTCCATTTAGTTCGAACCAAGCCATCGGTTCTGGATTCAACGCTCTGATCTTGTTTAGCTGTGTGAGAGCGTCACCTGTGAAATCTAATCTCGCAAGCTCGCGAGTCGGTTTCGTTGCAGATGCATGAATCCCCGAGATTTCCTGCGGTTTCGCTAGCGCGAGCTTGGCTTCATCCTGCTGAAGAACATCAACAAGTAATTTGCTGCCAATCCCTGTGAGCTTGCTCAACAGGGATTCCGTTGTATCGGCATCGTCAATGACTTGTTCCGTGCTGGAGATAATAGGTCCGGAATCAACACCTGAGTCAAGACGAAACACGGTTACGCCGGTCACCTTTTTCCCTTGCAGGATGGCGTGCTGAACTGGTGCTGGACCAGGTAACTCGGGAAGAACTGAGTAATGAAGGTTTAGCCATCCCAGCCGCGGTATTTCAAGCACTGGTTGCTTGAAAATTGACCCATAGGCAACAACGGCTCCAATGTCCGCCCTGAGAGAGATCAGCCATTCAATAGCCTTGTCATCAATTTTGTTTGTCTTGAAGGTTTCTAATCCGAGCTCATGCGCTTTCTGTGCAACAGCAGAGGGTGTAAGTTCACCAGATCGACCAACGCGAGCGTCTGTTCTGGTTAGGACGCCGACAATTTGAACTCCCTCGCTCACAAGGCGATCTAAAGTTTCCGCGGCATTTTGGGGAGTCCCTGCGAAAACTACTCTCGGCTTGGCTGTCATGCTAAACAACATCTCCGTCACTCATCCGGACCTTCAAAGCCCTGACTGCTCTGCCGGAGGCGGCAAGAACGGATTTGCCGCGAGACAAACGAATCGCCTCGCCGCGAAGGTGCTTTGCTACCTCAACGGTATCTGAATAGTTGTACTTAACAATCAGACGCCACTCACTCGAATCATTTCCTTTGACGTGTGGAGCTGGTCCTAGTACCCTAACTTTCCCGAAACTCGCTAGGGATTGCGCTAGTTCGAAAAGCATCACCTGGCTTCCTGCGACACTCCCCAGTCGAAGAGCTGGAGGGAGACTTAGCTCCCTTCGCGATGCTAGTTCGTCGGCGGCAATCTCAACTTGTTGCCAGAGGCAGAACTTCTGCGACAAAGAACCTGACACTCCCACAAGCACCGCTTCACCGTCGGTAGCTAGTTTGGAAATGGCGTTTGACCACAGTCTCACGGCATCCTCGGTTGCCCGAAGATTCTGTCTCGATAGAAGGGTTTGGGCATCGAGTATGACAACTGCTCGATAACCCTCGGCAACAAAAGGTTCGGCTCCAGCTGTTGCAATAACCAGATTATTTCCCTGAGAAACGCTCAGAATCCTGTTCTCACCAGTTGACTCAATTACCTTCGAGTTTGGAAATGATCGCCCGAGCTCCGAAGCCGTTCTCGAAGCTCCGGCTCTTCCCTTGCTGATCTCGTTTGATCCACATTCACAAGCAACTGCGGGAGAGAAAGCATTGCACCAGCGGCACTTTCTCACACCAGAACCATCGACCCAAACCGGACCAGCGCAAACCTGACAAGAAACTCTCTTGTCGCAAGATGAACAAAACAGAGCTGTTGACTCTCCCCTAGAAGCCACTTGAACCAAGACTGAACCAGATTCCAAACCCTTCTTGATAGCTTTGAAGGCGTGAGAGTCAACCCTGAAACCAGGTTCTGAAACTGAAATCTTGGGCTTTGGAAATGTTTCAGAAGAGTCTTTGAGGTATCCAGTTTCAACGAGGCGCTGTACATCAGTGGATCGCGCGTACGACAGGAATACTAGAGAGCATTTTTGAATGCTTTGTCTCAAAAGTGCGTTGTCTCGAGCGTTTAGATACGGTGCAGACTGATCAGTAAAGCTACGGTCGCCATCATCGAAGATAGCAATAGTTCCGAGTTTGTGCGCTGGAGCGAGAATCACAGATCTAGAACCAACAATCACTCTTGGCGTCTCATCCAAAGCACGAAGGTAAGCCTCATAGATTTTGGATTTTGGTTGCTCTTGCGAGAAATTCGCTATGAAATCATCAAGGCCGTAACCACCAAGTGCTTCCAGGAGTTCCTCTTGATCCCGGAAATCCGGAACAGCAAGTATTGAAGATTTTCCATCTTGGAGGTTCAAGGCTGCTATTGAACACATCGAAACCACCCAGCTTGGGAAGTTTCGGACATCGGGACCGACTCCAAGCGAAGCGATTGCGGGCCTTTCAAGCACGGCATGCTTCGAATCCTTGCGCACAAGCTCTTGGGCCCGAACGCTCTCAAGCAGTGTGGCCGCGTTATCTGGAAACAGTTGCGGTTCAGTTATATCGATGTGGGATTTGAAAGCTCTTGGCATGTGCGGTGGAACAGCGAGCTTCAAAATCTCACCAATAGACGACGCGGATCGAACCGCAAGCTCTTGTAGGAATTCAATCAGCTCTGCCGACAGTGCAGGTTTTGTCCCAATGAATTCTTGAACGCTTGAAAGCTTCCCGGCAAATTCTGACGAAGTTTCAAGCTGGAAGATAAAACCTTCGTAGGCCTTCGCTGCCTTCCCAAAAGGAACTTTCACTCTTAAGCCAACCCGCGCTACAGACGCAAGCCCCTCTGGAATCAGATAATCGAATAGTTTGTCTAGCTGTGGAAGATTCGAGACTACGGCAACCTTCGCAATTACTGGCATAGCTATAGCTTCAGTGCAGAACGAAGTTCCTCTACTCGATTCAACTTCTCCCAAGTGAATTCAGGCAGTT
>Ga0208720_1000421_pt1 | contig 10610 bp, 9 predicted proteins | sample LakMenEpi20Apr10_FD_150716 | JGI IMG/M metagenome (GOLD analysis project Ga0208720, IMG submission 150716) | Freshwater microbial communities from Lake Mendota, WI - 20APR2010 deep hole epilimnion (SPAdes) | ecosystem: Environmental > Aquatic > Freshwater > Lake > Epilimnion/Euphotic zone ...
CTGTAAGTGGAGGCGGCGGGAATTGCACCCGCGTCCCGAGACCCTTCCGTCAGGGCGTCTACGTGTGTGTCCTATTATTTAGTTTTCGTCAGGCAGCCCCCAACAGGCAGGGTTCCGCTCCGCTTATCCAGTCATTTTTTCTCACCAGAGCAGCAACCGGCGGTTAATCTCTGGCCAGCCCGAATTGGCGTCTCCGAACATGACTCTCGGGCCGAAGTCATATTGCGGAGCTTCGTCGTTACTTAGGCAGCAAGACGAAGAGTTTGAGTGCTAGTTTTGGCACTTAAAGTTTGGTCCGCTTTTTACGAGGCCTGCTGACCAACCTCGACACGCAACCTCTGTCTTCAGCAATCCGGTCGATCCTAGTTCGCCCCCAATTACTGACCTGGATTTCTCCAGAAGCGATCGACAGCTCACAAGTGATCTGCCTACCTCTCCCTTTATTATACGGAAAAGAATCGCCATTCGTTCATTTATTCGCGTAATTTTGCAAAACTTATTTTTGTGTTGCACGATCCACAACCCATGCACCAGTATCAATCCCGGAAATTACGCTTCGTTATACGGTCCATCTCGCGCTTATTCTCCTTGCCTTTGATCGCCTCACGCTTGTCGTGCAACTTCCGGCCACGCGCTAAACCTATCTCAACCTTGGCCAACCCTTTCAGGAAATACATCTGCAAAGGGACCAACGTCAAACCCTTCTCCGTCACCTTGTTCGTAATCTTTTTAATCTCGGCGTTGTGCAACAGTAACTTTCGTGGCCGCTTGGCCTTATGATTGAACCGATTCGCTTCAATATACTCCTGGATGTCGCAACCGAGTAACCAAATCTCGTCTTTGTCCAAATCGGCGAACGCTTGCTCAAGACTGCACTTCCCGTTCCTAAGGCTCTTCACCTCGGAACCGACCAGAACAATCCCTGCCTCCCACTTGTCCAAAATGTCGAACTCGTGATAAGCACGCTTGTTACGTGCAATAATCTTAACCACTGGTTTCTTGTCATCTTTCGCAGATTTGCTCGACTTTGAACCAGCCATGTTTACATCCACCAGGCGCATGTCACGCCATTTATTTGCGATCTACCCTGAAATTACAGATGACCTAACGTGTATCATACGGCTTATCCTGAAAATGTCATCCCCCGACATGTCGCAATTAACTGATCCATCAGACATTCCAAACTCTCTTCAGTGGGATGAAAACGTGGTAACCGCCACTTTGTATCTGCCGTAAATCCATGAATCCAATGGACTTCAAACATGGTTGGCCGTGAGCCGTTAGACCATTCCCAGCCATCAGTCGCATCCTTAAACCGATCTAAAAGTTTGGAACCTGATTCACTTTCTATGAACTTTTCGAGAACTTTGTCTAAATTCACGATTCGTGGTGAGCTTCGAAAATGGTCGAAGATCTGCCTCACATTCCAGCCTAGCTGAGGATGTATCCAAAATGGCTCGATCTCCAGAAGTGGTTCCATCACAAATTGCCTGACTGTCATACGAGGATGCGGCAGAATTAAGGAATCTGTCGCGCAAACCGTTTCTCCGTAAGCAATAATATCTAAGTCAAGGCTTCTTGCCGACCATGTCTGATTACGAACTCGACCCAAAGCAGCTTCGACTTGCTGAAGGGCTATTAAAAGTCCCTCAGCCGTTAAGTTTGTGAAAAGTGATGCCGCCGCATTGATAAATGGAGGTTGGCCAACCGGCCCGCCTACGGGTAATGTTTTGTAAAACGAGCTCACAGACCTAAGTCTTAGGTGAGGGTGGTTTTGTAAAAGATCAAGAGCCAATTTGAGCGATGTTTCAGGATCGCCCAAATTGGCTCCAAGTGCTATCAATGCCAGTGTTTCAGGCATGATATCAGAAAGTGAGTTTGCTGATTCTGTCGACGGCTTCGAGCAGACGTGGGGTTTCCACCGTCAGGGCAGCACGAATGTATCCATCGGCAGTTCTTCCAAAACCCAGGCCTGGGGTCATGACGACGGAGGCTTCGTCCAGAAGTCGGCCTGACAACTCTGTGGATGAGATTCCAGCAGGGCAGGGCATCCAGACATAGAAAGTGGACTTTGGAGTCGGCACATTCCAACCGGCCTTCCGCATGGCACTTACGAATGCATCGCGGCGTTCTTTATAGAGGTCGCGAATCCCAGGCGTGATCTCGTCGTATCCGTCCAAAGCCGTTTTGGCAGCCATTTGGATGGACGTGAAAATCCCAGAGTCCGTGTTCGACTTGACTTGGCCCAAGGCTCCTACGATGGCTGGATTTCCAACTGCAAAGCCGACCCGCCAGCCGGTCATGTTGAAGGTTTTCGAGAGACTGTGGAACTCGACCGAAACCTCTTTGCCACCAGGGATTTCGAGAATCGAGAGAGCTGGCTCTTCGTAGTACATCTCGTTGTATGCGGCATCCTGAGCGATCACAAATCCATACTTGTGGGCCAGTGCAACCGCTTTTTCGAAAAACGCACGATCGGCCATCCCGGCAGTCGGATTGTTTGGATAGTTCAGGAACATCAAACGCGTGCGTGCGAAAACTTCGGCTGGAATCGCGTCGAGGTCGGGCAGGAAGCCCAGTTCCGGGAGTAGAGGCATGGTGTAGATGTCGGCACCCGCGAACATGCTTGACGAGCGGTAGACTGGGTAGCATGGGTCGGGTACGAGGCTGATATCACCCGGGTTGAGGACGGCCAGGGGGAAGTGTGCCAGACCTTCCTTGGAGCCAATCAGAGGGAGGATTTCCGAGGCTGGATCGAGGGCGATGCCGTAACGCTTTTGGAAGAAGCTGGCAATCGACTGGCGCAGTTCAGGGGCACCCTGATCGAGTGCATACTGGTGATAGGAGCCCACTTCGGCGTTCTTTTGGAGGCTTTCAATGATTGGCTTTGGGGTCGGACGATCAGGGTCGCCCACTCCGAGGTTGATCACATCTTTGCCTGCGGCGATGGCCGCCTTCTTTTTGCGGTCAATTTCCGCAAACAGGTATGGAGGCAACTTTTGAAGACGTTCTGACTTGACAAAGGCGCTGGCCATCGGTTCGAGATCTCGAAGAGTGAATAGTTGTTGGGGCTGGTCAGACAGATTGACTCGACACCGATGCCGGGTCAGGGTTGATTGAAAACGGCTGATATCAAGGATCAGGCGTCTTCGTTCAGGATCGATTCAGGGATGATATCGTTGGCGTAAATGTTCTGTACGTCGTCGTTTTCGTCCATGAGATCGCGCAGGCGAAGCATTTTGCGGGCAGATTCAGGATCAAGCTCAACAGTTGTCGATGGAAGGTGGCGGGTTTCAGCAGTATCGGTGACAATCCGGGCGTCTTCAAGAGCTTTTCGGACATCCTCGAAAACTTTCGGGTCGCAGGTGATTTCAAAATAGTCATCACTTGTAGCAATGTCGTCAGCGCCTGCTTCAAGCGACACTTCCATCACGCGCTCTTCAGTCGTAGAAACGCGAGGCACCAGAAACAGGCCTTTGAAGCTAAATAGATAGCTCACGCAGCCTGAACTGCCTAAACTGCCGCCACAGACTTCGAAAATTTTGCGAAGTTCACCGGCAGTCCGGTTCCGATTATCGGTCAGAATATCGCACATGACAGCCACACCTGATGGGCCGTAACCTTCGTAGATGATTTCTTCGAAGTTTTCACCGCCAATTTCGCCCGTCCCTTTTTTAATGGCACGTTCGATATTTTCTTTTGGGCAGCTCACCGAGCGAGCTTTGTCGATGGCGTAACGGAGCCTGAGATTCATCGTGGGATCGCCACCACCTGTGCGGGCAGAGACATAAATTGCCCGACAAAGTTTGCTGAATAACTTGCCACGCTTTGCATCCACAACACCCTTACGGTGAGCGATGTTAGCGGAGTGCGAATGTCCTGCCATCGAAACCTGCTCTCCTTCAGAGATTTACCATTCAGGGGTGATTTCAAACCGACCCGTGAGTCTCCAATATGATCTTTTTCGGCCACAGATTCAAGGGTTCGGAGAACTCTCTGACTTGACCTGCTTGGGCATCGTTTCAAGATTCGTCAATTTGGTCTTGAGCGACTTCGCCAATTTCTCGCCGGATTTCCCTGGCTCTATATGCTTTTGAGCTTCAAGCCAGGCGGCTTTTGCCTTGTCAAATTTCTTGAGTCGGAAAAGCACATCGCCTGCATGGTCGAACAAAGTTCCGTCAGGACTGCTCCGACGCGCGATCGAAATGGCTTTTTCAAGATACTTTAACGCTTCCTCGGCCTTGCCTCGCTTGTACAGAACCCAGCCGAGACTGTCGAGGTATGCGGAATTGTCAGGGTCTTCTGTCACAGCCTTACGAATCATCGCCTCAGCTTCTTCAAGACGCTTGCCTTGATCCGCATAAAGATATCCAAGGTCATTGTTTACACCAATATCGTCAGGAGTTCGCTTGAGCAGTTGCTCCAGCTCCAGCTCGCCTTTGGCGAAGTCGTCTGTGTTGACATAAATGACGGAAAGTCCTGAGTGAGCGACTCTTGCGAGTTCGTTACTGGCTGGATACTGCTGCAGGAGGTTGCGATAGAAGTCGATCGCTTCCTGATTTCGATCGGCCCTCATCAGAATCGATCCGACAAGCCGATTGAAGTCCGAATCTTCCGGAGCTTTTTTCAAAACATCCTTGCCGATCCTGACCGCTTCATCAAACTGATTGAGATCACTCAAGATATAGCATTTCATGCGGAGTGCGGCAGGGTCGTTCGGATCGCCCTTCAAAACACTTTCGACCGTTTCCAAGGCTTCTTTGGACTGTTTGGCTTGAAGCTGGAACTGGGCCAGTGTGACGAGATTCCGGCGATCTTTTTCGTTGGGAAACTTCTCGAAAAGTTCCTTCATCGATCCAGCCGCTTCCGCATACTGGCCGTTTTCATAGTAGGTCAGAGCAAGCTCGCGAAGCGTTTCCGGGTTGGAATCGGCTTTCACGGCCAAGGTTCTCAGCGTCACAAGTCGTTGCCACTGCTCGGCTTGACGAGCCAGATAGAAAAGGCTGTTGTAGGTGGCTCGCTGGAAAGTTTTCGGGTTGGCTTGAAGACGCTTGATCGCCGCATCGAGCACCGCTGTTGAATCGTCTGAATTCACTGCCAGAGCATCGATTTGAGGACGAAGTGAATCGAGTCCGCCAGGCCGGGCCATGGCTCGCGCCATCAGATCAAGAAATCCGTCATATTTCTTATCCTTGATCAGTCCTGCGGCAAGGGCTCCAAATCCTTGTGGATCTGGCTGGATTTTCACCAGTTGATCGTACAGAACTTTGGCCTTTTCAGCCTCTCCAGCATCTCGATAACGATCGGCGAGCACGGCGATAATCCCAGGATTATTGGGGTTGACCTTGTTCAATGCTTCCAGCTTCGGAACCGCTTCGTCAGACCGTTTCAGGCTTGCCAGAACTCGGGTCAGAAGTTCGTAAGGCTCACGTGAGGAAGGCTTTCGACGAAAAGAGGATTCGAGTTGGGCGAGCGCTTTATCGGCCTTGCCGGCTTCCAGAAAGCTGGTCACGAGCAGGACAGACATCAAATTGTCGTCCGGGTTGTAGCTCAGGCCTCGTTCAAAAGCACGTGCGGCAAGGTCCCATTTCTGGGTCGCTACAAAAACTCGACCAAAGTTCAGGTACATTTGTGCAGGATCGTTGCCGAGGATCCGGTTGGTTTCTCCGGGATTCTCGTTGGTAGCCGTTTTCTCATCAAGCATTTCCATCACTTTTGCAAGCTCATCAGCCGCCTTGAGTGGCTGCTGAAGTCGGCCTGCATAAAGCAAACCTCTGGCAAAGTGGGCATAAAGGGCGGCTTGAGACTTGGCGTTCAGCTTAGGGTTCGCAAGTGTTGCGGTGAGCAGCTTTTCAGCTTGCGGGAACTGGCCCCGGCGCTCGTAATAGCTCACCATCAGCCTCAGTGTGTTGGCATCGTCAGGCTCGATCGCCAAAACTTTCTGAGAGATTTCAATGCCTTTATCCTGCTTGCCGAGCAAGAAGTTCAAGCGACTGATGCGTTTCAGGACGGCCACATTCTGTGGGGCGATCAGGGAACACTTTTCAAGAAGCTCCAAAGCTTCTGTCCACTCGCGACGGCTTTCATGAGCTCTGGCAGCCACAAATAGTTCAGCCATCTCGAGTTGGCGTTTGTCACCTACTGTTGCAGGATGAGCCGGAACAAAGATGGTGGGCAGATCTTCCAGCATGAGACTGGTAGGAGTCGACGCTTGATCTTTGCCTTTTTCAGCAGGTTTATCCTGTGCTGAAACCTCTGAGAGGGCCAGAAAATGGGTGGCGGCTAACGCCAAGACGCCGAAATATCGTGACCAAACGTTCATGAAACCACTCCGAGCGTGGTGAAACTAGTGGGTGTATATGACCTTTATAAGGCATCCGGGTTGAACTGACAATCGCGTTTAACCAATAAGATGAAAAAAGCCTCGACCAAGAGGTCGAAGCTTCGTGGAATCACTAGTGATTTCAAGCGGACAACCGTATTACTCGGATGGTGGCAGAATCACGGCGTCGATTACGTGAATCACGCCATTCTTGCACTCGATGTCGGTCTTGACCACCTTGGCTTTGTTGACAAGAACGCCGCCGTCAACAACGCTGACAGCGATCTCAGATCCTTGAACGGATTTAACTTTTTTGCCGTCCAATTTCACGACGTCAGCAGCCATGGCTTTGGCTGGGATCACGTGGTAGGTCAAAACGGCGATCAATTTGGCTTTGTTCTCTGGCTTCAGAAGGCTTTCAACAGTGCCTTCTGGCAGCTTGGCGAATGCTTCGTCAGTTGGGGCAAGAACTGTGAAAGGGCCGTCGCCCTTGAGTGTATCCACAAGGCCAGCCGCTTGGACGGCTGCAACCAGTGTTTTGAACGAACCGGCTGCAACAGCCGTATCAACAATGTCTTTTTCTGCAGCAAATGTCGTGGTCGAAACAAGGCTCATCATCAAGGCAGCAAGGAAGTAACGCATCGAGTGTGAAGCTCCGTTGGAAGTGTCTCATGTCTGTTCGAAAGAATTTTCGTTCACCAGACACCATTAATTTAGGTAGAGCAATCAAATCGTCCACCTGCGATCGGATTGGACGAATTTTTAATGATTGAAAAAGTCTGATTCATTCACTTCACTGGTTTCAGGCTCATCAGGCCGAAAGCATGGGTGAAGTGATCGGGTTCAAGATCTCCATCGTAAAGTACGGGTCTGACTCCATAAAATGGGCTGGTCCAGCAGAATGAAAGGAAGGGGGTGATTAAGAGGATCCAAAGCAGTCTGCGTAGCTTGGGAGGTGTGCGCTGGGTCCATGCCCAGAGGCCTTCTCCAAAGATACAAAAAACGAATGGTGTGATGGAGAGCAGGGTTCGGCCATGCGTTGGGTAAAGTTTTAGGAGAGAGACTGTCATGAGGATTGCGAAACAGATCAGAGTGAGTCGGAATAAATCTCGGTCTCTGCGAATCAGGCAGATGGCACCGTTTCCAAGAGCGAATACGATCAGGAATGCCCATCCCAGCATGATTGGGGTGCTTCTGATGTTTGTAAGAAGGTGAAGCGGGTTGATGAGATTATCCAATAATAGAGCCGCATTCTGAACCGGTTGGTTCCATTTCAGGAATGCGAAGTCCCAGAATACCCAAAGCCCGGATTGTGGCGAGACCTGCCGTTTTTCGATGGCATATGTGATGATGAACATGAGCCCCCAAACAAATGTCATTATCCATAGTGGCTGGAGTTTTATCAGGTTTTGCCTGAATGTGATTCCAAGACAAATGATCAGTCCCACAATATTGAACACTCCAGCGATCGAGAACCAGGGAGAGATTGCAATTATTATGATTTCCCATGACACCCATTTCACCGATGAATCATGGCGTATTTTCATGAATATTCGTAGAACTAGAACTGAACAGAGCAAGTCCATTGCATAAGGCTTCATTTCCTGGCAATAATAAATCAGGTCGGAATTGAAAGCGAAAAGTGCTGCGTTGATGAATCCGGAATTGGCAGGCAAATGATCTTTACAGAACTTTGTAAACAGGACAAATGACATCGTTCCGCAAACGAATGGGATGAATCGTAATGCAACTTCATTCTGACCTAATACCTGATAAGTGAATCTTAATGCAATCAGAAATCCTGGGGGCACCACCTGCTCGTGTTTTAATTGTGTCACCACATCGAACGCTGGCTGATCGAAAACATTGCCGTAGAGGCTTGATTCATCGAGCCAGAACGCTCGACTCATTAAATATCCAAGCGTCCTGATCAAAATGCCTGCAACCATCAGAATCTGCCAATGATTGCGTTTCGCCCATTGACTGACCGCAACGAAATCGCTGTAAGTGATCGAAGGGTTCAGGTTTCGTCGTTTTGATGAGCCGGAAGGGGGCATGATGATGGCTTCTCAAAGCCTTTTTGGGATTCACAGGATCAGAAGACATGCAGATCAATCGTGATTTCGACACTCTTTTTCGAGATTCGCGTCAAACTGTTTGTCGAATCAGCTACTGAAGGTTAACATAAAGGTCCTCCAAAAGGGTCAGGAAATTTGCGATTCCACCGCTTTTCCTTCGTCCTAAACCTCTCCAACGGGATCTGAGAAAAATGCTGAAAGTCACCTGGTACGGCCATGCCGCGTTCAAACTCGAATCGACTGAGCTTTCTCTGATTCTTGACCCCTATCAATATCCGGCGGCTGGTGGATATCTGCCGATCGACGACTCTGCCGATGCCGTGCTCATCAGCCATATCAACGACCGGTATCACAGCCATACAGGTCAGATCACACCCGGGTTTGAACTCCTAAAAGCCCACGAATTCCCTCCTGAGGGTGTGACCTTTCAAGGGGTTCATTTTCAGTCCATGCCCGTTTATGAAACGCCTGAAAAACTGGCGGGCGATGAAGTTACGGTGATTTATTTCAACTTGGGTGGCTTGAAAGTGGTCTTTTTAAGCGATTTGGGCCATGCACTGACTCCTGAAGAACGTGCTCCTATTAACAATCCCGACGTCCTGTTGGCATCCACCGGTGGGAAGCCGACAATTGCACTCGATGAACTGGAAATTCTTATCGACCAACTCAACCCGCGATGGGTCATTCCCATGCATTATAAAACCGATAAAATTAATTTAAATATCCTACCAAATGAAGTCTTTCTCGAACAAACCAAGTCAAAATATTCAACACAAATCGTCAAGAGTCCAACAATCGTACTGAATGCAAGCCAGAGGCCAGCGCAAACCGAAGTGATTGTTCTTCAGTATGCGAGATAATTCAATCGAATACAAAAAAAAGTCGCGGCGATTGCATTTTGTTTTTGCAATCGCCGCGATTGTATTTTTTTCAAGCCGTCAAATTCATTTGACGCCTGATGGAAGTTCTTTGACTTCAATCTTGCGGATCTTCACCACACTGCCTGGATCGTGCTGTTGGAAGCCGAAGTGGCCGTCTCTCCAGGCTGGGTTGAAGTCCTGATATTCGTACAGGAGTACGCCGTTGACACGCACTTTAATGCGGGTGATCGACTTGCCGCGATACATCACATCCTGAACTTCCACTTCTTCTGTATAGAATTCGTCAGGCTGGTGAGCGGCTTTGGCAAGGTGCACCATGGTGTAGAGCGAGCCGGTCTTGATCGGGTCGCTGTGTGTGGCGTTGATCTGAACTTCGTAGCCCTTTGAAAAGTCGCCATTAGGGTCGGCTGGAGTACGGAAGTACATACCAGAGTTGCCCTTGTCGTTGATGGAAATCTCGGCGCGGAAGATAAAATTCTTATAGCTCTTTGGGCTGTAAAGCATCGAAGCCTGGCCTGTGCCGACGATGGCTCCGTCTTTGACTTCCCACTTGGTTTTGCCAACGTTGGCTGGCCGGGACTTCATTTCCCAACCTGAGAGCGTTTTGCCGTCGAACAGTGATACAAAGCCGTCTTCAGCTCGTGCTGAGCCTGCAACCAGCGTGGTGGCCAGAAGGGCCAGAGTGCAAATGCGTCGAATCATGGAAAATCCCTTTCGGAATCGTGTACAATCGTAGAGGATAGAGGGCGGGCAGGGGCGTTTCGCATGACTGACGCGTAGCCGACTGTCGCCTTTTTGGGGAGAATCCGTATGATACGTGATTCGTCGCCGCAACGCCAGAACCAATCGGCTTGGTAAAAGGAACTTCAGAAAATTGGTGGATGATTTCTCCCGCATCCTGACCGAACAACTGAGCCGCGCCCAGCCTAGTTCAGGCCCAAACGTGGCCCGGCTCATCTACGTACATTCCAAATCTGTCCGACGACAGTTACGATCAAATTCATCTGCCAGAACATCAGTTACAGTAGCTAGTTGGCTGGTCATAGGTTTGGCGTATCTCCATCCGGAACGGCTGATGGAATCCGCCGTCATGGGGCCGGAAACCGGTCTCGAACGGTCGAGGCTGATGCGCACTTTTCAAAACGAGGAGGCTCGAAACTGCTGGTCTCTGGTACACGCAAATCGCTCGATGGTCGCCGTGGAATCTGCCAGTATTCGAATCGGTTATGACGTGGAATGGATTCTGGAAGGGCTTGACCGCGAAAAAATTGCAGAGATTCTGGCGATCCCCGACGACCACCAGATTCTTGGCTTTCTGGCCATCAATCG
>Ga0208720_1000422_pt1 | contig 10600 bp, 10 predicted proteins | sample LakMenEpi20Apr10_FD_150716 | JGI IMG/M metagenome (GOLD analysis project Ga0208720, IMG submission 150716) | Freshwater microbial communities from Lake Mendota, WI - 20APR2010 deep hole epilimnion (SPAdes) | ecosystem: Environmental > Aquatic > Freshwater > Lake > Epilimnion/Euphotic zone ...
AACTACCTTAAAATCAAGTATTTATGTTGTTTTTCAGGGACGACTAGTTATGGTAGCCAGGACGAGATTCGAAGCCACCTGATTTCTGCGATTTGGTCAACTCACTTTCATAAAGGATACAACTCAGATAGTAAGCGTTGAGGAACCTTTCGAAGCTTTCTGTGGTTGGATTACTAATATAGTGAGAAACGATCTCACGCCCGTTTAGAGTTTGAAGCAAATAGCCGCCCGCTGGATGCAATCCAGGGACATGACCATGAAAAAGGTGGTATCGAAATCCATCGCCACGATCTTCAATCACTGGGTCCAAGTGCCAAAGATTATGAAAATCGACAAACTCGTTCGAATAACCATTGATTTTTGCAATTTCAACTGTGAATACACTCCAGAAAAAGGAGTAGCATCGATGTAATGCACACCGTGCTTCATAGGAAAGGATGTTAAGGATATTGATTTGAACATTCCTTCCGCCACCTTTCGAGTACTTCTTAATCCATTTGTCCCACGTAGGCCTCGCTAATTCTAATACCTGATCTCCATTTAAATAACTGAAATTAGATGCGAGCGGAAACAATTCCTTCGACATCGTCTCATAAAGCTGATGTATTTCTTCGCTAAATTCGATTGGGCCAAGAAATCGTCGGGTTTTTTCCCAAAAGTCAGATTGACTCATAGGGTCGTTCGATGTCTGTTTAATGTAGAGATCCAATTGGTTTATTAACTCTTTTCCCGTTTCTTTTTTCAGAAGGCCCGGGTGTAGGGTTGCATCTTTGAAAAGTTTGGCGGATGCATTCCCTCGAGTTTCTGGTAATAAGGTTGCAAGTATATATGTTTCCAACACATCTTGATCCCAATTCGTCGATAATATTTCACTCGATTTCCAGAAAAAATTGATTAATGCGATCCTGTTCGCATCTTGGTCATGGTATTTTCCATACAAAGTGTTCTTGGGTAACCAAATCTGATTAATCGAAATGTTGCCAAGTTGAATCTGCTGTTGCTCCATAAAGAATGAATACTCTGCTGAATCAGATTTATTCTTACTCAAACTGAAATTGAATCCCGAATCACCCACCTCGATATTTGCATAGAATTTTGTTTTGGGGTTCTGTTTCACCGGATAAACTCCGTTGTGATCTCGTAGTGATTAAGTCGGTCAACCTCTTTCCCTGAGTATATATCATTTTTTCAGAGCATTCCAGACTTTTCTCACCACATGTATTCCGTTGGGGGGAGATACCCGAAAGCCCCGATATCTGATGCTGGCATAGTCCGTTAAGAGGTTTTGTCAAAAGATGTGTTCTGGCAAGTAAGGGTAAAGTGGCGGTTAGCTTAACCCACAAAGGCGTTAAACCTGGAATACAATTCAGGCTTTAAGCTCCGTGGCTGTGGGATTCCACAAGTCATTCATATTCTGGCCTGACTTGTCTGCTGGCAGAGGCTTGCCATAAAGCAGGAACAATGCGGGCGTGACAACTTGATCAAGCAGGGTCGAACTCACGAGTCCGCCGATCACAACCACGGCAAGAGGATGAAGCAGTTCCTTGCCAGTCTGTCCAGCTCCCATTGCCAGTGGGACCAACCCGATGGCGGCTGTCAGGGCCGTCATCAGCACTGGTGCAAGTCGTTCAAGGCTTCCCCTGACGATCATGTCAGCCCCGAATGCTTCACCTTCGTGATCCATAAGATGCTGGTAATGGGAGATCATCATGATTCCATTTCTTGCCACAATTCCTGTGAGTGTGATGAATCCGACCCAGTGGGCCACTGAAAGTGTCACGGCTCCTGACCAGACCTGTGGCCATTCCCACCATGAAACGGATTTGAAGGCGTAAATTCCAGGCCAGTGGGTGATCAAGAGTGCGATGATTGAACCGACTGCTGCCAGTGGAATATTGGCCATGACCTGCAAAGAAGCCTTCCAGGAACCCAAGCCTTTACAGAGGACTAGAAATACGCCAAAGAGAGCCAGTGGACCAAGGATCATAAGGCGTAGATTGGCGTCACGCTGTGCTTCAAACTGTCCACCCAGTTGTACGAAATAACCGCTGGGTAGTTGTGGGATGATGGTTTGGTCGATTGTTTTCCGAATCTCGTTCACCACACTTTCCAAGTCCCGGCCGGCAACATTCGACTGCACGACGATTCGCCTCAGTACGTTTTCCCGATTGATCGTGTTCGGCCCATCAGTCTCAATCACCTGCGCAACACTTCCCAAAGCGACTCGGGCTCCGGAAGGCGTACTGACACGAGTGGAACGAATCGCTTCAATATCGCTTCTTGATGCCGCGTCGAACCAGACAACCAGGTCGAATGTGCGCTGTCCCTCCAAAATCTGGGAGACTGTCCGCCCCTGAAGGGCTGTCTCGAGAGCTTCGGCCACTTCAGAGGGAGTCAGGCCATGTCGTGCTGCCGCCTCTCGATCAATCTGAACTTTCACTTGAGGTACACGGACCTGAGGCTCGACCTGAAGATCGGCAATGCCAGGTATCTTCGCCACCGCCACGGCAATGTCGTCCGCTGTGTCACGGAGGATATCAAGGTCAGGGCCGAAGATTTTCACAGCGATCTGGGCTCGAATGCCCGACATGATATGATCCAGCCGGTGGGAGATTGGCTGACCAATGTTGAACACTACGCCCGGCACTTCCGAGAGCACGTCACGCACCTGAGCCAGAACCACCGGGCGCGGTCGTCCATTTGTATCCATCCCGTATCCATGAAGCCCTGGTATCATGCGAACGATTGCGGCAAAAGGGCCAGTTTTTGGGACTTCGGATTCCATCAGGTTGACATCAATTTCAGAGACATTGACATTTTCGGCATGTTCATCTAATTCGGCACGTCCAGTGCGTCTTGAGACTCCTGTGACCTCGGGTATTTAACGGAGCAACTCTTCGACCCGTCGTCCAATACGATCCGACTCCGCCAGACTTGTTCCCGGTGGGCAACTTGCTGCGATTGTCAGTGTTCCTTCATTGAATTCCGGCAGAAATTCCCCGCCCATACCCGCCAGTGTGGCTAAAGAAATCACAACCAGCAGAAGTACTGCCAGCAGGACCTGTTTGGTGTGCTTGAGCGAGAAACGCAGAATGCGGGTGTCCAGCCACTTCAGAAATCGCAAAAAGGCCGGATCGCCGGGCTTGGAGAGAAATTTCGCTCCCGGTAGAACGTATGAAGCGAGTACTGGAGTGACCGTCAGTGACACGACGAGTGAAGCCACCAGAGTGATCAGATATGACAGGGCCAATGGAGCAAACAGGCGGCCTTCCAGCCCCGGCAGAGCAAACAGGGGCAGCACAACGATCAATACGACGATTGTGGCATAGACGATACTGCCACGGACCTCGGAAGAGGCTCGAAAGACGACCAGGATTGCCGGATCAGGTTTTGGTTTGGCCCAATTTTCTTTGAGTCGGCGGAAGACGTTTTCCACATCGACGATGGAATCATCGACCAGTTCGCCGATTGCTACGGCCAGACCACCCAGAGTCATTGTGTTGATGGTCAGGCCAAGGAAGTCAAAAATCAATGCCGAGATCACGACTGATAATGGAATCGCAGTCAGAGTGACCAGACTGACCCGAAGGTTCCAGAGGAAGAGAAAGAGCACAACGACGACCCAGATGGTGCCGTCTCGAATGGCTTCAATCACGTTGGCAATTGCGGCGTCAATGAATCTCTGTTGCCTGAAGATGTCAGCGTTCAATGTCACATCGGTTGGCAGTGAGCTTTTGATTTCTTCGAGGGTTCGGTCAATATCGGCCGTCAGCTTGAGCGTGTCGGCTCCGGGTTGTTTTTGAACGGAAATGATCACTGCTGGTGAAGCGTTGATGCTGCCCTCGCCGCGTTTTACAGGTGCAGCAAACTGAACATCAGCAACCTCTCGAATTGTGATTGGAACCGGATCGCCGGGGCGAACCACTGTGGAGGCGATATCGTCAAGACTTTCAGCGCGTCCCACGATACGAATCACGGACTCTCGATCCTTGTCGAGCAGGAATCCGCCACCGGTTGCATGGTTGGATCGTTCGACAGCCCGCGTGACTTCGTCGAGCGTCACATCATGCCTTGCCATTCGCTCGGGAGATGTCAGGACATGGAACTGCTTCATTTCGCCACCCATGACTGTGACTTGGGCAACGCCGGAGACCGCCAGCAGGCGTGGCCGAATTAACCAGTCGGCAGCCGTCCGAAGATCCATGGGGCTGGTTGTTTGGCCAGCCTGCATCCCGATCAGCAAGACTTCTCCCATAATGGAGGTGATCGGCGCCAGTACCGGATTCACATCCGCAGGCAGGCGGGATCGCACCAACTGAAGCTTTTCGCTGACGATCTGTCTGGCCCGGTAGATATCCGAACCCCAGTCGAACTCGATCCAAACAATGGAAAGACCAACGGCCGAGGCAGAACGGACACGAATCACACCACTGGCACCATTAAGCGAGGACTCAATCGGGAAGCTGACCAGGGTTTCCACCTCCTCGGGGGCCAGACCATGTGCCTCGGCCATCACGGTGACTGTGGGGCGGTTCAAATCCGGGAATACGTCCACCGGAATCTGGCTGCCCCGGTATCCTCCGTAAACTGCCACTGCCAAAGCCGCCACGATTACGAAGGCCCGGTTTTTCAGAGAGAAACGGATGAGTGCGTCTAACACGGATCAAAGCCTCTTATTTTGAGTTCTGCAATGACTGATCATCAGGTTTTGCCAATTTGATCGAAGCCCTTGCCTGCATGTTCTCGTAAAGCCGGCCATCGGCATTCTCGACTTCAATCCAGACTGGCATCACTCGGGCCTGCGGATCGAACACCGGTGAGATGCGGACAACAGACCCTTTGACCGACTTACCTGGGAGCTCTGGAAAGGTGACGGTTGCAGCGAGTCCTTTTCGCAACCTGCTCGCGTCACGCTCTCGAACATGGGCACAGACCCAGAGCTTTGCCCTGTCATGAATTTCGAACAGGGGTTCAGAAGGTACGACCTGGCCTGGGCCGGAAGGCCTTACAACCTGCCCTGGCACCACTTCAAAATGGTCCAAACGACCATCGGCTGGGGCACGTATCGGGATCGTTGTGCTAGCGGACCTTTTGCTGGGATCAAGGCCACCTGCTTCGAGGGATTCCAGAGTGGCCTGATCCAGACCAAGCGATCGCAACTTGGCCTTGATCTCGGCAATCGACTGTTCGGTCACTTCCAGTTCAGTCTCGGACTTCCACAGGTCCACCCGGCTCGTAACCTGCCGTTCGTGTAAATCCCGAAGCCGAAGGGTTTTCTCGCGAGACCAGTTCAGGCGAGCTATGCCCTGGAGCAGATCAAGATGAAGGTTATGAAGCGGTAGACTTTCGACCTCGGCCAGGATTTGCCCGGCCTTCACATCCTCTCCCGCGTGAACCAGTATTCGGGCAACCCGGCCTTCCACTTGCGATGAAGCGAAATGCCTTTGTTCGACTGGCGTCTCAACCTCGCCCTGAGCAATGATCTCTGAATCCACCACTGGTTTTACAGATTTTGAGTTGACCGTCTGAACCACCGATTCCTGGCTGATTTTGACGTTTGGATTCAAATCAGACTTACGGGTGATTTTTGGAAACAGAGCCGTGAGTAGACCTGTTCCGGTGATTACAACACGATCTCCCGGAAATAATCCGTCCAAGATTTCCACCTGATTTCCCTGTCGCGAACCGATCTTGACCACACGTCGGTCATAACGGCCTGATGCACGTTCCAGAAAAACAAACGGAGAATCGCCGGCCCCTGAAATCGCTGCCACTGGGCAAACGATGGCTTGCTTTGCCAATTCCACCTGAATGGACATCAAACCAGACATTCCTGGCTTGAGTATGTGTTTGGGATTCTTCAAATGAACAATCACTGAAAGGGTTCGCAATTTTGGGTCGATTGCCAGTCTCGTATGATCAATGACTCCGGCGAACTCTTGACCAGGGAAGGAAGTAAAAGCCGATTTCACGGACTGGCCGATTGCAACATATGGCAGGTCCGATTCAATCACTGCTCCCACCATTTCCACCTCAGAAAGATCAACCACATGAAACAAGTGTTCGTCCGTGGCCACAATCTGGCCCGCACGCACATTGGTGCTCTCAATCTCACCCTCGATCGGGCTGCGGATCGCAAGACTCCTGATTGGAGTCCGACCGTCCATAACCTGTTTGATATCTGCCTCGGTCAGCCCCAATGAGAGCAGTTTGCGAATTGCAACTTCGACTTGTGCACCTGACTCATCGACATCCCTGCGATTTTCTAAAATCGTCGTCATCGCGATGGTTTTGCTGCGTCCAAGCTCCTCGCGCTGAGCCAGCAGGCGATCTGCCAGCGTCTTTGTAGAAACCGCCTTTAAGAGTTCTCGCTGGATTGTCTCAAGCTCAAGGCTCTCAATCAGGGCCAGGATCTGGCCCTTTCGCACTTGTTCACCAGGCCGAGCCATGACTTTCACGATTCGACCTGGCACAAGGGTTGTCACAAGTGACTGCTGACTCCAGGGCAACTGGACATGGCCCTGAGCTCGAATTCGTCGATTCAGGTCAGCAAGCGTCACCTTGCCCACCTCGACGCCAATCGCCATCCGGGCCGGCTCAGAGAGCAGTAATTGAATCCCCTGAACCGTCGCCCCCTTCGATGGAAGGGGGGCGTGGCCATCGTGGGAATGTACGGCACGATTCGCCTGATGAGCTAAAATGGCCAGAACCATTAGAATCAACAGGCGATGGGGCCATATGACAATGGACCTTCGGCTCACGACTTCTTCTCCGAATCCGCTTTCACGGGGGCCGCAGTGATCGCCTTCAGGTCGTTGATCGCCTTGTCGATGGCAGCCGATACGGATGTATAATTCGGCTCTTTTTTATCATCGATTCGTGAATGGACCTGATTGAAGAGTTCCTGAATTGCTTTGGCGGTCGTGTTGACCTTCTCCCACTGATCCTTTGGAACCCCACTGTCACGGGCAATCGCAGGCAGCTGGTTCAACACAATGTCCAGCTCATCAAGGCCACGGTGAGCCTTGGTCGGGCGGCCTGCCCCGATCTCGTCGCGGATCGTATTGCGATAACCTTCAATTCGCGTGAGGGCATCAGCGTAATTCTTGGGCTTTACGACATCGGCAGCTTTGATCGGCACATCATCAGGGTCGGCCACGGCTTTTGATGCCGGATTCGGATTGTTTGATGGTGCTGTTGGAGCAGACTTCACAGCTTCGGGAGCAGATCCGCCGCAACCTGATAGGCTCAGGGCGATTGTGACCATCAAGCTGAATTGGAATCGTACTGGCAAGGTTTTGATCACGAACATGGAATATCTTTCTTTCGGCGACATAGGGAACAGGAATGAGCGAGCCAAGCGCACAAGCACCTGAACTGGGAATGCATCAGACAGACCTGACAACGTTTGATACCGTATGGAGTTGCGTGCAATCACACACGACGCCATATCTAGCGATGGAATTAAGATTTGGGCTGTTAAATAGTTAAATCAATTGAACGCCGGAGCGCTCATGCCTGGCAATATCGCACAAAGGTGCTGCCAGACAATGCGACCGGTTGAAAAAGCAAGACTTCGTTAGGGCCTGAACCGGAATCCACGGGGGTGGTCCATGAAAATACGTGGAAAACGAGATCACCAGAATCGAGCGGGAAACTTCGCTGATACCTGGGGTGGAGGTTGCCATCAAGGCGTTTTGATCATCAAGTGAAGCGTTACCAAACCCAGGTGAATGACTGAACGTATCACCGACCAGCCACCCGATCCATGAGAAATGGGTATGAGACTCGTTCTGTTCACCAGACTCGGGAGTTGGCGAACGATCCGACGTTCCATGCCCTTCGCTTGCAAGGTGGAGATGACCATCAGAGTGATGTTGATGAGGGTGCTGGTGATGGTCACTCTTCGTTGGTTGAGTGCTTTTAACTTGATGATGACCATGAGGTGCACTTCCACCAGCATGTGCGTGCCGCACTTCAAACGAAGGCATCCCGCCAAGGACTAAAAGCCCGGAAATCAAATAAATCAGAGGTCCGGTGACAGTTTGGATCACGATGAAGATGAGGTTGATGAGATAGTTGACGTTCGTGTCAATTCGACTCCCGTAAGATAATGGATCGCATAAGACTTTACAATAGCGGGAGGCTCATGCCGGATTCCGGGATGGGGGTTCTGTTTCACCGGACAGACTCCCTTATGATCTCGTACTGATTAAGTCGTTCAACCTCGTTCCCAAAGTATAAGACATCGTTTCAGAGCATTCCAGTCTTCTCTCATGACATGTATTCTGATAGGGCGAGTTACTCGAAAGCACCGATTTTTAAACGATGGAATGCTTCGGTATTTCCGAACCGCGCTGCACACAATCTGACGCTTCAACTCGTATTGGTGGAGGCCTGTTTGAAAGAACGTCCAAGTGAACCGGGCCAAATCCCGATCGCCAGATCTACTTGATTCTCCTGGGGTAACGATCTACAGTTTTGGTAGAGACCAACGTTGGACTTCTGCTGAGGCAATCTCCTGATATCGGTGATCCCACTTCGTGAACCCCTCATCGAAACGATTGCCCCGATTGGCCCAGTAGGTCGCACTTGATTTGACCGTTGACGATCATTGACCCTCGGGTGTTTCGACTTGATTGAATCCACGTGGTCAATTTGGCCACCTCATGATGGCGGATCATTTCGCCAAGACTTATGCTTCTTTCGTCCTGTTTTTATTCAATCTCCCTCCAAAACTTGGTCAGAAAGTGGTTTCGGATCTCGTACAGTACACTACCGTATACACGATGAAATACGATACGCGTTCTGGTTCCACATCGTATTACCTGTAAATGACTTAGGATTAGACGTTTTTCGGCTCGCCGACTGTGCTCAGCCCGGATTGGTAGCAGGTCACCCTCGGGCAACCTAAATTCCAGCGGTTTTTGCGTCATAATTAGATGAACCGGAAGGTTTAGCTCTCTGGGAGACTCGAGCAGGCCGATCGAGCCTGTTTCGGTTTATTCGCCCAGCTTCGACACGCTTATTGGCTGCCCCGGCACCGGTGTGGCCTTTTAGAGAAACTTCACAACTATGAACTTCACCGCCCTGGCTGTCAGCTACCTGCTGGCCGCCCTGCTCGTTTACGCCTGGTTCCGCGAACACCGACTCAGGCGTGCCCTGCAAACCATTCTCAACAAGATCTTCACCTTCAGGAGCAACCAGCATGATTCGCCGTATTCGTCGTCTGCTCGCTCGTCTACTGGCCCTCTTCGTCGTCCCGTCGATCATCGCCGGATGCGCTGATAACCGTGACCAGCGGCTGGCCGGTTTCGCCCAGGATGCGATCGCAACGCAAAGCAAACAGAACCAGCATATGGCCGACCAGGCAACCGCCGTTGTCAAAGAAAGTCACAAACTGGCCGAAGCTGCCGGTGATCTGGTGGAGCAAGATGCCCACGCACGCCACGATATGATCCTGGCCTTTCGTGATCTGACGTCTCAGCTCAACCTCCACAAGGCCGTGGTGGACGCTGGTAGGGAACGTCTGGAGTCTGAACGCCGCGATGTCGCCCGGTTGCGGGTTCGCGACCCGATCATCGCCGCCGCGATTCAGGGGTTAGGACTGCTATTGGCCAGCATGTTTCCGCTCGGCATGGTGGCTTTGGTCATCTACCAGATGAACCGTCAGGAGCCCGACCACGTCGCCGTGTCGGAACTCTTGATCACCGATTTGGCCAGCAACAAGCCTCTGATCTGGCCAGGGCTGCAACAACAACTCACGCATCGAAGCGAACCCCTCGAAGAACTGCCTGAACCAGATTGGGGCTACGGCGAAGATGCCGATGGCCACGACGAACTTACCTGAACCTCAAGGAAAACATCCAGATGAGTCATACCGTAAAAATCGCGACTGAAGTACGTGACGCACATGCCGTTTGTCTGGCTTGCCAGCGTCTGAGTCTGCCAGCACCAGTGGAGGGAAAAGCCCGCCTCTTCGCCGAGGATGTTTTGGGATTGGCCGTTCAACTCCCTGAATGGCAATACCCCGTTGTCTTCGATACCAACACGGGCCAGGTCAGGTACGACAACTATGGAGGCCGCTGGGGCGACAAGGCCCGGCTGGATCGCTTCCTTCAGGCTTATGCCGTGGAGAAGGCCAAGATTGAAGCCCGTCGCAAGGGCTATAGCGTTATTGAACAAGAACTTGCCAACGGTTCCATCAAGCTGACCGTGCAGGTCGGGGGTGAAGCATGAAGCCCCAGATCGAAATCATCATCGGCCCGGACGGCACTTCCAGAGTTGAAACCTTGGGTTTCCAGGGATCGGGATGCCGCACGGCCAGCCTCTTTATTGAAAAGGCTTTGGGAAGTCGGATTTCCGAGCAACTCAAGCCCGCGTTCTACCAGCAATCAGAACAGCACCAACAACACCGACACATAGGAGAATCTGAATGAGTTTGAGACAACAACTGGCGGAATATGTCCGAGCCTGCTTTACCGGGCTTTGGATCGAGTCGCACGAGCATCCAGAGGCCCTTGCGGGCCGTGGCGTTCTCTTTGTCGAGCACCAGAATGCAGGCCGGTATGCCGGTCCCATAGAACAGGTTGGCAGGCAG
>Ga0208720_1000424_pt1 | contig 10588 bp, 9 predicted proteins | sample LakMenEpi20Apr10_FD_150716 | JGI IMG/M metagenome (GOLD analysis project Ga0208720, IMG submission 150716) | Freshwater microbial communities from Lake Mendota, WI - 20APR2010 deep hole epilimnion (SPAdes) | ecosystem: Environmental > Aquatic > Freshwater > Lake > Epilimnion/Euphotic zone ...
GAGAAACCGGATGAGGTATTCTGTTGCGTTCCGATAGCGACTGATCGTACTGAGGGACGAACGTCGCACGTCTTCGTGCCGACCCAGCCATCGATTTCTAAGTTCAATGATAGTAAGTGGTTCAAACCCAAGTGTCGAAGGGACAGAGTTTTCAAGTTGGGAGTTGATCTCGGCAGCCATCTGGCGTGCATGATCGCGGTCGGGCCCGACTCTTGGTTGTTTGCGTAGACCGTTTTCTGAGTACCTCAAGTACCAGATGCGTCCGCGTAGGTATGCATGAACCTTGCCGACGGAAAAGCAGGAAGTCGGCTTCTTTTTGTTGTTCGTACCGTTCTTTTTATCAGACATAAAATCGATCTCCTTGGAGAATACGCCGCTGCAAAGCGCTACAAAAAGCGCTACAAACGGCGATTTTCAGGGGATCGCATTTAACACAAAAGCCTGTGGTTCCATGACTTAGAACCACAGGCGTCGTGATTTAGCGGAGAGGGAGGGATTCGAACCCTCGGTACAATTTCTTATACACAGCATTTCCAGTGCTGCACCTTCGGCCGCTCGGTCACCTCTCCGGCGAAAACTATTAAACCATGTTCCTCTGACAAATTCAACGTCAAGTTTCGATGATTTGACAGAGTTTGATGGATTTGTCGTCTCAATCAGTTCTTTTTAGCAGCTTTTGACTTTGCGGATGCTTTTGCCTTGGCCTCGCCACGCAGTTTGTTCAAGATGGTGCGTTGGGCTGGTGTCAAAACGGCCTCGCTGTCGGACAGAATCGTTGCACGAAGGGCGACCAGTTCGGCTTCAAGCTGGTCGAGCTTCTTGGAATTCTTTTCCCGGATCGAATAAAGCTTTTCACGCTGCTCGTCGCTCAGGTCCACCTGTCCAAAGTACTGTGGAACGCGGCGGAATTCTGCAGCGGCTTTAGCTGGCTCTGAAGTCTTGGTAGCAGGTGCTTTGGCGGTATCTTTTGACTTGGCAGGCGCTTGGGCCAGAGTTTCTGTGCCAGTCATCACCGAAATGGAGAGACCGAGCAGTAAGGAGCAAATCAAGTTGGATCTCATCGGAATCGATCACCTTTCATCTATCAATGCCGCAGACTTTTGCGGGAAGTTTTCAGACAGAACCGATCCTGCGTATGGATTCACAACGAATTTTTGGACCGGATGGGATTTATCATCAGGTACCCTAAAACGGTTGTCAAGTGTTCGAAAACGAACAAATCTTGCCTCAAGTCATGTCGATTCCGATTCGTCTGACTGGATGATGTTTTTCTTGGTTGTTTACGTCAGAGACCGGTTCGGATTATGATGCCATCTAGTTATGAGTCCACTTTTTGGAACTTCTGGAGATTCGATCTCATGTCCACTGATGCAGGTTCCCAACCCGTCGAGCAAAAAATTCTGGTTTCCGAAACGCACCAACACGCCCAGCGCGTCGTGCTGTTTCAATATCCAAAAGTCGTCTTTATGGTCCCTTCTTTGGTGACAGCATTGATTTGCGGGATTCTCATGTCGATCATGGGGATCGACCTCAAGGTGCCCGATAAAGCAGAGGCTGCTGGTGAATTCTCGGCCTTTCTGACAAAACAAAATCTTGTAGGAGTGGTCTTCCTGACCGTTCTTGCGATCAATCTTGTGGCGATGTCTGTCGACTTTCCACGATATTCGGCGCTGGCGCTGGTCTTCGGTGGAACCACATTTGCCCTGATCTTCCTGATCATTAACGATAAATATGGTCTGATTGACCCACTCAAGCGAATTGTGAGCGAAGTCTATATTGTGGCCAATGCGACATTTTACTTCCTCTTCGCGGCCATCCTGATGATCATTTTCCTGATCGTATACACCACCCGCTGGATGGATTACTGGGAAGTTCGGCCCAACGAAATTCTCCACAACCACGGTCCACTCAGCGACCAGATTCGCTATCCAACGTTTGGCCTGAAGTTCGACAAGGAAATCCCTGACATCCTTGAGTATCTTCTGATGGGTTCTGGCCGGTTGGTTTTCAAGGTTCCAAACGAGAATCGCTCGATTGTTCTCGATAACGTTCTTTGGATCGATCGTAAGGAACGCCAGCTTCAGGAAGTTCTTGGCGAAATGGCTGTTCGGCTGGATGTGGATGAGAAAGCCAAAACCAATAGTGCCTGATGCAAGATCAGCTAGAGCAAGAATTTAAAGACGCGTAGAGGTGTCGCAAACGGCTGCACCTCTACGGATGATCAATCAGCCTGAGAGGCTTGATTGGACGTGATGCGCTGGGCTGTAAACGTATCAAATTCGAGATTTGGATCGAGCGGTTCCTGACTCGGATCCTGACGGATCACACCTGACTTCCCATCAAACCCGTTGACAGACTTTTGAGCCAGTTGGGCGGATGCGAGTAGGATGAGTTCCTCTCTGATGGTGGTTTGCAAAATATCTTCGATATTTTTCAGGCGTCGGGCCACTTCCGAACCGTCAAGCGTTCGATGGTCGTAAATGATTTTGATCAATACGTTTCCGTCAGGGCTGATGGGTCCGAAGTTGAATGTGCAGGTCAGTGGAGAGATGGGGTGGAGGCTTTCTGCGCCCAAAACCCCATAGGAAGTGATTCCGAAAGTGCCCATGCGTTTGGCGCGTTTATCGCCTGAAAAGTTGAGGCTTGTCCACCAGAGGATTCGGCGCAGGAATGTTGGAAGACGGCCGATCTTCAAGGCACGCCGGTACATTCCAACCTTCTTGACGGGAATGTCTTTATAGCGTTTCAGGGCGACCTGAAGTTCTGTCAGGGACTGCTTTTCAGGGGCACGGAAATGAGCGAAAAAGAGGCATGGCTCATCTTCGTACTGGCGTTCGATGGCGACGGAGCAGATACTGAACGGGTGGTCATAAAACCGGAGCCATGGATATCGGATCAAGCTGCGACGAAGTTGTGGATGGTCTTGGGCAACAACAGCAAACGCTTTCATAAATAAAGCGAACCAGGAGATGCGAGGTTGACTCGCTCGGCGGATCGATTCCAGATCTTTGATATTGATCATGCGCTGAACCGGTATGGACGGCACTCGGCGAGCCTCGTGCATTAAGTCCATAATGATCCGACGTGATGCGGAAACCGATCTGTATACGCCGCGTTCCTCGTGCATCCATGCACCTGTCGTTAGAACCTGGATCTAGAATCTCCAAACTTCACGGACCTCTTTTCGGCATAACTGTACCAAAAACTACAAAGTTGAACAGTCGATCTGAATTGCGGTGAGATTCTTGACGCACTGAAAGAATTCCGTAAATCAGCCAGTCAGGCATCCTAAGGTATTTGATAATAATGATATACACGCATTTCCTGCCACCAGCGACAGGCGCATTTGGAGCTCATGAAATCGCCGTGGTCGCGGATATCCTTCGCGCCACGTCGGTGATGTCGGTTGCCCTTCATGCAGGTGTCTCGGAAATTTATCCGTGTCTGGAAGTGGATGAAGCGAAATCCCTGGCGGCAACGATTCCGGGGGCCCTGCTCTGTGGAGAGCGTCAGGGGATTATGCCGGAGGGGTTCGACCTTGGGAATTCGCCAGGCGATTATACCGTGGAGCTTTGCCTTGGCCGGCCGATGGTGATGACCACCACCAACGGGACTCGTGCATTGATGGCATGTTCTTCGGCAAAAACCGTTTACACGCTTTCGTTTGGGAATATCGCCAAAGTTTTTGATGCGTTGAAGTCGTTGGATCAGCCGATCCATCTGGTTGGATCAGGGACAGATGGGCAGATCAGTTGGGAAGATTCGCTCGCTTGTGGCATGTTGGCGCATGCCTTGATTCAGTCCGGTCATGAGCCTGGAAATGATGCGACTCGAATCGCTATCTCGCTTTATCAGAATGAGTTAGGATGGCTTAACGTTCGGTCAGTGGGTTATCAGCCGCAGTTGGTTGGGGTGCTGAAGCGAGGTCGTGGTGGTCAGCGTGTTTGCGAAATTGGATTGGAAAAGGACATAGTTGAGGTCGCTCGTCTCAACGACTTTGATATACTAACGCATGTCATTCCCAATCCATGGCGTGTCGTTCAGTCCAACATGGTCTGAATTGCGGCAGGCTTTTATGATAAGCTGACAGGGAGTTGCGACTGGTTCGCAAAGATCAGCTTTCAGACCCATAGGCTTTTGAAGAGGATACCATCGGTTATGAGTTCGCTTGATATGGAAAAGTTGGTGTCGCTGTGCAAGCGCCGAGGATTCATCTTTCCGTCGAGCGAAATCTATGGCGGTATCGGCGGATTTTGGGATTACGGCCCGCTCGGCGTAGAACTCAAACGCAACATCAAAGACGCCTGGTGGCACGACATGATTCGCACCCGCGATGACATGGTCGGCCTGGATTGTTCGATCATCATGAATCCGCGAGTCTGGGAAGCGTCCGGCCACGTCGGCGGATTCTCCGATCCACTGGTGGATTGCAAGAAGACCAAGGAACGCTATCGAGCTGACCAGCTCTGGGTTTTCGTCTACCGGTTCAACGCCAAAGACGCGCCTGGTGCGATGATTGAATTCTGGTGGGGCAGTCTCGGTGGAGGGCCTGACGAAGCTCGCCCAGCCGCTGAAGCCCGGGCCAGCAAAGTAGCCAAAAAGCTTGGAGCACCTGTAGATAGCTCCGTGGTTGGCTATATGCAGGTCGCTCCTGAGGATCGCGAAAAAGTCATCGGGCCATCCGTTGAGGAATCCGGAACCCTGACTGAACCGCGTTCGTTCAACCTCATGTTCAAGACTTATGTCGGTGCTCTGGAGAGCGATTCCAACGTCGCTTACCTGCGTCCCGAGACCGCTCAGGGCATTTTTGCCAACTTTAAGAATGTGTGCGATACAGGCCGGGTCAAGCTCCCATTCGGTATCGCTCAGGTCGGTAAGAGCTTTCGGAATGAGATCAACCCCCGGAACTTTACGTTCCGGTCGCGTGAATTCGAGCAGATGGAAATCGAGTTCTTCTGCAAGCCGGAAGAGGCCAAAGAGTGGTACGCCTATTGGCGCAAGACTCGCTTTGACTGGTACGTAAGTCTTGGTCTTCAATCGGATAAGCTCCGTCTGCGGGATCACGATCCAGATGAACTCGCCTTCTATTCAACGGCAACAGCCGACATTGAATATGCGTTCCCGTTCGGCGTGAGCGAGCTTGAAGGCATCGCACACCGGGGCGATTACGACCTGACGCAGCACATGAAGTTCAGCGGCAAGGATTTGACCTACTTCGACGAAGACTCCAAATCCCGCTTCACCCCGCATGTGATTGAGCCTTCCGCAGGTGCCGACCGTGCCACTCTGGCCTTCCTGTGTGAAGCCTACACAGAGGACAAGGTGGATAACGACACGCGGACGGTTTTGAAGTTCCACCCACGTCTGGCTCCGATCAAGACGGCGGTCTTCCCACTGGTCAAGCGTGATGGGATGCCTGAAAAGGCGGCTTCGATTCATCAACAGATTCGCGAAAAATTCGCTTCGTTCTATGATGAAAAAGGCGCGGTTGGACGTCGTTACCGTCGTCAGGACGAAGCTGGAACTCCTTACTGTATCACGGTCGATGGACAAACCCTGACCGACGACACAGTGACGATTCGCGACCGCGACAGCCTGCGTCAGTGGCGTGTTCCGTCTGCCAACATCGACGTGATCATTGGCGACATGATTTCTGGCAAGCTCCAGCCTCCTCAAGGCGAAATCAGCGGCGGTTCGGAATCATGATGAGTCCTTGCCTGAGCCTTGTGACCATGTGCGAAACCGATTCGCTGAAGGCTCTTGAAGCCTCGGCGAGAGCCGGTTTCAGTGAAGTCGAATTCTGGTGGCCCAGGCTCAAGACTGAACTTCAGGCGGGATCGCTTGACCAGATCCAGGAAGCTCTCAAAGAGCACAGCCTAAAGCCTGCCTCTATGGCAGGCCTTGGTCTGGAGCTGGTCGGTTCCGATGCACTCTGGCGGGAGTCACTCGCCCGAGCCATGGATGCGTTCGCGACTGTGGCTCCTTTGGCGATCCCACTAATCATATTTACGCCGGGCATCAGTCACGATGTTCCTCATGAAGCACTTTACTCCACAGCGATGGAGCGTTTGCAGGCACTTGCGGAAATTGCCGACGAGTTTGGGATTGAACTCGCCCTGGAATTTCGGTCTGACTCGCGCTGGCTTTCGTCGCTTGATACCGCTGCGGCGATCGTTTCGCAAGTCGACCATCCGCGCATCGGGCTTTGTCTCGACCTGTTCCACTATTACCTTGGGCCAAGCAAGTTTGAGGATCTGAATGCGATTGTGGTTGGATTATTGAAATCTGTTCAATTTTCTGACCTGATCGGGACGCCTCGGGAATTGGCACGCGATACGGACAGAATTCTCCCGGGCGAGGGCGATTTTGAGCTTTCAGCCATTGTTGGGCGACTCCAGAAATACGATTATAGCGGCCGTGTTTCAGTCGAAGTACCGAACCCCCATCTTTGGCCGATTGCTTGCGATCGAGTGGCCGACATGGCCCATCAGGCCATCAGCCGAATCTGGCCTGAAGATCAGGCTATGGATGATCTGGAATTGCCTGATCTGGAACAATCAAACGACAATGCTTGAATCTGCCTTAAAACCCGCCGTTGTGATTTATCGAGAGGATCAGCTTTTCGCTCCCTGGGTTTACGGCATCTTTGGAATCGTAGGAATCAGGATCCTGTTCCCAGACTTCAGCTTTGATGCTCATTTTCAAGGTCTTCAGCTGAATACGGATCCAGGCAGTTATGTGGTCTTTTCAGTGGTTTTGCTGATCATGGCCTGCTTCATGCGGATGGTGACTGAAGTCTCGCCAACCGGCCTTTATGTCAGCTTTGGCTGGCTTCCGATCTACCGCCTGAATATCCCAATCTCACAAATTCAATCCGTAGAGACCTGTACCTACAGGCCACTGCGGGACACTTTGGGCTGGGGAATCCGACGCAATTGGCAAGGCCAGGTGGTGCTCTCTGCACGCGGTAATCAAGCGGTTAAAATTACCCGATATGATGGATCTGTTGTGCTGATCGGAACTCAGAAATCAGATCAACTTGCGACGGCCATCGAAGATACCCGTCGCACGATGATGATTTGCTGATTTGGTTTAAGTCGGATCAGACCCGGCGGAAATACGACTCAGGTGAGACCTGGTACTTCACGACCATCTCCGGAGTTGCGACCGGCACCTGCTTTTGATAGAGCGAATCCACGCCTCCGATGACCATGCCGGACGTCAGGAGGGTTCGTTCCACAGGATATAGAGGCTTGTTTTCAATGACCATTGTCTCAATGTGGCGCACCAGTGGGCTGAAAAAGTCGGCTGTGGTGGCGCTGTGCGATGGCATCGGCAGGTACATCTGGCAAGAGATGATTTCGCCGTTATCCGACCTCATACCAGCATAGTTGAAGTCCTGAATGCTGGCTAAAAACAGGGTGGTTTTGAAGCCGTCGTTATGGTCGATGAAATAGGCGATCATTTCCGGGAACTTCTTATGGGCCCATTCCACAGTCACTGCATCGGTTGGATAACCTGTATCCACTGGCAGATTATGGCTCCGGTTCAGGGCAGCCACCATCAGCTTGCGGGTGGTTTCATGCTCGGGAAGCATCAGTTTTTCCCACATTTTGGCCCCTCGAAGTGCGTGGACCTGCTTGATCCCGACCTCTCCGCCAAGCCTTCGTTCGGACATACACTGAGCGGTTTCAAGGCCGTGGAAGTCGTAACTGTCGACACCTCCATAACCTACACAGACACTTTCGGAAAGTGGCGTATTGTGCGGCATGTCAATCTGGGGGAACCGCCAGGTCACAGGCAACGACGAACCTGCGAGGAACGGGAAGTTCAGCCGTTTTGAGTCGTTCACCATCTCGCTGCTGCGTGCCCAGGTGGTGGATAAATGCTTGTCGTTAAAGACGGGCACTCCGCGGCCGCTATCATCAAACACCTTGACAGCTTGCTTGAAGAACTCGTAACGCGGGTAAAGAATCTGGCCTTTCTCGTTTTTTGGGTAATTGCCATGCTCTGCAATGATGACCACTCCGTCCACAGCCAGTTTCGAGCCGCCCTGAGTCAGAGCTTCGGCGATGGTTGGATAGGATTTCAGCTTATGACGTGCGATACGTTCTTTGGCTAGGTCGCCCTTAGGAAACTGGTCGGTATAAATCGAGGCCACGTCGACCCTTGGCATCTCCCATCTGCCTGCCCAGCTATAGCCCAGAGTCATTCTGTCGAGAAAATGCTGGGCATGTGAGTGGGTACGTACCTCGGTGCCGATGAAGGCGACTTTTTTGCGTGGTGCATCGGTTTTGGCGGAAGTTTTTGCCGTAAAGGCGAGTGATAATGTCGATGCAGCAAGAAACTGACGACGGTCCAGACGTGATTTTTCGATAGCCATGAGTGTGGATGCTCCGCAAATTGGAGGGAGGTACTCGGGTCGGGTGGGAACGATAGACGCCAGTTCTGGCGAAATTTGTTGGAACGCAATGGAGGGGAACTTGATTTTGCCAGTCCTCTGATTAGAAAGCAAGCCTTGCGTACAGAATTCCTTGGAGCGTAAAATTCGGATCCGTACATCTATTGTCAGTCATTCAAATTGGTGGAACTCCAATCAAAAATTGAGGGCCGACCCCATGGCGAGCAAGAACAGGCGTAAATTTCTAATCCAGTCCAGCTCTATCCTGATAGCCGCTGGGACCATTTCCAAGCATGCTGGGGCCGCCCCTATGACCACCGCCAAAGAAGTGATTGCGGATCACGAAACCCGAATTAAGCCCTTGGAGATTGTCACCGGCGATGCCTGGTGGACTGCCAATGTGACCGGCAAGGACGAAGATTTTGCCGCCAAAGAAAAGGCTCAGAATAAGCTCGACGCGGCACTTGCCGACCCCTTGAGATTTTCAAAAATCAAAGCGGTCAGAGAGGCTGGTGTCGCTGATCCAAGTGAAAAACGACAGATCGAACTGCTTTATCTGCAATCACTTGAGAAACAGGTCGACCCTAAGTTACTGGAAAAGATTACGGCCAAAGCCAATTCAATTGAAAAGGCATTCAATGTCTACAGGGCCAAGGTCGGTGGAGTGGAGCTGGCCGACAGCAAGATTCGCGAACGTTTGAAAGAATCCAAAAGTAGCGATGAGCGAAAAGCGGTATGGGAGGCCAGTAAGGGCGTCGGCGCGGCTGTGGAAAGCGATCTCAAAGAGCTTGTCAGGCTTCGTAACGAATCCGCCAAAAACCTTGGATTCCCTGACTATCACGTCATGATGCTTGCCTTGAACGAGCAGAAGCAGTCGGACGTGATCGCTTTGTTCGACGAGCTTGATACGCTTACCAGAAAGCCGTTTGAGGAGCTGAAATCGACCATCGACTCGGTTCTGGCCAGGCAGTGCGGAATCTCCGTAGACGAACTTCGCCCGTGGCACTATCACGACCCTTTCTTTCAAGAAACGCCTGCCGTTTTTGATGCGAATTTGGACGAACCTTATGCCAAGGCGGATATTCTGAAACTTTGCCGCGAATTTTACGCCGGCATTGGTTTGCCGATTGAAGATGTGATTGCCCGAAGCGATCTTTATGAGAAGCCTGGCAAGAGTCCTCACGCTTTTTGTATTGATGTCAATCGGATGGGCGATGTGCGGGTTCTGGCCAATATTGTGAACAACGAATATTGGATGGGAACCATGCTCCACGAGCTGGGCCATGCAGTGTATTCGAGCCGAAACATCCCTCAATCCGTGCCATATCTCCTGAGGGGAGAGGCTCATATACTGGCCACCGAGGGGGTGGCCATGCAATTTGAGCAATTTAGCAAGGATGCAGACTGGCTTGCCGCCATGGGTGTGAAAGTGGAAAACCCGAAGGCTTATGACGAAGCTGGCTCAAAGGCCAAGCGTGGGCACCTTCTGATTTTCTCCAGGTGGTGTCAGGTCATGCTTCGTTTCGAAAAAGCCATGTATGCCGACCCTTCCCAGGATCTCAACAAACTCTGGTGGGATCTGGTTGAAAAGTATCAGGGCCTGAAGCGTCCAGAAGGTCGGAACCAGCCCGACTATGGGGCCAAGATTCACATCGTGAGTTCGCCGGCCTATTATCATAACTATATGATGGGCCAGCTATTTGCATCGCAAGTGCATCACACCATTTGCCGGGAAGTGTTGGGCGGAGTATCGCCCGCCAAGGCCAGTTATGTGGGCAACCCCAAGGTCGGCCAGTTCATGGTCGAGAAGGTCTTTGCGCCTGGGCGAAGCCTGAGCTGGAAAGAGCTGGCCCAGTTCGCAACCGGCGAACCTCTTTCTGCCAAAGCGTTTGCAGCCGATTTTAAAGGCGACTGAGCGTGGCTTTGGAGAAGAGGTAGGATTAGTGTCCCCTCAAGACTGTTAATTGGCGCTAGCCCCGGTTCCGAATATTCAACCGAACCGTGGCTTGCGCCATCTTTCTAGCCGGTCTTGGCGCTAGCCCCGGTTCCGGATGTTCAAGTAATGCGTGGTTATCGCCATCTTTCTAGCCGGTCTTGGCGCTAGCCCCGGTTCCGCATTTAAAATCGAACCGGGGCTAGCGCCAAGACCGGCTAGGTAAACCCAAATCGAATCGAACCGGGGCTAGC
>Ga0208720_1000426_pt1 | contig 10550 bp, 8 predicted proteins | sample LakMenEpi20Apr10_FD_150716 | JGI IMG/M metagenome (GOLD analysis project Ga0208720, IMG submission 150716) | Freshwater microbial communities from Lake Mendota, WI - 20APR2010 deep hole epilimnion (SPAdes) | ecosystem: Environmental > Aquatic > Freshwater > Lake > Epilimnion/Euphotic zone ...
CACAGGTGGCAGGGTGCCTCGCAGTGGCTCAGATTGCCTTAGGACGTCTGGCTGAAACCACAGAGGGTGGGGGGCAAGCCCGACCCAAGGCTGATCCCACAACTGACTAGTAGAGACAACAACCCAAGCCGGGGTGATCTGGATCGAATCGGCGAAAAAACTTTTTGAAAAGATTGTCTTAAAATCGTAAGTTTATGATATAAAACGAATTAAGGTGATAAAAAATTGCGGACAAGTCTCCATGACCACTAGGACGGCCGTTTTAGGCGAAGGCGGTGGATCATCTATCAAGCAGTCGTTTGTCTAACGAATCGATCTCGTCCCTGATCTGGTTGGTATTTGGTTTCGGGTTCTGCGATTCCAGGGTTTTCAGGAGAGTGTTGAGCAGGCCATAACGTTCGATCAGATGTATGGATTGCAGGCCGGGCAGGTTTGGTGGAATGCGGAATGCTTCGAAGGCTTTGAGCATGATGTCTGTGGCTTCATCCGTTTTTGATTGGGACAGCTTGATTCTACCCAAGACTGGTGCAGTACGATTACCTATGCTGAGCAGGCGTAAATAATCTTTGTCGTCCGGTTTTGCTTGAGAGGCAATTTCCAGGAGCCGGCTGAGCATGGCCATGGATTCATCGGTGAAACCGATGTCGCGCAGGGCGACAGCATCACGAAAGTAGGCATCAATCCGATCGTCTGTGAGTTCTTTTTCAAAGTATGGCCTTTTCAGATAGTTTTCAATGCTTTCGCGATTCATGTTCTTGGCTTTTACGCTTAGCAGCAAAGCGTCGCGCTGAGTTTGAACGTTGCCAAGTTCGTTTGTAATCTGGGAGAGATTGCGGACGCTGGAAAACAAAAGGTTACGAAACGCGTCGCTCTCAAAGCCGGCCTCTATGGCGGCGTTTTTGGAAAGCGTGGCAGAGGCTTCCACCTTTTGGCGCAAGTCATTTTCAACAAAAGCGAACGCACTGGCCAGGGCCAGCATGGAAAAGAGCAATGTGAGAATGCAGCAGAGGGAGGCAGCCAGGACCACATTCCGTTTGCACAACCTGTAAAGCCTGCTGACCGGGCCAAGGGGTCGTGCCATGATGGGGCGGTTGTCGAGAAATCGCTGGAGATCGTCGGCCAGCTCTTTGGCTGATGCGTACCGTTCCGATGGCTCTTTGCGCAGGCATTTCATGCAGATGGTATCAAGATCGCGCGGAATCCCGGAGAGAATCAGTCGGGGCGAGATTGGTTCATCCTCGTTCACCATCCGCAGGGTCTGCATGGTGTTTTCTGCCACCAGAGGCGGGCGGCCGATGAGGAATTCGTAGAGCACCACGCCGATGGAGTAGATGTCCGTGGACGGGCCGATTTCGTTTTGCTTGCCTCGCGTTTGTTCGGGCGACATGTACGCAGGCGTGCCGATGATGGCGTTTGCGCTGGTCAGGCGGGAGTCGTTGATAATTGGGCAAGCCAGGCCGAAGTCGGAGACTTTCAGGGTAATCTCGGCCGGCAGGGGTTTGTCGGGATCCAACGGCTGAACCACAAGCAGGTTTGAGGGCTTGATATCGCGGTGCAGGATGCCCTGTTCATGAGCGTGCTGCACAGCACTAGCCACACTGGCCACAAGCCGGGCTGCCAGACGCGGTGGCAGCGTGTTTTTGGTAACCAGATTACTGGCGGCCCCGCCGGCGACAAGTTCCATAACGATATATGGCGGATCATGATAAGGCTTGATCTCAAAAGCCTTCACAATACCGGGGTGGTCAAGCCGGGCCAGGGCACGGGCTTCGCGTTCAAGTCGAGATAGGCTGGTGTCATTAAAAATCTGGGTGTTCAGGACCTTCACCGCCACACGTCTGTGCATGTGAGAGTCCAAGCATTCATAAACAGTGCTGGAGCCACCCTTGCCGAGCTGGCTGACCAGCTCAAACGGGCCGATCATTTCGCCGATCTCAACTTGAAATTCGGGTTCAGGCGGGCACTGGAAGTATGCCTGAAAGGCCTCGTATTCGCTAGTTTCGGCGGCCGAGGGGGCCGGGGCGGGCTTGATATTGAGTTCTGAGCTATAAATCAGCCTGGCGATTTCAGCTTCACAGGCCGGGCAATCGGGCAGGTGCTGTATCAAGGCCTGATGCTGGGGTTCCGGCAGGAGGCCTTCCGTAAACTTGTTTAATTCCTGTAAGGTAAATTTCAGACAGGGCTTATGGTCTGGCGGTGGCTGGTGGGTCATCGGTCCTGTCTCTCCAGTTCGGCCAGTTCCTGGCGGATGAGTTTGCGGACATGTGAGACGCGATCATAAACCTGCACAGGCTGAATGTTCATGGCCAGGGCCACCTGAGCGATCGGTTCGCTGTTCAGCGAAATCCGTTCGTAAGTCTCCCATACTTCAGGGCTTGACCGCTGACGCACATGGGCCAGAGCCAGGTTGAGAACCTCTTCGGTGGCCCAGGCGTCGAAGAGTTCCATGAGGTGATTGGCGGCGAGTTTTGTGCTGATCAGGCCCCAGTTCTGGGCACGCACAGGGTCGGTCTCGCGCTGGGCCAATTGCCGCTGGGTATCTTCGATGAGTTGCATCCAACTGCTGTAGGCCAGAGTTTTGAGCCAGGCCCTGAAGCTGCCTTTGTGCATATGATGAAACGACTTAAGGCCGCCCATGACACGCATCATGCTTTCCTGGAGAACGTCTTCCATGTCGTGCGGGTTAACGCCCCAATGCTTGAACCAGAGGAAGAAGAGTCGCTTGTAGCGATCCACAAAAATGGCCCAGGCCTCAGCGCGAAAGCGTGAGTCGCCCATGCGGCCCAACAAGCTCAGGTCTGTGTTTTTGGACGATGGATGGCTCAAGAATTGACCTGGAAAAGTGCGACTGGATCGGCCATGAATCTTTTAAATCGGTCTTTGTTGCCGGACCCACAAGCCGTATCAAATATAGCCCTTCAATATGAATTCACAAACTCTTTTTTTAAAGATCATGACCCCCAGCCCGGATTTTGTACACTCCTCTGATTCGATGCTTAATTGTATTTTTCAACTCAGTAAATTCCAGATCAACTTGCCATAGACGCAGAATGACTCATATTCCATGGTGAATTTCTCAGTGTTGTTTTGACTTGTAGAATTGATTCAAACGCTTTACCTGATAGCTACCGATATGAAAAATCGCTGTTTTTGAAACGTATCCTTGGAAATGCAATTCCGCTTGAGCCAGCAATTTCCTTGAATGCGGCTTACAAATACAATTCAAGCAGTTTGAAAAGCGCTCCGGTTTGTACCCTATATTCAAAGCGTGAGATAGTGGATTGCGAAGCCAGATGAACGCGATCGTGGTGGGGGATCGGCCCGCGAACAGCTTGTAGGTTGAATAGTATTGGATCTCTGGACGTTTGCCAGAAAACCTAACCTACCCCAAATTGGGAAATTATTTCCGGCCTGATTTTAATCAAACGTTCCCAATCAGTTTAAACCCAGTCACTGGTCACCGCTTTATAAGTGGTTTTTGCTTTCGTGAACCCAAGGTCCCGATACATCCGCACAGCATTCGGATTTTCAGCCGTTACTTCGAGCATGGCCTTGCGTAAGCCGTAATTTAAGAATCCTTCTAACGCCTTTGAAACCAATGCCTTTCCGAGCCCCTTGCGGCGATAACCGGGAAGCACGGCCACGTTTTGGATCGAACCGAAACCGGTGCGGTCAACCACGCCCTGAATGGTCGCGCAATAGCCTTGGTCGCATCCGATCAGCCAGGTGGCCTGAGGCAGAAACCCTGGCTTGAGACGAATCTCACGCATAAGCCTCTGGCAGCCCCAGCGGTCGCCCAAGATTGGGAAAACGTGGCTGTCCACCTCTTGACTAAAGCTCAAAAACTTGATTTCGGCATGAAGATCCAGCAGATTTTCTGACCATTCGCGCCAGAAGTATCCTTCAGGCAGGCTGCTGGACGGCTTCCAGGAGCTCAAATCCAGCTCCATCCGAAATCGTTTGAAGTAGGTTACGGCCATCGCTTCAGCCCATTTTGTTGTTGCCGACCAAGTCCGTTCACCCAGATTCATCTCTCCGTGTGTCAAATCTTAAGCCATGTTTCAAGGGCCGTCAATCCAATCGCTCGCAATTGAGTGAATCTCAAACGCTCTATGCAACAACACACCCGATTGTTTAAGTTGGATCGCATGGATACTCGATGATTTTGGTGACTCATGAGTCAGAAAAAAGGATCCGGAATTGAATATGAATACACCACGCCGGATTGCCATGTGGTCAGGGCCCAGAAATATCTCGACCGCCATGCTGCGTTCGTGGGGCAGCCGTGCGGACACTTTTGTCTGCGACGAACCACTTTACGCACATTATTTGAAGTTGACCCGGTTGCCACATCCGGGAATCGACGAGGTGATCGCTGCCCAGGAAACCGACTGGCAGAAAGTGGTCGATTGGTTGACTGGCCCTGTTCCAGAAAATCGGCCTGTTTTCTATCAGAAACATATGACTCATCACATGTTACCGAATATTAAGCGTGATTGGCTCGATCAGGTCACAAACGCTTTTCTGATTCGCGACCCTCGCGACATGATCATATCGCTTGCAAAAGGTCTGCCGAAAGTTCGAATTGAGGATACAGGGCTGGTTCAGCAACTCGAGATTTTCGTCGATGTTTGCAATCGAAATGGCTCGATTCCAGTTGTGGTCGATGCCCGCGATGTTCAGAACCATCCGGAAATCATTTTGCCAAAATTGTGCGAAGCGGTCGACGTTGCATTTGACCAGGCCATGCTGAGTTGGACAGCCGGAACGCGTTCCACAGACGGTATTTGGGCCAAATACTGGTATGCCAATGTCGAGAAATCGACAAAATTTGAACCCTATCAATCCAAAAACGAGCCAGTGCCGCCTGAATGTCAAGCCATTCTGGATGAATGTATTACAATTTACGATCAAATGGCCAAACACCGGATTCAGCCCTGATATTAAGAACTCAAGCACAGAGGATTAATCCATGCTTCAGAAATACAATCCTGTCAACGAGAACCTGATTTACTGTGTGAATGGGAAACTTCTCAAGCGCGATGAACCTGGCATCAGCCCATTTGATTCGGTGGTGCAGGGCGGGGATGCCGTTTGGGAAGGGCTGAGGCTTTACAACGGTCGCATTTTCAGGCTGACGGAGCATTTAGACAGGCTTCGCGATTCAGCAAAGGCTTTGGCGTTTACGGAAATTCCTTCGCACGATGCCATCATCAATGCAATTCGTAATACACTTGAAGCCAATAAAATGGTGGATGGAGTGCATATCAGGCTGACCTTGACGAGAGGCATCAAAGTCACATCAGGGATGGATCCCCGGCTGAATAAACAAGGACCGACTCTCATTGTTTTGCCAGAATTCAAGCCACCGGTTTATGACAAATCAGGCTTGAAACTGGCGACATCCAGCGTGCGTCGACCATCACCCGATGTGATGGATCCGAAAATTCATCACAACAATCTGATCAATTCGATTCTCGCCAAAATTGAGGCCAATCTATCAGGCGCAGACGATGCCGTGATGCTTGATTCACGTGGCTTTGTAGCGGAAACAAATGCAACCCACCTGTTTCTGGTAAAAAATGGTGTGGTTCACACGCCCAGAGGGGTGGCGTGCCCGGGCGGAATCACGCGATCGGTGGTTCTGGAGATGGCTCCAGAGTTGCAAATTCAAGTGATTGTGGAAGATCTGTCACTGGTCGATTTTTATAAGGCGGATGAAGTCTTCTGTACAGGAACGATGGGCGAGTTGGCTCCAGTGGTGACAATCGATTCGCGAACGATTGGCGATGGTCAGATCGGCCCTGTCACGATTCGACTCTCAGAGGCTTTCGCGGCCAAAGTTGCGGTGGAAGGAACAATCGTGGTGGATTCCGTGAATTGATTTGACATGGACGTTTGGAACGTTGATAGTTGGGAGTCATCAACCAGGATCTTTGAATAGGATTGGACAATTTTCATGAGTTTCAGCGACGATTTCGATCCCTACTCCCCGCCCAAAGCCGAACAAAACAAGCCGGTTGCGACAGAGATGATCGGTCTTGCGAAGGATTTTACGACTGGCGATGTCCTGAGCCGAAGCTGGCAGATTTTTCGGAGTCGGATGGGGCTAGTCATGGGAACGTGCCTTGCATCCTTCCTTCTCAGCAGTCTACCAGGTATGATTTCATCCATCATTTCACCAAACGATCCTGAGGCACCTCCGAATCCACTTGCGATTCTGATAGGCCTGATTGGAGCCGTTTTTGGCATCTATTTGCAGTGCGGCTTGTTTACTTTCTTAATCAATCTGGCTTCTGGACGGAAATCGGAATTCAACGACCTTTTCCGGGGTGGGCCGATTGTCATCAAAGCGATATTGGGGGCATTGCTATTTGGGGTTGCAGGTGGAGCTGTATTTGCCATCGGATTTGCTACGATTGCCTTGCTGTTTACTGTTGCAGGTGGGGCTGGTGTTGCCATAGGAGTTCTGGGGTGGATGTGCGTGGCTTCAGTCATCTTCACACGCTTCTCGCAATATTTCTATCTACTGGTGGATCGTGAAATTGGAGTGATTGAAAGTTTTAATCTTTCGTCACAATTGATGAAGGGCCGATTCTGGCAATACAACATTTTTCTATTGACATGTGGATTAATCAATCTGGCCACGATTGTTACTTTATTCACCGGTCTATTGCTGACCATTCCGCTGAGCATGATTGCTTCAGCCGTATTTTATCTGGCCATCACCGGTCAGCCTGTCGCCGATCCGATGGCTTTTAATACAAATTCGCAAGACGAGTTCGTCTGAGGACTAGGAGGTTTGGGTGGAATTGGCAATGTTTAATGCTGGTTCATGGATGAAAAGGTTTTCATCAATTTTCTGGATTCACATTGTCAATCCGGATAGATCCATCGTACTATGAATAGTACGATCTGATTTCGGACGGAAAACCGGTGGAATCGAGTGGTCAGGACGATCTGGCACAGCGGTTTTCATCGGAAATCATATCCGTTTCTAAGTGAGAGAAGGGACCGCGACGATGGGCCAGTCTCGCCTAAATACATTTCTGAAAGTCGTTTCTGCAACAGTGGTTGGCATCTCCATATGCCAACCGGTGCAAGCCCAGTCTGGCCACGGCCATGGCGGGCATCATCAAAGTACCTCAAGCTGGCAGTTTACTCCAAATACCAGCTCGCTCTATGCCAATCAACCGTTTACGATTTCTGGCACCGTCGGGTTTCAGAATAATCCGACCACTTCGCTCTATGCCAATCAACCGTTTACGATTTCTGGCACCGTCGGGTTTCAGAATAATCCGACCACGGTTGGACTTCATTCGAACTTTAATTCCAGAAGTTGCCTGGCCACACCCCGTCGATCTTTTTACGGAAATAATGGGTCCGGGTTTGGCGTGATCCCAGGTCTTGCGATTGTGGCGCCTGGCTGGGCTGGTTATCCCTTTGGCGGCTATGGTTATAGCGGATATGGTGTTGGTTACTCAGGCTGGGGAAACAATAATTATTACAGCCGGGGCTATTACCTCAACAACGGCTTTAATCCTTGGATCAATCCATTTCCAATCTGGGGATTCAATGGGAATCAAAACTGGAATGGTAACGGATTTGTTTTGAACAACGGTTTTTTTGGAGCGATGAACGAGGTGGTGGAACGTGGCAATGCACGATTTGGGCCAGCCCGACCAGTGCGTCAGCAGAAGGCCCAGAACCGAAATGGGATGCAGGTTTTGCCCATGCAAAATCAGGGCGGGTTGAATGCAATCGCACCTCGACCGATCGCGGCGATCAACATCGGCCCTAACGATCCGCTCCGGCCACCGACACCTCAACCGGATCTGGACGCACAATTTCAGCTGGCCAGGGCAGATCAAATGGCTAGCCGGATCATCGAACCAACCATTCCGCCCCGCACAGTTCGGCCACCCATGCCGCGATCTGTTGCAGGTGAAGGTCGTAAACCGAAGGCTTTATTTCCTGTGAATGCGACACTCGCTCAAAAGCATGATTGGATTGTGGAACGACTACAGACCGGCGACAGACTGGCCCGAAATGGAGTGCTGGACGAAGCCCGTGAACGCTATGAAACGCTCGCCAAAACCATGACCAATCAAGCTGGCCCGTGGTTGAGAATCGCTCAGATTGAAGTCTTGGCAGGTCGCCCTGATCAGGCTCTTTTGGCATGGCAGGAAGCTGCCAGGCGTGAAGCCGGCACAGTGGCTGGCTATTCCAAACTTCTTAAATGGACAGACATTGCAGATCAACATGCGATCTCTCAGGCCAGAAAATCTCTCGACAACTGGCTTGAGCAAGAAAGTTTGAAAGATTTGGTCGGTCTGCGCGCCACAATCCGTGGTTCCGAAGTTCAAGAGGTTGCCATAACGCCTTGACTGAAATAAGAATAGGTGCAATTCAGGCGGTATGAATGACACCTGTTGTCAATCGTACCGCTTTTGTTTTGGTCATTTTTTACTAGTCGATTCTGAAACTTTCGAACACAATAGGAGTAAAGGGTTGCACGACAAGCCTTCGCTTCACAAACTCCAAATCCTACGAAAAATCTCATGGTCCCTATCGATCGCTACTATGCTGCCTGTTGTCAAACAGACTTCCCATGCCCTGCCGATCGTTCCGAACTTGCGGAACGGGTCTCAAAGTGCATCGAATTCATTGAGCGGGCGGTGGTCGGTTATGAGCCGTTTTTTGACATAAAGCTTGTGGTATTCCCAGAGTTTGTTCACGCAGCACCAATCTATGGAACGGTTCAGGAACTGGCTGACAAACTGGCCGTGACCGTGCCCAACGAATTTACCGATCAATACGCCAAAGCCGCTAAAAAGCACGGTGTATATATCGTGGCAGGCACGTTTCTGGAAGTGGATCCACTCCACCCTGGACACGTTTTTAACACCTCCTGCCTGATCGGTCCCGATGGTGTGGTGATGAAGTATCGCAAGGTTCAGCCCTGGATTCCCTGGGAAATTCACACCAGTCCTGCCACCCTGACAACCGATCCGCTCGAGCTTTTTCCAGTGGCGGATACCGAGATCGGCAAGATCGGAATTGCGATCTGCTACGACTGGCTTTTTCCCGAAGTCCTGCGTGGGCTTGCCTTAAATGGGGCTGAGGTTCTGGTTCGGGTCTCGGCCTATATGGATCCGTGGGGAGCCACTCCGCCCATGGATTGGTGGACTCTGTTTAATCGCACTCGAGCGATCGAAAACCTATGCCATGTCGTGGCTTGCAATCAAGGGGCCAAGCTCGGGAACTATCCTCCATTTTCATGGCCGGGCGGTTCCATGATTGTCGACTACGATGGTCGGATCATGACTCAGGCCGATCCTGGGCCTGGGGAAAAAATCGTGGTTGGGCCTGTTGATCTGGCCGCCCAGCGTGCTGAGCGGCATCGGCGGCGCGGTCACCAAACACTGTCTCATCGGTTCAACTCGTTTTATCATGGTCAGTCTAAGCAGGATTGAAGCTTCCACTGAGATTGCCAATTCTTTCACGGACACCACCGCTCATAACTCTGAACTGAAAAAGTAGGGATTCATGAACCAGTCGCCATTTTTCAAGGAGATTCCGCCCGGCCCGATCGGTCCCCGGCCGGACGAAAACGCCCCTCCAGCCTGGTTCAAGGCCGCCTGGGTTTTTGGGATTGTTGGAGTTCTAACCGCTGTGGCAGGCGGGTTCTACCTGCTTTCAGGCCCTGATTCGAATATGGGCCCCGATATTTTTGAGGCCACCAAAACTGAGCCTCAAAAAAATGACGATACTTTGATCGTCGCAAATCCAACCTCGACTAAAACCGAAGAAATCGAGGCTGTTTCAAACAAATCTTTGAATGATGCAAGAAAAGCGGAATCGGTTGTTCTGACTGCAGAAGCGGTTGCGATTGATAAAAACGCGCCCCCACCCGGCCCTTGGCTGGAGCCTCATTATCGCGGCCTTGGCCACATGGAACGCTATGAATATGATCAGGCCGTGGCCGCATTTCGAGAAGTTTTAGCCCTTCAGCCCGACTGGCCCGGCTCGAAAATCAATCTCGCCATTGCCCGACTCAACCAGACGGGAACCGAGGCTGAAGCCTCGAAGAATTCACGCACGGGTGGTGGTGAGGCCAAGTCAAATTTCGACGAAGCCCTTGAGCTTCTTGACGCCGTGATCCTCAAGCATCCCGGGCAACTCCACGCCCACTATTCCCGCGGAATTATTCTCGAATATGTTGGCCGGCTGGCTGAAGCGCACAAGGACTTCCGGATTGTGGCTGTGAAGGATCCAGCCGATGGCTATGCCTGGTACAAAGTTGGTTCGACCCTGACCTCGGCCGACGATCCGAACCAGCCTGCCGGGCCTGATCAGGCTCCGGAACTGGTCTCGATCTTTGAACGTGCTCTCTCATGCAACCCCTATTTGGTACCAGCTTTATATCGGTTACAGATGGCCTATGCCATGGCCGGCGACCGCACTGCCCAGCGTGCAACCATCGAACGCTGGACCAAGCTCAACAGCAAGGCCAATGCAGCGGCTTATGGCGATACTGCCGAGACTTT
>Ga0208720_1000429_pt1 | contig 10489 bp, 9 predicted proteins | sample LakMenEpi20Apr10_FD_150716 | JGI IMG/M metagenome (GOLD analysis project Ga0208720, IMG submission 150716) | Freshwater microbial communities from Lake Mendota, WI - 20APR2010 deep hole epilimnion (SPAdes) | ecosystem: Environmental > Aquatic > Freshwater > Lake > Epilimnion/Euphotic zone ...
TGACAACTCGCTTGACCTTGCCAGATCCGTCTCAGAAATGGGCCGAAGATTGAACGCAACGCCCAGATTTGCTTGAAAGGGCGTGATTCAAGCCGTTTTAGCCACAGATTCACACGGAACTACACGGATGGCTAGGCAGTTAAGACCTCTTGACTACATGTGGGAGACATTCGATACCAACGGCACTTCTGAGGTTTTCAGAATTCGCCGAAGTGGCGCAGAACGGATTCAAAGACTGAACCCATCGGGCCTTCTGCGTTCGAAAACGGTTCAGGGCCATTGCCGATAAAGAGTGGTCGATCAAGAGGGTCTGCCGATGCCAGGCCGTGGCTGCCTTTGACCAGTGAAGCGTCGAGCGGGATGACGTTGAAAAGTGTGCGGAAGCCGAGTTTTTTGCGGATCAGTTTTCTGGCCATTTTCAACATCGGAAACTTCAGCTCAGGATCAAAGAAAAGCTCACAGGCGTCGTAACCGGGCTTGCGGTGAATGTCGACCGTTCTGGCATAGTCGGGAGCCTCTGCATCGTCCATCCAGAATGGGTAAATGAAGTGCGCGTCAGGATCTGAAAGGGCGACAATCTCTCCACTTCGCGGGAGATTCAGGCCAATCGATTCGCGGGCATCGCCTACAAACACTTGCCCCACTCCATCCATCTGGGCCACAAGTTCAGCCACAGCCTGAATTGCCGAACGATCACGCACCACGATATGGGCCAACTGGTGATCGACCACCGCAAAAGCTCGACTGTCCAAGGGATTAAACACTTCTCCAAAAGGGCCACTTCGGGCGTTCAGGTACCCTGCCCTGCGAAGTTCACGATTGATGGCCACGGGTTTGGAGACATCGCAATGACCGTATTCGCTGACCACCCAAACATCAGCTCCAACACGCTTTGCAGCTTCAAGAATCGGTGTGGTGGCGGTATCCAGCTCATTCACCAGTTTTGCCATATCGCAGCCAGAAGGGCCGTGGCGTTGTGGTTCGTAATCCAGGTGGGGCAAATACATCAGGGTGAGGTCGGGTAAATGTTCGCCCAGCACTTGCGAGCCAGCCATGCTGATCCAGGTGGTGGCTGGGAGGCCAGCTTTTGGGCCCCAGAAGGTGTGAAATGGAAATGGCCCGAGGATGGCTTCGAGATTCTCCGTCAGGCCGTCGGGCGATCCGAGAACTCCGAACGCCTTGTTCCCATCGGCGGCATAGTAAGGCTTTGGGGTCACGCTGTAGGCTACATTGGCGCCCTGGTTGAACCACCAGAAGAGTTTGGCGGTTCGAAAATTCTGGCCACGCGATTGGAAACGCTGCTTGAGAACGTCGTAGAATGTGGGTGACTGGATCAAGTCGCGTGATTGCTGCCAGAACCGGACCTCGCCGGTGTCGCGAAAGTACCAGCCGTTGCCCACCACTCCGTGTTCTTGTGGCAATTTGCCGGTCAGCATGGTGGCCTGAGCCGTGCAGGTGACGGCGGGGAGAACCTCGTTCAAGCCTTTCACCCAGCCGGCCTGCGCCAGAGCGTTCAGACGGGGGGCGTGGGCGAGCAGTCGCCGAGTCAGGCCCACAGCGTTTAGAATGACCAGTGGGCGATGCGTGGATGGTGTCGTCATTGCGGCTTGAACGCCTCTGTTTCAAAGGTTTCCGGGAGGATCAAAACGAGCCCATGCCGACCCAATTCCCTGCCTATTCCTATGTCCCAGGCGGAGGGTGGCCGCATCCGAAGTCACATCCGGCGGGCCATTCCTATCATATCATTGAATCGAAGCCGTTGGCGATCGATCCTGGCAGGTGGCGTGAAAGTCCAGAATATCAGTCGGGAATCGAGCTTTTCAACGCTGGCTATTATTGGGAAGCCCACGAAGTCTGGGAAGGACTTTGGCATGCTGCAGGCCGATCAGGCGATATTGCCGATTTTTTCAAGGCTCTGATCAAGTTGGCCGCCTCAGGGGTGAAGCTGAGGGAAGGTGTCATGGCAGGAGCGATCACACATGCTCGGCGAGCGGAGGATTTGTTTCGCAAGCTGCTTGACAGCAATAAATTGAACGAGTTCGGGCAAGATTTAAATGAGCTGATCGAGTGGTGTCAGGAGATTCAGTCAAGCCCGATGGAGTTGGACCCGTCGTTAAGAAAAGCGCCTGTTGTGGTCATTTTTCATCGTAGGCTCGATACGTTGTCGTGAACAAGAGTCAGTTGATTGATAACCTTCCATCAGTTTTTGGATGCCTGAAATTTAAAACTATCGTTGGTAAAAATGGGCAGGCAACATATAATGGACACAAAGCTCTCCTCATCCCCGCGACATACTCAAAGCGGGACAAATCTATCATCTCAGGTCGTGACGCACGATGATGGTTGCCAGCAAGCCACAAAAAAGCTTGATTCAAGCCACTGATGAAGAAGTGAAGCTTCATAAATGGATTGAAAGCGAGAAAGCCGGCCGTGATTTGGGCGAAAAGGCCATCCACGACTGGCTGGTGCACCATTGGGACCGTTTTTTAAGACAGCGATGGGTGGAGCACCTGCAAGGACAAGTTTTCTGGCACGAACTTGACCACTCCGATTTCGGGCTCTTTCAGCGATGCTTTTGCGGTAACCCGCTTGCCGAAAAAATCATTGGCCTTTATAAAGCCGGTGGGAAAAATGGCGAGAATCTGGGGATTGTTCAACGAGCCCGCAGCGAGGGCTGGCCGATTGAAGAGGTCTTTGAGATCCTCGAAACCCTCGACATCAACAGCCGAAGACTCGCCTGCCAACTTGAAGTACGTTTAACCATCGCAAATTCACAATTTTAAAAAAAGAGGCGACCCACATCAGTGAATCGCCACTTTTCGATCTATCACAGGTCTTTATTTCATAACGCTTTATGAGTCAGCCAGTCCACCAGAGTGGCCACATAGCAGCCTGTCCCACCAGCATCGCGTGTGGAACTGTCGGAATCCGACCAACTGGGGCCGGCGATGTCCAGATGCGTCCATTTGCAATCGCCCACAAAATGCTGAAGGAACTTGGCAGCCGTAATGGCCCCTCCCCATCTTGAACCGACATTCTTCAGGTCAGAAACCGTGCTCTTGAGCTGATCCTTAAAGTCGTCGTCGATCGGCATCCGCCAAAGCCTTTCGCCCACGCGACTTGAAGCCGTGCTGAGGTCGCTGGCCATTTGGTCGTCGTTGCTGAACAGGCCCGCAATCCGATTCCCAAGGGCCACGACGCATGCTCCGGTGAGTGTGGCAAGATCCACAATCGCAGTTGGCTTCTGCTCAGCGGCATACGCCAGAGCGTCGGCCAGAATGAGGCGGCCTTCAGCGTCGGTGTTGAGAATTTCCACCGTGGTGCCGTCACGCATCGTCAAAACATCTCCAAGTTTGACGGCCAGCCCACCGGTCATGTTTTCAGTGATCGGCATATAGGCCACCACATTGACCCTGACCTTCGATTCAGCCAGTCGAGAGATCACAGAGAGCGCCACAGCCGCCCCTGTCATGTCGTTTTTCATGTCTTCCATTGAAGCGGAAGGTTTCAGGGAAAGACCCCCTGAGTCGAACGTAACCCCTTTGCCGACAATGGCGTAGTGGTCGGCTGAATCCGTGCCGGCTCCGTTGTATTTGAGAATCACAAATCGAGGGGGCCGGGCGGAACCTGCGGCAACGCCCAGCAGACCACCGAAACGCTCAGCCCGAATCCTTTGTTCGTCCCAAACTTCCACTTCACAGCCAGCGGCAGCCGCTATCACAGCCGCTTTTTCAGCCAGCCGTTCCGGACATTTTTCATCGGGCGTAGTGTTGCCCAGCTCGCGAGCCAGATTCACACTATGGCCAACCCCAACGGCAAACTCGAATTGAGCGTCGTCGAGCTTGCTGGAATGGTTCAAAAAGGTGAGGCTGCCAAATGGATGGCGATTGGCTTCTTTTTTCCTGAGGCCAGGCCCCTTGGTGCCTACAATCCAGCCACGGATCTGGGCGGCTTCTTCACTATCAGTCAGCACGACCGTCACTGAACGGCCCGGCTTTGAGGCCAGTGATTTGGAAGCAGATGTTGCGGCTTCAAAAGCTTTGAGGGGCGAGAATTTTGCCGATTCACCGAGTCCATAAAACAGGATGGCAGGGAGGTTTGAGCTGGCAGGTGGATAAACGGCCAGAGATTCGCCAACCCCTGTGGGAGCTTCGCCGGACGGTGGCAGGTAGTCGACCAGATTCCTCAGGTCAGGCGCATTCGCAAGCCGGTCGCGAACGAGTTCGACTTCTTTATGCAAGCCGATGGCCAGCCAGTGGATGCGTTTGGTTGAGTCGGTAGCCGGATCAGGCTGATGGGACCAGGATGAACTTCGTTGGATTTGCATGATTTGATAAGCAGCCGTGCAGTGAGTGTTCGAAAAGAATGGTTGTTCAGAGGTCCGTTCCTCGCCAGCCAAATATGCCAGAATCGTTTAGGGTGCGCCAAGAGATTTTGAAAAATCCGGGGTTGTCGAGAATCGAGGATCTGATAGTTTAACCCTACATTCGCAGGAATGGCGTGATTCGTAATCTGGCTTTGGCACGATGCCTGCCTGTATTGATTCGCACGTAAAATTCCTGTCCTCAGGCATGGATGCCGCAAAGCTATGAGAAAAATTCGCCTTTCTCACTCCCGAATTTTTTGTGCCATGATATGGACCGTCATGGCTCTGGCCAGCACTGGTTGCGTGGAGCGTCGTTATACGATCCGCTCAAATCCACCAGGTGCCTTGGTTTATGTCAATGGTGAAGAGATCGGCACCACACCGGTTTCTCGCAGTTTCACCTATTATGGTGATCGCGATATCACGTTGATTCAAGACGGCTTTGAGACCCAGCGTGTGACTCAGCCGATGAAGGCCCCGTGGTGGGACAATCTCTTCACAGAGTTTTTCTCTGAGAATCTGACCCCCTGGACCATGCGTGACGAACGCGAGTTGAACTTCGATATGCAGCCAGTCCAAAACGCCCCTGTCGGCGACTTGATGGGCCGGGCTGAACAATTGCGAACCGAGGGCAAGTCTGGCACTCCGGCAGCTCTCACGGAGCCTAAACGCTGGTTCCGATGGTTTGGTCAATGATTCCGCCCTGTTTCTGATTCAAAAACTCAGCCTCGCAGCTCATTATAAAAACGGTCTAAATCCATGAAGATACTTGCCGCTGCAGTTCAGATGCAGTCCACCCTGGGGCGGCCAGAATGGAATCTGGATCAAGCAGATACCTACCTTAAAGCAGCCGTAAATCAAGGCGTAGAACTGGTGGTTCTACCCGAGCTATTCTGCTGCGGATACGGCTTTGGAACGTCCTATTCCACACTTGCTGGCGGCACGAACGATCGAGTGGTATCGCATCTCTCGGAACGTTCCAGGCAGTGGAAGATCGGGATCGCAGCTGGGGTCGCCTTATGGCACTCTGGAGAAATCTACAACGCCATCACCTTTTGCCTCCCAGATGGCCGGGTTCATTATTACTCAAAGCGAAATCTGGTTTTCTGGGAACCATTTATCTTTCGCAAAGGTCGCCGGGCCACCATCGTGGAAACACCCTGGGGCCGTGTCGGGCTGGCGATCTGTGCGGATATGATCTACAAGCATGTCTGGCGCGAATATCGAGGCCAGATCGACCTGGCGATTGTCTCAAGTGCATGGCCTGAATTTGCATGCAGCAGACGCGGTAAGGCCAATTGGCTTCTGGGCCGGCTCGGGCCTCTTTGTCGCGAACTTCCGGGACAGATTTCTGAAGATCTTGACGTTCCGGTCATCTTCAGTAACCAATGTGGCCTGACCCGTACACGTGTTCCACTGATGAACACCTGGCTTGAAGACCGGTTCGCTGGAGGATCGACCATTGTCGACCATCGGTCTGAAACTCTGTCTCAGGCTGGCTTGGAACCCGCTCTGGTGGTGGGGGAAATTCAGCTCAGGACTCGAAACATTTTGACCATGAGAACCCCAGAATGCCCTTCTACGTCCGTCTTGGGCCTCACGGCTTGATCATCGCCATAGGCGCGGTTTTGCACTCTCGTCTAGGCCGTGCAATCTATCGCCGAAAGAATCGCCAAAAATTACGTTCAAGGCCGGATTCATCGACTCTGGGACCCACTCGGTGGATGATTGATGCGCCTGAAAACTTGACTCCATCGTCATTATTTGTCCAAATAATCAGACAGAACAAAAACTTGCAGACTGCGAACAAGGTTCACACCGAACCTCAGAGAGCAGACTAAAACGCTTCGAAACTTGAAGAACGACTGCAGGATCACATCGAGACACTTGACTATGTGCGGTATCGCCGGCGCTCTTGACCTGAACGGCCAACGTGAATTTCCTCGCGAAATTCTGGCACGAATGACCAACGCGATTGCCCATCGAGGGCCGGATGACGAATCGTCCCACTTCGAACCGGGTGTAGCCCTGGGAGCCAGAAGGCTTTCGATCGTCGACCTTTCCGGTGGCCGCCAGCCACTCTGCAACGAAAACGGCCAGACCTGGGTCGCATTCAATGGCGAGCTTTTTGATTACCCTGAACTTCAGAGAGACCTTCAGGCTCGCGGCCACACTCTTCAGACAAAGTGCGACACCGAATGCTGGGTCCACCTCTATGAAGACTACGGCTCAGCCATGTTCGATCATACCAAGGGCCAGTACGCTGTGAGCCTGTGGGACAGGCCCGGCAATACTCTGATCCTGGGCCGCGATCGCGCGGGTATCGTTCCGCTGTACTACACGGAAGTGGACGGCTGGTTGCTGTGGGCCTCTGAAATCAAAGCGCTTCTGAGAAGCGGCATGGTCTCGGCCCGGATGGATCCCAAGGGGATCGACCACCTCTTCTCATTCTTCTGCGCCGGGACGACGCGCACCTTCTTTGAAGGGATCAAGTCGCTCCCGCCTGGGCACTTCCTAAAGGCCACCAATGGAAGGGTATCGATTCACCGATACTGGGATCTGAATTTCCCCGACGCTGGTCAGGAACGCCGTGCAGCCGATCCAAAGATTCTTGTAGACGAACTTGAAGACAAGCTCCAAAGAGCCGTGACCAAACGCCTCAGGGGCGATGTCCCGGTGGTCAGCTACCTGAGTGGCGGCCTCGATTCTACGGTGGTTCTTGGACTGACCAAACATGTTCGAGGCAAAGCGGTTCCGTCGTTTACGATCGGCTTTGACAAAGCTGGCCCGGATGAACGCACGGCGGCCACTGAGAGTGCTCTCGCACTTGGCTCGAAACTGACCACGCTCACCTTGAACCGTCACGACCTCGCGGACGCTTTTCCAGAGCTCATCGTCGCTGCTGAAGGTCCTGTGCTGGACACCAGTTGCGCAGCCTTGATGATGCTCGCCAAGACTGTTCACGGCCAGGGTTATAAAGTCACCCTGACTGGCGAAGGGGCCGATGAAGCTCTGGCAGGATATGTCTGGTTCCGAACCCAAAAGCTCCGCGATTCCGTCAACGGAATGTTCGGTGGGCAGTCTCTGACAAGCCTCCTGCGCTGGACGGCTTTGAAGGCGATTGGTGGCCCATCCGCATCTACGGACGGCATGTACATGAGGCCCGGAATTCGCCCTGCCCAGCAGGACTTATACGAATTCATCCGGCTCTGCCGCCCTTCGGTCTTTTCCAAAGGATTACAAGAAGAACTTGCTGGCCATTCCGCGTATCAGGATCTGGACTATGATCACCCGAACATGTCCAAATGGCATCCGATGAACCAGTCGCTCTATCTTGGCTATAAAGCCATGTTGGCAGGGCTTTTGATGATCCCCAAGGGCGATCGCATCTCGATGCACAGCTCGATTGAGGCCAGATATCCGTTTCTCGACGAAGATGTGGTCGAGTTCTGTTCCTCGATCGCTCCCGAGTACAAAATTCGTGGCAAAACCGAGAAATGGATTCTCCGACAGGTGGCCGCCAAGACATTGCCACCCGCTTTGGCCAATCGCCCCAAGACCATGTTCAGGGCCTCCCTTTCCGATACATTTCTGGGCGAAGGCCACCCAGCCTGGGTCGATCAACTCCTGTCTCCTGAGTCTCTGCGAAAGACCGGTTATTTCGATCCTGATACGATCGCCATGGAGGTTCGCAAGCAGACGAACTTCCCACGCATCACTCCCAAGCGATTTGTCTACGACGTCGCCCTGACCTGCGTTGTAACCACGCAACTCTTCCATCACCTTTATTTTGGTGGTGGCCTGTGCGATCTTCCGCAGTGGGACGACCCACGATATGCTGGAAACACCAAACCGTCGGATCATTACCAAAAGCGGGAAGCGTCTGACCTGGTCGGAGTGCTCGACAAATGATTGCCCTTTTGCAGCGGGTTTCGCATGCAAAAGTGACCGTCGATAAAAAAGTGACCGGCCAAATCGGCCAGGGTTGGCTGGTTCTGCTGGGCGTTGGTAAAGGCGATACCGACGATCATGCACGCTGGCTGTCAGATCGGGTCATGGGCTTACGCGCCTTCGCGGATGAAAACGGCAAGATGAATCTGTCCGTCAAAGACGTTGGGGGATCTATACTGGTCGTGAGTCAATTCACTCTGATGGCCGATTGCCAGAGCGGTCGTCGACCAAGTTTCACGAATGCCGCTCCTCCCGATGAAGCCAACAGGCTTTACGCGTTTTTTGTCGATCAAATTCGCCAACTTCAGGTGCCTGTGCAAACCGGCGAATTTGGGGCCATGATGGCCGTGGAACTGCTAAACGATGGGCCAGTCACGTTTTGGCTCGACAGTTCTCAAAACAAAGCGTTTGCCCAAAAAAGTTGACGGCCGATCCATTCTCAGTCACAATACAGTTTATCTCTGTGTGCGCTGAATCGCTTGGACGACCAGCCCCAAAAAAAACGCCTAAAATCTGGAACATCTGACTCGAATGTCTAACAACGACCTTCTCCTGGGCCTGGACTTCGGTACCCAAAGCGTGCGAGCGGCTCTGGTTCGACCTGATGGCCAGATCGTGGCCTTTGGCAAGTCGGATCTGACAACCACCTATCCCAAACCAGCCTGGGCTGAACAAAGCCCTGACGAATGGTGGAACGGGCTGGCAAAGGCCGTCCGCGAAGCACTTTCAGCCGCCAATGCACGCCCGGAGCAAATTCGCGGGATTGGTCTGGATACCACCGCTTGTACCGTCGTGGCCAGCCGGGCCGATGGAACAGTCCTCCGCCCTGCCCTTTTATGGATGGATCAACGGTCGGCCGCTGAAGCTGATCAGATTTCGGCCACGGGCGACCCAGTTCTGAAATATGTCTCCGGAAAGGTCAGCCCGGAATGGATGCTGCCTAAGGCTTTGTGGCTGAAAAAGCATGAGCCTGAAAACTACAAGGCGTCCGAGCGGCTGGTCGAATGCACAGACTGGATGATGTTCAAGCTCACCGGTCAATGGACACTGGCCCTGAACCACGTGGCCGTAAAGTGGAACTATGCCAAGCCTGATGGAGGCTGGCCTGTAAAAATGATTGAAGCCGTCGGGCTGGGCGACATTTTCGCCAAGTGGCCGTCTGAGATTGTCCCACTGGGCCGTGGCCAAAGTGCTTTGTCACAACAGGCGGCCGCTCATCTTGGCTTGGTCGCCGGTACACCGGTCGCTCAGGGCGGGATCGACGCCTATCTCGGGATGCTTGGAATGGGCGCCACAGCCAATGGCGATGTGGCCGTGATCGTAGGCTCAAGCACGTGCCATCTGGCTCAATCGAAGACAGGAGTGTTTGGTTCAGGGGCCGCCGGCTGTTATCCGGAAGCCACTGTGGAAGGTCTTTATACGCTGGAGGCTGGCCAGACCGCCACCGGATCGATTCTCGACTGGTTCCGTCGCCACCTGGCTCATTCTCAGGCTGAAGAAGCGGCCAAGCGTGGCGTTTCTGTCTATCAAGTGCTGGACGAACAAGCCGCTCAGGTGCCTGCCGGATGCGACGGCCTGACTGCCCGTGACGACTGGCAGGGCAATCGCTCTCCCTTCAAAAATCCAGCTGCTCGCGGAGCTTGGACAGGTCTTTCTCTAGCCCACACACCGGCCCACATGTTCCGCTCGATTTACGAAGCCACTGCCTTGGGGACACGTCAGATTCTCGAAGATGCTGCAAAGTTTGGGCTTGAAGTCAACCGCATTTTCCTGGGCGGTGGAGGTGCCAAATCGGCCCTTTGGACACAGATTCATGCCGACTCGATCGGGAAACCGATCCACATCCCTGCCGAAAGCGAGTCGTGTGCCTTGGGTTCGGCGATGGCCGCCGGACTGGCCGCCGGAATTTATACGGATTTCGATGCCGCATCGGCAGGAATGGTTCGGATTGAAAAGGTGGTCGAGCCAAACCCAGCCATGAAGTCAGTCTACGACGAAGTTTTTGAGCGTTACAAAAACGCTTATGATCGTTTGAATGACTGATTCAAAAACGAGCGATTCCCATAGTTATCCAACGCCTGGCCCATTTGAGCCAGGCATTTGAATTTCGTTGAGATTCGAGTCCTGATAAAGAGTAAATGGGGAGCCTAAATTCAACCAGGACCAGCCTCA
>Ga0208720_1000430_pt1 | contig 10482 bp, 4 predicted proteins | sample LakMenEpi20Apr10_FD_150716 | JGI IMG/M metagenome (GOLD analysis project Ga0208720, IMG submission 150716) | Freshwater microbial communities from Lake Mendota, WI - 20APR2010 deep hole epilimnion (SPAdes) | ecosystem: Environmental > Aquatic > Freshwater > Lake > Epilimnion/Euphotic zone ...
ATCAACGTCAACGGCACTTCCTACGGTAATGGGACAGCATCCAAGGGCGTTTATCTGAGATCATCCGCCAACATCTCGGCCACAGTCTCGGGCAATGTGACGATCACAGGCAACGCGGCGTGTGGGACGGATGACGCAAATGGCGTCTTTGTAAATGGAAGTCGCGTGACGACCAGTACGGGCTCGATCAACGTCAACGGCACTTCCTACGGTAATGGGACAGCATCCAAGGGCGTTTATCTGAGATCATCCGCCAACATCTCGGCTACCGGAGCGGGCAATGTGGCCATCACAGGCAACGCAGCGTGTGGGACGGATGACGCACGTGGCGTCTTAGTAAATGGAAGTCGCGTGACGACCAGTACGGGCTCGCTAATGGTCAACGGAACATCCAACGGTAATGGGACGAATTCCAGGGGCGTTTATCTGAGATCATCCTCCAACATCTCGGCCACCGGCGCGGGCAATGTGACGATCACCGGCACCGCGGCGAATGGGACTAGTAACGCCTACGGTATCCAGGTTGCCTCTTCCGCCGTCACAACCAGTTCTGGCTTACTCACGATCAACGGCGTTTCGATGGGCACGCTGACAAGTCCCATTGGCGTTGATCTGGGGTCTAACGCCAACATCTCGGCCACTGGCGCGGGCGATGTGACGATCACCGGCACCGCGGCGAATGGGACGGATCAAGCCTATGGTATTAAAACGAGAGACGCCAACGTCAACGCCAACTCGGGCTCGATCACGGTCAACGGCACATCATATGGCACGGGTACGGATTCCATAGGCGTTTTTCAGCGTGGTATAATTTTTGCTGCCGGTGCGGGGAATGTTACGATCATTGGTACTTCGGCTAATGGGACGGATATTGCCTCAGGCATTCGTTTACAATACACGAACGTCACGACCAGCTCAGGCTTACTCACGATCAACGGCACCTCGTGCGGCACAGGGGTGAATTCCAGAGGCGTTTGGCTGTATTCTACTGCCAACATCTCGGCCACTGGCGCGGGCAATGTGACAATCACCGGCAGCACCCCGGGCAACAATACAGGTACCGGAATCGATGTACCTGATTCAGGTTCCAAAGTTTATTCCAACGCTGGGTTAATCACCCTCACGGCCAACAGCGTGAACCTGACCGGCACGGTCAACGCCACCACGGCCGGCAATGTGCTGATTCAGACACTTGGAGCAGGCGTGAACCTAGGCGGGGCTGACAGTTCGGCTAACCTGGGCCTGACATCGGCGGAACTCAACCAGATCACGGCCAACCGGCTGATCATCGGCAACAGCACTCAAGGCAACATTTCTGTGACATCAGCCGTGAGCGTGCCAGCCAACGTCAGTCTGGCCCTGCTGGCCTGTACCACGAGCAATAGCATTACGGTGGGTGCAGCCCTTTCAGCCACAGGCACTGGTGCGATCAGTCTGACGGGCCGGAATATTTCTGTGACTGAGAATATCACGTCTCAGGCTGGCGATATCACACTTTATGGGAACGGCGGGGGCACTTATCGAGCTGGCTCGTTTGATGGAGTCTGCATCAGCGGCTCAACTGTAAATGTGAACACCACGAGCGGGAATATCACAATTGATGGGCGGGGCGGCTTGAATTCGAACATGGCCGGGGTGAATCTGACGTCATCCAGAATGCAGGCTGGCGGATCGGGCTGTGTGACGATCACGGGTGTGAGCGGGAATGGGTCCACGGGTTACGCTAACGGCATCTATGCAAACGGAGCCACCGTAACCACCAGCAACGGCTCGCTTAAAGTCAACGGTACATCGTGCGGCACGGGGACCTACTCCCAAGGCGTTTATCTGAATTCATCCGCCAACATCTCGGCCACCGGGGCAGGCAATGTGACAATCACCGGTATCGCGGCGAATGGGGCTGGATACGCCAATGGGATTTCTGTATCAGCATCCAGCGTTTCAAGTCAGAACGGCACGCTTGATTTTGTCGGGATATCGAGAGGCGTTGATTCTCATCCACGCGGCGTTTTCATTCGCAATTCCACGATTTCGGCCACTGGCTCGGGCAACATGAGCATCTCTGGTTCCGCAATGAATGGGAAGCAACAGGCCTGTGGCATCTTTACGGACGGAGCGACAATTCTTGCCAATAACGGCACGCTTATGCTCAATGGGACTGCGTGCAGCACTGGCTATTGGTCGATATATGGACTATCTTTGGCAAATTCAAATATCTCGGCCACGGGGGCTGGCGATGCGGGTTTCACAGGCTCAGCGTTGGGTGGTGGAAGAGATTTCTTTGGTATCTATTCGTCCGGTACCCGCCTTGCTTCCACCACGGGCTCGCTTTCGATCAACACCACATCTTGTGGCACAGGTGGCCACATCGCAGGACTTTATCTGGAGGATAGCAGCAGGGTATTTTCCAGCGGCAGTAGTAACGTTTCAATTACTGGTATTACACCATTTGAAAATATCCCAAGTTTTGGGATCAATATTGTTGAACAAAACTCGTCGATTTACTCCGGTGGCGGCCTGATTACCCTCACTGCCAAGAGGCTGAATCTTGCTGGTTCAGTAAATGCCACCTCGGCCGGAAATGTGCTGATCCAGACACTTGGAGCCGGTGTGAATCTGGGCGGAGCTGACAGTTCGGCCAACCTTGGCCTGACACCGGATGAAATCGGCCAGATCACAGCCAATCTGGTGACGATTGGCAGCAGCAGCACGGGCGCCATCGTCAACACAGCAGCCATCAGCCGAAGCAACCTGACGCTGATTTCCGGCAACTCGATCACTCAAAGCGGTGCAGGAAATCTGACAATCAGCGGCACGGGGAATTTTGTCTCATCCGGCACAGGCACCGCAGGCAATATCACGCTTGGTAACACCACAAACGATTTCGGAACCGTCACCGCCAGCGGCACGAATATCACGATCAACGACACCAACGGTTTGATCCTTGGCAGCATCGAGGGCAGCGGCACTGTTCAGATCACGGCCCAGAACGTGACGATCACCAGCACGGTCAATGCCACGTCTTCAGGCTCGGTTCTGCTGATTCCAACCTCAGGCACAGTGGTTGATCTCGGCACGAAATCGACTGGTAATTTCGGCCTTACGTCCACAGAAATCGGGAACATCACGGCCAACCTGCTGACCATAGGCAACAGCAGCACTGGCAATATGTTCAACACAGCGGCCATCAGCCGATCTAACCTGACACTCGTTAGTGGCAACGCAATCACGCAGACCGGTGCAGGCAACCTGACGATCAGCGGCACGGCGAATTTTGTTTCATCTGGTAGTGGTACGGCTGGCAATATCACGTTGGGCAACTCCACAAACAACTTCGGCACGGTCACAGCCAGCGGTTCGAATGTCACAATCAACGACACAGACGCTGTCATTCTCGGAGCCACGACAGCCACAAACCTGACCGTCACCGCTGCCGGGGCGGTCACTCAGTCCGCCCCAGCTACCGTCACAGGTATCGCAAGCCTCACAAATACTGGCACGGGCACCGCTGGCAATATCACTCTTGGTAATGCTGGGAACAACTTCGGCACCGTGGCTACCAGCGGTTCGAATGTCACAATCGTCGATACAGACGCTGTCATTCTCGGAGCCTCGACAGCCACGAATCTGACCGTCACCGCTGCCGGGGCGGTCACTCAGTCCGCCCCAGCTACCGTCACGGGGATTGCAAGCCTCACAAATACTGGCACGGGCACCGCTGGCAATATCACTCTTGGTAATGCTGGAAACAACTTCGCGACTTTAACCGCTAGCGGCACGAATATCACGGTTAACGAGTTGAATAGCATCACTATCGGTGCCATCACGGCCACTGGTGATTTCACCGTTCAGGGCGTCAACTCCACCAGTTGCATTTCCGTGACCGGCCCAATTATTGCGACCGGCGGTTCAGGGAATGTCAGGCTGACGGGGCGGAATATTGTTGTTACGGGGAATATCACAACTGCGGCTGGCGATATCACACTTTATGGTAATGGTGGAGGGAGTTATCAGTCAGGTTCGTTTGTTGGTGTCTGTATCAGCGTATCGACGGTGAATGTGAACACCACGGGCGGAAATATTGTTTTTGACGGTAGAGGAGGTGCTGGTGGCGGAACGGGCATTTTTGCGGATAGACATGGTAATCTTTCAGCGGGTGGCAATGGAATCATTTCATTAATGGGTTACAGCAATTCGACAGGAAGTGATGATAGAGGGATCTGGTTTGGTTATGGTTGTATCACGACCGCCAACGGATCGATCACCGCTTACGGCAGTATCAGGTCCAGTGGTAACGGTTTTGGCATGTACAGTCAACAAGTAAAAGCGCATGGCGTTGGTCAAGTTTCAATCACAGGCCTGAGTTCGTCAACAGCTCAAGGAATCTATGTGAACGGTTCCGTCACCACCGATGGCCAAAATATTTCTTTGACATCGAATACGATAGTCGTATCCGCAACGGTGAATGCGACCACATCCGGGAACGTGTTCATAAACTCACTTGGTTCAAACATCATTCTGGGTACCACAGGCGATACATCCAATATCAGCCTGGATCAAAATTCGCTAAACTGCATTACGGCTGGCACGCTCTCCATCGGCAACAGCACGACCGGCAATATCGCGATCACCAACGCCATCACTTTTGGAAACCTGACACTCGTCACCGGTGGCCGGATTGAAGAGACCGGTGCTGGCAACCTGACAATCAGCGGCATTGCGAATTTTGTCTCGTCAGGCCTGGGTACGGCAGGCAATATAACGCTAAACAACACCACCAATAATTTCGGCACAGTCACCGCCAACGGTGCGAATATCACGATTAACGATGTGGACAGCGTCAACATCGGCAATATTCAATCCACCGGTAACCTCACAATTACATCTGGCGGAACGACCAATCTGGGTGCGAATATCACCACGTCTGGCGATCAGCTATTCAACAGCCCAGCGATGTTGACGAATAATGTGACCCTGCGAACCACTTCGAATGGAAATGCAACATTTGCATCCACATTGAATGGTGCTTACACTCTGACAGCAAATCTGGGGTTAGGTAGCCTGATCAATCTGGGTGCAGTTGGATCATCCACCACGTTGAATCTGTTTGTCGGGAGTGTTACTGGAAGTAATTTAAATCTGACAATTACTCCAGGTTCTGTGATTGGAAGTATTACGGGCTCAGGATCGAATAATACAATCACAATTCAGACTCTGGCTAACGAGACTGCAAACTTTGTGATCTCAGGCACAAACAGCGGTAATATCACAACCTCAGCCGGTACATCGGTTGGCTCGTTCAGTGGTATTACCAGACTGGTGGGTGGTGCTGGAAGTGACACGTTTAAATTCGTGAACAATTCGGCACTTCTCAATGGAACCATCGACGGCGGATCTGGAACAAATGCTCTCAACTACAGTGGTACGACCAAGCCTACTTTCATTAATCTGGGCACAGGTCAGGCCACAGGTGTGACATCGACGACATCGACGGGAGTGGTCACGAATATCCAGAACGTATTCGGGGGCACAGGCAACGACTTCCTGACCGGCTCCGCAAGCTCAAACGTGATGGACGGTGGGGCCGGCGACGACACCATGAGTGGCCTCGGTGGAAATGACATTATGGTAGGCAATTACGGCGCCGACAACATGAACGGCGGAGCCGGAATTGATATCCTGATCGGTGGATATGTCGACTTTGTTGTAGGATCGCTTCAGGACGGCCTGGAGTCGATCATGAGCACGTGGACGAATGTCACTGACGGCACGTTTAATGCAGTCAGTAACACCATCGGAACAGCATCATCGACACAGCCCAGACTCGTGGGCGATACCAATCTGGCCAGCACATACTTACTGCAAACGGTGTTCAACGATCAAGCCACAGACCGATTGACCGACATTGCATCTTCGACAACACCAAACTGGTTCTTCGCGACGGAACGTGTGACGCAGGGCAACGACGTGGTGCAGGCTGGTACGACGTTTACGGTGTCGAAGAAGACCGTGACGAGCAAGAGGGGCCGGACAGCGCGTTGATTACGTTCTGATCGAGAGTTTTGGAAATGTTGGTGGGGTAAAAGCGGGAGAACTTTTGTGAATTGCAAAGGTTCTCCGCTTTTCTATTCAAAATATGGAGAAAGTGTGAATCCATGAGATGTCAAAAAGATCAGCCGGTCATCCAATTAACGCCAGAACAGCGTGAAGAGCTTCAGAGACTTACCAGAAAGCGATATGTCACAGCTTTTTATGCAAAGCGGGCGAAAGCGATTCTGGCATTGGACGAAGGTAAGTCGATCTCAGAGACCGGACGGTTGGTTCATATGGAACGAAGGCACATATACAAATGGCTGGAACGGTACAAAGAACTTGGAGAGATAGGTTTAAATGATTTGCAGCGTCCGGGACGACCAAAAGCGAATTCCATGCAAGCCTAAACATATTGCAAACCTTAATCAAGTCATCACGAAAGATGAAGACTTGAATTTCAGGGCCGGTTTAAACTCAACTTCCCGATTGTTCAAACGATCTGATCCAACGTCGGCGTGTTTGTGAGAGAACGCACTAACTCACGCTTGGCTTAAAAAGCAGAAGTTATTTGCTGTATGTTTCCTGGTTGATCGAAACAGCCTGATTACAAAATGACCAGATTCATGAGGTGAAAAACCAGAATGTTTTCACGGTAACCAGAATCGACGAACTTGGATCATGCCTCATCACGAATCGGTTCACGAACAAACAAAAACGGCAGCAGATCAAGCAAAACAAGAATGTATTTGCGGATGTTAAAGAAATTCGGTTTGCCATAAAATCTTTGCAGGGTGGAGTTAGATGAACTGGACAGAATTCCGTGCGGATTTCTGGCGCTCCAGAATCGCAAGGTTGAAAATGGTTCACAAATATATTTTGAGAAAGTTCTGGTTCTTTGCTGTACATGTGAGGCAAAATGGATATGATGATCCCGTTAGCCGATCTCGTTTTGATCAAAAACGATTGGCTGGTAGTTTGGACTGATCAGATGAAAGTAAAAATGAAATAAGAAAACGAATCCGCTTTGCCTGTGTCTGGCGCGATCCATATGATTGAATGAGAGGTAACCTCTTTTGGTTGAGCCGTTGAAAGATGCAGTGGAAAGGGGTGGATTTGATGATGGATCTGCTGCTGTATCAAAGAACTTTAATCGTGATACCGATCGTTCACACTGAGGTGGACATGGGGTCGCTTGGCGAATCTGTACGGATTTCGTCAGAAAAATCACGAGGTGCGGAATACTGGACCAAGCACATCCAAACTGTGGATGATATCTGGAATGCGATCCGTAAATGGATCTTTTCGTTATCTCTGACATATTCGAAACTTTGTTTATATCAGGATGGATTGCCAATCTGTGGTCACGAGCACCAAATTGTGAAAGATGTGGCGGATATGGGCAGTAAAAACCACTCCTTGTTGATAGAGCTGATGGATAAAGGAGCAAGCCTGATGGGAACCGAAAATGCGGTTCACCTGCTTGAAGAATATCAATATCAACAAAAAGAAGCAGGTAAAAGTGATCTCACAGAATTGGAAATGGCGCACCACGAGGCCGATCAGGGCAACCGGTTACTCATGCAGCGTGACATTTTCATGGCCAATCGCATCAATGCAACGTTACTGACAGGCGAAACAGGGTTGTTATTTATAGGAGTGGCACACAACGTAGAGCCTTACCTGGCTCCGGATATTTTTGTGCGCCGCATGCCGGGATTCCCGACCAAAATGAGTCTTCGAGGTCGTTCATGACATTCAGTTCCCCGGCCACCTTGCTGAGCCAATCTGTGATCAAGTCAGACAAGGTTCTGATTGTTGACGATATGGAAGAGGTTCGATGGGCCTTATCGAATATTGTTCGACAATCCGGGTTCACTCCAATTCTTGCCGAGAATGGTGCAAGTGCACTCCGGCTGAGCGAATGCAATGCGCCTGACGCCGTTCTGCTGGACGTGGGTCTACCAGACATGAACGGTTTTGACGTGCTCGAACATCTCCGGAAGATGCATCAATCCGTGCCTGTCATCATGGTGACTGGGAATGGAAACATTGAGGATGCAAAGCACGCGCTTCGAGCCAGCGCATTTGATTATGTGGCCAAGCCGTTTCTGAATTCGGAAATCGTAAATATTTTAAAGCGAGCCCTCGAAAAACGCTCCAGGAAGCTTTTCAAAAGCGAGCAGGTGAATTCCGTACCGGCAGAAAGCGAGTTACTTGAGAGCATGGGATTCAGCAGTTCCATCCAGCAGATTGTAAAATCGAAAGCCAAGGTTTCATCCACAAATTTTGCCGTGCTGGTGATTGGCGAAACCGGGACTGGCAAAGAACTTGTCTCACGCGCCATTCATGATGAAAGTGGCCGGTCTGCCAAGCCATTCGTCGCTGTGGACTGTGGAGCCATCCCTGAATCTTTGATTGAGAGCGAACTTTTTGGCCATGAAAAGGGCTCGTTCACAGGCGCAACAGGCGTCAAGATAGGGGCTTTTGAAGCGGCAGCCGGCGGCACCATTTTTCTCGATGAAATTGGCAATCTGCCCTACTCCGTACAAGGCAAGTTGCTGCGTGTTTTGGAAACCCGTCGGGTCCGCCGGGTCGGTTGCACTCAGGAAAGACCTGTTGACTTCCGAGTGGTGGCCGCCACCAACAATGATCTCAAACATGCGGATCCACAACACTTCCGGCTCGACCTTTATCATCGGCTGGCGGAATTCACCATCGAGATACCACCTCTGAGGGATCGTCGCGAAGATTTGGAGTATCTGGTCAATCGGTTCCTGAAACTGGCCAACCTCGAATTATCCAAGGCTGTAACAGAACTTACGCCTGAATCCTGGGATTTGATAAACGGTTATTCCTGGCCAGGAAATGTGCGTGAATTACGGAATGAAATTCGCAGGGCTGTGCTACTCTGTCAGGATAACGACCCGATCGGGACTCAGCAACTATCAAATCTTGTGTCAGAACGAGCTCTGCCGATCAAGAGCATCGAAACACAATCTCATGCGATATCAATGGGTCATGTGATGGAACTCAGTCAATCTCTCCATGAAATGAATCCAGCCCAGACACCATATGACATGGAATTTAGTTGCCGGCTTTCTGCTCAGGGAATCACCGCACTCCTGGCTCTCGAAGGTGGCTTGCACCTCACAGCGGTGATGGGCAAAGCAATGTCAGAAATCGAGCGAGGAATATTAATCCAGGTACTGAAAATTACAGAAGGAAACAAAGCGCATGCGGCGCGGTTATTGCATATTGACTACAAGACAATGCACGGCAAATTGAAAAAATACCAGATTGATTCGGCAAGTCTGTTTTTGGACTCGTTGAATCGTCTGGACGAACCACTTCGGAAGAGCACGAGCTTTTAAAAAAAAGGGGAGCGACAGCGATGGACGACAAGAAACGCACAGAAGAATTTGCGGAAGGCAAACGCCGTCTTGACGAGATTGGCACTCGCCTTGGAAATCTGTTTGGATCATCCAACACCACATCGACTGTGGGTGGACTGTTCTCCGGGCTTGGCAGTTTGGTGGAGCAATTTGGCAAATTTGCCCAGCAGGTGGAAGAAGCGGGCGGTACCATGACCAAATCTGGAGAATTTGATACAGGAAAAGGGTCAGGAAAAGGCATCAAAGGTGTTTACGGATTCACTGTAAAAACCAATCTTGGTGGTGATAAAGCCGTCAAGGTCGAACCATTTGGGAATATGAAAAAGGACGAGGATGGAAAGTTTGTTGAGGTTCAACAGATTCGCGAACCGATGGTCGACATGTTTGACGAAGCCGATCACCTGCTGGTGATTGCCGAAGTTCCAGGTGTGATGGAAGGCGATGTCAAAGTAGAAATCAAAGACGACATCCTGACTTTCTCCGCCGAACGTGGCGAAACCAAATACTACAAAGAATTGCTTCTTCCTGACAGCTTTACTCCGGATAAAATGAGTTTCGTATGCCGAAATGGGATACTTGAGATTCGTTTTACGAAGTAAATCCAATAAAAAAACAGCGATTTCAAATCAAAGATTGCTTTGAATTCCATTTGATACGGTGAGTCGTTACGATTCACCGAAAAAAACAATCGAAATTCAATTTGTCAGCGCACATTGTGCGCTGATTTCTCAGGCATGAATGAATCCATTCAAACATTGGTTTCAATCACGATTTTAAGAAGGAACCTTTCGATGGAAAACGCTCCGGATCAGTCTCTGAAGCTGAAGGTCACCGAGGGCCTTGGCAAAGATGTGGGCCGATCTCTGGCGCGCATGGACCCCATCGACATGAAGGCTTTAGGGGTCGATATCGGCGATTTTGTCGAACTCTCCGGCAAACGCAAAACCGTCTGCAAAGTCATGCCAGCCTATAAGGATGACAGGGGCGGAAACCGGGTCCAGGTGGACGGAATCTCCCGCGGCAATGCCGAAGTGGCCCTCGACGACCTTGTCAGTGT
>Ga0208720_1000431_pt1 | contig 10456 bp, 10 predicted proteins | sample LakMenEpi20Apr10_FD_150716 | JGI IMG/M metagenome (GOLD analysis project Ga0208720, IMG submission 150716) | Freshwater microbial communities from Lake Mendota, WI - 20APR2010 deep hole epilimnion (SPAdes) | ecosystem: Environmental > Aquatic > Freshwater > Lake > Epilimnion/Euphotic zone ...
CTTAGCCGGTCTTGGCGCTAGCCCCGGTTAATTGGTTTCGGATTTGGATTTCCTAGCCGGTCTTGGCGCTAGCCCCGGTTAATTGGTTTCGGATTTGGATTCGGATTTGGGTTTGGATTTGGGTTTGGATTTGGATTTCCTAGCCGGTCTTGGCGCTAGCCCCGGTTAATTTCCCATGCTTTTGAGCGGTCAGCAAAAATATTTGTAGGGTGCCAACATATCGCACCCGCGCGAATCAGTCCATGAAATCAAAATAACTCGACGCAAATGGTTCATGCGGGGTGAGATAAATCCAAACCCTACCAGACCAGGAGATTGTCAATCGAATGTCTTGTCTAATCTGACTTGCCATGTTTGCATACGAATTCGCCGAAACCTGCGGCTAGAAAAATCAATGCAATCGCCGGCATCCATATAAAAATCAAGGATGGGCATAAGCCCACCCTCGTTTAAATCCGATTTCAAGTTGGTTTAACCAACAAGAATTATTTCGCAGCTGGTTTAGCGGCCGCTTTTGCGGCAGGTTGACCAGGTGCAGCGGGCGGTGCGGGTGGGAAAAGGTCGGTTGGAAGTGGCTTGATGTCAATCTTCGCCGTCTTCTTCGCGGCCAAGACCAACTGCTCCTGACGCTCCTGAGCGAACGCATCCAAAGCCGCGTTTCTAACAGCCGGGTCGGTCGGATTCACAGGCTTACCCAGCTTGCGATCCGTGGTCTGGATCAAATGCAGGCCAAACGGTGATTCCACCACATCCGACATCTCACCCTTCTTGAGGCCAAACGCAGCGGCAGCAAATGGCTCGATAAATTGGCCCTTGCGGAAGAAAAGCCCCAGATCGCCACCGACCTTCTCGGCATTGCCTTCGTCTTCAGAAAACTTGTTGGCAGCTTCAGCAAAAGTCAGCTTGCCTGTGGCCACCTGTTGCTTGATATCAATCAGCTTTTTCTTGGCAGCTTCTTTAACAGCTGGTGTGGCATCGGCTTCCAGCTTGACCAAAATGTGGCTGGCACGCACCTGATCGCCATTGAAGACTTCTTTATTGTCAGCAATGAACTTGTTCAGAGCGGCATCGGTACCCACGGTGGTCACATATTTCTTCCAGAGCAGGAACTGTTCAAGCTCTGCCCTCAGCTCTTCCATGGACCGACCACTTTCCAGAAGTACATTGGCAAGCTCGGTTTTCTGCTCTTTCAGGGCGGTCTTGAGCTTCTCGATTTCGGCGTCGATTTCGGCAGGGCTCACATTGACCTTGGCGGCTTTCACAGACTGCATGACCAGCTTCGTATTGGTCAGTACATCGACGACTTGCTTGTAAAGCTGTTCAGCATCAAAGTTCGGTGGCAGCTGGTACTTACTAAGAAACTGGACAATCTCGCCACGGGTGATTTTATCGCCATTGATGGTCGCCAGAACCTCGCCCTTCTTGGTTTCATTGGCTTTTTTAACAGCTGCGGCTTCCGGGCTCAGTCGGGCAGGAGCCTGCTGGCCACCACCACCGGCTGAGGGTGGTTGCTGGGCAATCGCCACAGAAAGTGTCATGGATGCTGCGACAACGCCTGTCAAAACCATACGAGCCAATCCGGCCTGCTTCAATCCGAACATAAGGAACCTCCGTGCTGGTAAGGCTTTCGCTCTTGGAAACACCCACCGGCGATCAACCTTTGGAAGATGGTCAAAAGATACCGATTACACTCTTTATACCATTTATCCGGACTTTGTCCGCGCCATTTTCGGTGAAATCTTAACCTTAATCACGTTCAGAAGCGTAAATGCCGTCGGCACAGTCCCCTGACCGCATTGATGACCGCTCAATCCATATTTCTAACAAATTTCCCAATCACCCCCTTGACTCCTCCCGTATAGTCAGTCATCGAGCGAGAAGCATCTTTTGAACAAGTTTTGATCAAAAGATTAGCGGTCTCCTGTTTTGAGTGGGTCGCTCGATTGCTCTATAGTCGGTCTAGTAAGCTAGAAGTGCTTCTGCCAATGCGGTTTACAACCGCCATTTTTCCGTTTCCCTAAGCCATAATGTTCCAGAGAAAGGAACACCCCCTCCGATGAACCCCAATTTGACTGAAATCGCATTCGTTATGGATCGCTCCGGATCAATGGAATCCATGAAAGTGGAGGCCATTGGTGGCTTCAATGCATTTATTCAAGAACAAATGAAAGGCCCGGGAGAGGTTCGGTTTACACTCATTTTGTTCGATAACGAATATCTGAAAGTGATCGATCACCAGCCCCTTCCAAGTGTCCAAAAATTGACCGATGCCACTTATGAGCCACGCGGCTCGACCGCTTTGCTCGACGCCATGGGCCGAACCATTGACGAAATCGGCCAGCGACTCGCAAAAACTCCCGAGCAGGATCGGCCCGGTCATGTGATTGTCGCCTGTATGACGGACGGTGAAGAAAATGCGTCGCGGCATTACAGCAACAGCAAACTGGCCGCCATGATCGAACTTCAGCGTACCACTTACAGCTGGGAATTCGTCTTCCTGGGAGCCACTCTGGAGGCTCGTGAAATGGCCAAATCCTGGTCGGTTCCGGATCAGGACATCGACTCCTTCGTCGCATCCGCTGCAGGTGTCATGGACGCCAACGTCAAGATGTCCAAAAGGGTCTACGAAAAGCGTATGGATAAAACATACAGGCCTCAATAATCCCGCTCAGGCGAGGGCTTCGGCCCTCGCTTTTTTATTCACTACCACTGTTTAACAGTTGCCGTTCGCAGCCTCTCGGTTTAGTCTGATAAACGAGTCCCAAAAAACTTCCCCTGATCGGTTCGAACTGGAGTTCCCTAAAAAGTCATGATCTTCTCAGCCAAATCCCCAATCGCTCTCGCCCTCGCCGTAGTCTCAGGCTTTGTCGCATCCGCACAAGCAGACCTGAAGGTGGGCGACAAGGCCCCTGATTTCACGCTTAAGGCATCTGACGGCAAAACCTATAAATTGGCCGATTTCGCCGGCAAGCAAGCCGTGGTCATCGCCTGGTTCCCGAAAGCCTTCACCGGTGGCTGTACAGCCGAGTGCAAAAGCCTTCGTGCCACAACGGAAACCCTGAAGCCGACAGGCTCTGCATATTTCACAGCCAGTTGCGACGATGCCGAAACGAATGGCAAATTCGCCAAGTCGCTCGACCTCGATTACCCGATCCTCTCCGACCCTGAAAAAGCCACCGCCAAAGCCTATGGAGTGGTTCACGAAGGACGCGCAAACCCAGAACGCTGGACATTTTACATCGGCAAAGACGGTGTCATCAAAGAGATCGACAAAAAGATCCGTACCGCTCAGGCCGGCCCTGACGTAGTCGCCAAGCTCAAAAGCCTTGGCCTGACCAAGTAAGTTCGAATCAGATAGAATTCAAGGGCGGGGTTGAAAATCAGCCCCGCCTGAGTTTTTTTATTCGATTCCTATAAGTAATCCACTGACACTCAGAACGGAATGTCGCCTTCAAATTCGAGGGCTTTGATGATCTCAATCGCCTGTTCCACGCTCGGCACTTTCGCGCCTGGCTTGCGGCCGTTCTGATCGGCCTCTGCGAGCACAAGAATGGCATCAAAGTCGGGATCGTTTTCCAAAGATCGACGACCGCGATGCCCCAGTGTCCCATTCCGATAATCGTGGGCATCGGCCAGCCGGTCGATAAAGTTCCGAGTCCTGTCCGTGATCCGACCCTTAAGCGCCTTCATCGTGGCACCATGGTGGTCTCCACCAGGTTCCAGAGCCTTTCCAATATCGTGGAGCAGGGCGGCTGTCAAAAGCTCTTCATCATAGGCGTGGGTCTCGCGAACACCTTCAAAAACCTGAAGGCTGTGAAACAAAGCATCGCCCTCAGGATGCATTTTCGGGTGCTGCTTCACCTGCTCCAGCGGCCTCAGGAGCGACAGATACAATTCAAACCGATCCGTAATCTCTTGTTTGGCAGCAAGTTCCGCTTCGTTTGGAAGCTCACCGGCAGTCGCCTCAGCCGGTAGTGGCTCAGGTTCAGGACCAGGTTCCGGATTGGAGGCCTGTGTTTCAAATATCTCCATCACAAGTTCGTCTGAAGGCAGTTCCCCAGGCTTCACAGATAGCCCCAACACCGCCACCGCCTGCATTTTAGCAGCGTAAAGATCTTCTGAGTTAGGAGTTCGCTTCAGTTCACCGGCGTCGTTCACGTCCACAATCAGCTTGATCCGGCGTGCCGCTTCGGTCGCAATGTGCTTATGCCGACGATCCAGAGCACGTGCACTTTGGGCATCAGGCCGATTCGGCTGACCATGGGAACGGCGATATTTGTCGAGTCTGCTCATATTTTTTCGAGTTTTTTAGCTTAGATTTCAAGCCGCTTCGGACTTGATCGAAGGTCATTCAAGATTCAGGTCACCTTGAATTATGCGATACCAAGGCCCGTTTGACTAGTGCCGCCCCTTGTCAAGATTTCTGGGTAGCCTTCATCTTGGAAACAATCTTGTGTCTGACGGTATGTCGGAAATCCTAAAGCAAGCCACTCGATTTATTAGGCTTGAAGGGGGCACTGGAAGCAGGATAGGACTCATCCTACAACAACTCGTAAGTAACTTATACAAATCAGTTTAGACCATTATTACGAAACGGGTTTGTCTCGATAGTTGATGATTCACCCTGGAAGCGGGTGGGCTTCACCCCACCCTACTTTGCAATGGATTGGATTTATCTAGCCCCGGTTGCTTTGAATATACAAAACCAACTCAAATAATCTACCCCATTTTTTCGGCTTGAGTGGGCACTAGTTTGTCAGACTACCTTAAAAACCGGGCAGGTCGGACTCAGGGGTTTTATTCTGACTTCCTCAAGCTCATTTGAATCCACATTCACAACAAATCCTTTCATTTCCAATATTTCTGTAAGATCACCACCAAATTCCGTAAAAACTGGCCAGCCCCAGGTTCCGCCCGGATGATGCAGTCGCGGCTTGATTTGATCCACAATCTGGCCATCAGAATCCAGAACAGCTCGAGTCTCTGTTCGCTCCACAGAATTTTTCAAGGGAATTGTGAACAGATGCAAGCCGCCCGGAGCGAGCACCCGACGAATTTCGCTCAACGCTTTTTCGAGATCAGGGATATGCTCAAGAGTCTCGGAACTGATGACACACCAGAAGGTTGCGTCTGCGAAGGTCAGTTGCTGGGCATCCTCATGACGAATCCCCTTGTGGATGTCTCCAGGGGTGACCCCATCAAAGAACTCGGTCTGAACCACGTTCGAAGCACCCTTCAGGATCTCGCTCAGCCCATCAATCCAGTTCAGAATCAAAATCGGCTGTCGATCCGATTCCATCGAGCGGGCAAGTTCGCGTAAACACCTATAGTAGTGACCTTTCCGACTCATCTCATGCAACAGGACGTCGGCCAGCCGTCGACCCCGATATTTTGAGCCACACCAGGGGCAGATCAGCGATTCTTTCGATCGGATCGCCCGTGCTCCATCTTCATCCAAACCCCACATTTGAATTAATGTCTCTGGAACGGCTTCTGGTGCAAACCGTTTTGGGCCGCGTCGGCCACACACGGAACAGCTGGACCAAGGCTGTGTCAGGTAAACACATCCCCATTTACAGTAATGCCTTAGGCGATTGACGACCGGGTTGTAAATGGACAGTAGAAGTCGTTTGTAGGGCACAGCCATGCGAGATTTTCTTTGGTGATCAGGCTGGATTCTGGCGAGTAAGTCTGAGAGTCGCCTTGACCCAAACCTTGGCGAGCACCTATCATAACCATATTGAGCCACCGGATGGCACCGGGGTTTGATTTTTGACATGCCACAAGGACTGGTCTGGAAGAATTTTACAGGCTTTTCTTGGGCTCAACGGAGACGGATGTCGCACATGGCTTACTCGACGACGGTGGCTCGGCACAAGACTCGTGAAGTGGGTGTGGGTAACCACATCGTGGGTGGAAACAACCCGATTTGGGTCCAATCCATGACCACCACAGAGACTTTCGACATCAAAGGCACCCTGGATCAAATCCATCGCCTTGAAGAAGCCGGCTGCGAAATCGTGCGCGTCACGGTTCCGAAAAAAGAAGATGCAGCTGCGATGGGCATCATCAAATCGCAGATCAAGATCCCCATCATTGCCGACATCCACTTCGATTACCGCATGGCTCTGGCCTGTATGGAGGCCAAGACTCCGGACGGTAAACGTGCTGTTGACAAGATCCGAATCAATCCCGGAAACATCGGCGGCCGCAAGCGTTATGAAGATGTGATTCGGATGGCCAAGAACACGGGGACCCCAGTTCGGGTCGGCGTAAACTCGGGCTCACTCGAAGAAGACCTGATCGACAAATACGGATTCCCATGCCCGGAAGCGATGGTGGAATCGGCCCTCAGGCATATCGAAATCGCTGAGAGCATGGGCTTTTACGACATGATCATCAGCCTCAAGGCCAGCCACGTTCCAACAGCCCTTGAATGCTACACCTTGTTTGCCCAGAAGAGCGATTATCCGACCCATGTCGGCATAACTGAAGCTGGGAGCAGGGAATACGGCACATTGAAGTCGGCCGCCGGGATCGGTGCGATCCTGCTCAGAGGCATTGGCGACACGATTCGTGTGAGCCTTCTGGGCGATCCTGTTCCTGAGATTGAGGCTGCGTTTGATATTTTGAGGGCGTGCGATCGCCGGGTGACTCGTCCTGAGGTGGTGGCTTGCCCGACCTGCGGACGTCTTGATATCGACCTTGAGCGGATTGTGGCAGAGGTTGAAGCTCGGATGAAGACCTTGACAAACCCTTTGCGTATCAGCATCTTAGGATGTCTGGTGAACGGCTTTGGAGAGGCCAAGGAAGCGGATCTGGGGATTGCGGCCGGCAGTGGCAAGGGCGTGATCTTCAAGAAGGGCGTTCCGATCCGGAACGTTTTGGAAGCCGATATGGTTCAGGCGCTTTGGGAAGAAGTTCAGCGGTTTGATGAAGATACCCCAGCGCTTGAGAGCTATACCGCGAAACAAAAGCAAAAAGACGCTAAGAAATCTGCGTTGACAGTGATCAGCTGAAAGAGTTGAGTGGTAACGATTTGCGGGATCAGTCGCAAACTTCCGGTAAAATTCCGGAAAGAGTCTCTTGACTCAGTGGCCCTGATTTCGGAATATGTTAACCTTACCTAACAGTCGAAACAGGTGAGATGATTCTGGACACGGTATGTGCCAGAGTCCGATACCTGAAAGAAGAGGCGACGGAGAGCGCGTTGCCACCCGACTTGAGAGCGGTTCCGGTAGGTTGCACTGGAACTGTTTGGTAAAGCAGTCGGGTTTGTCCGATAGAACACGTTGAGGAATGACCGCCTTCCATGCCGACCATTAACCAATTGATTCGTACGCCACGCGCCCCCAAGGTTTACCGCAGCAAATCGCCAGTGCTCGAAGCCTGCCCGTTCAAACGAGGGGTCTGCCTTCAAGTCAAGACGATGACGCCTAAGAAGCCGAACTCCGCGATGCGGAAAGTGGCTCGGGTACGACTGTCGAACCAAAAGGAAGTCACCGCTTATATTGGCGGCGAAGGTCACAACCTTCAAGAGCACTCCATTGTCCTGGTTCGTGGTGGTCGTGTACGTGACCTGCCTGGTGTTCGCTACCACATCGTCCGCGGTGTGTTGGACAGCTCCGGTGTAGCCGATCGTAAGCAAGCTCGTTCCAAGTATGGTGCTTCGGCCAAGAAAGCCGCAGCTGCCAAGGGCAAAAAGAAGAAATAATTCATAAGACACCTCGGGGATTTCGCTCATCGGCTGACCCGAATGGTCGTGGTCACCTGGCGATTCTCAGGCATATGGGATTGATACTCGGATATGGCTCGCAAATTCACCGCCAGCAGAACTCAGCTTCGCCCAGACTCGCGCTTCAACTCGCTACTGGCCTCGAAGTTCATTAACAACCTCATGTACGACGGCAAAAAATCGGCCGCTCGACAAGTGTTCTACGACGCCATGGAACTGATCGAAAAGCGGATCCAGAACGATTCCGTCATCGAAGTTTTCAACCGCGCCGTAGACAACGTCAAGCCAATCGTCGAAGTCCGTTCCAAGCGCGTTGGTGGGGCCACCTATCAGGTCCCAATGCACGTCAAGCCAACCCGTCAGCAAACGCTGGCTATCCGTTGGATTCTGGCTGCTGCCCGCGACAAAAAAGGTCGCCCAATGCACCTGAAACTCGCCGACGAACTGATCGCAGCTTACAACCGTGAAGGTGCTGCTGTGACCAAACGCGAAAACGTCCACAAAATGGCCGACGCCAACAAAGCGTTCGCTCACTTTGCCTGGTAACGTACCTCGCAACCAAAGCATTTCTTATGCTCAACCCCGACTTCTCGTCGGGGTTTTTTTATGGACTTTTCTTTTTCCACAACTTCATGAAAAAAACAGGTGGGCCGGCGCAAAGCCTTGGCACCACCCTACATTGAAGCTTCAGATTGGCCATTCTCCGGAAAACACTTCTGTGGCTGGGCCTGTCATAAACACGCTTCCATCATTGGCTGGCCATTCCAGCTTCAATGGTCCACCTGGTAAATGGGCTGTGATCGACCGGTCTGTTCTACCTGTCAAAACTCCGGCCACGCACACCGAACACGCTCCCGTACCGCATGCCAGTGTGATGCCTGAACCGCGTTCCCAGGTCACCATATGAACCGTGGTACGATCCACCACCTCCACAAAGTGGACATTCACACGCCTTGGGAACGCTGGATGCGTTTCCAGTGCAGGACCGATTTTATCCAAATCGACTGCCTTCAGATCATCCACAAAAATCACAAAGTGAGGGTTCCCCATACTCACCGCCGTCCCCTTCATCTGCCTGCCCAGAGCCTCGATCGGCACATCCACAGGAGGGTCGCCGGGCAAAGTGGTCGGAATCAGGCTGGCTTGCAGAATCGGCTCGCCCATATCCACCTTGATCCATTCGGCTTTACCGGCTGCATCTCGGGTAATATCAAGGGTTAGAACGCCCCGGCCGGTCTCGACAGTGACCCGCTCCTTGTTCGCTATTCCGTGATCGTGTATGTACTTGGCCACACATCGCACACCGTTGCCACACATCTCGCCTTCCGAACCGTCGGAGTTGAACATCCTCATGCGGGCATCGGCTTTATCGGAGGGAAGGATCAGAATCATACCGTCGCCTCCAACCCCAAAATGGCGATCGCTCACGGCGATTGCCATACTCTCAGGATGGGCCGGAGCCGGCTGATCGAAACCGCTCACATAAACGTAGTCGTTCCCAAGGCCGTGCATTTTTGTGAATCGCATAGGATCAGTCCGGATGTCTTTGAGATCTTTTTCTGTGACAGTCTGGTTCGAATCAAGGCATGAACCATGACGGATGGACCCCTATCATAACGCATTGGCCCGGAAAATTCCTGACAACATTTGTTTCCGATTAGGCCCCATTCGCGTAAGATGATGCTCTTGATACTCAATCGCCCCATCGGGCCGATTCACAGCCTTTCGCAGTGGCACAACCTCTCTCTCCGGATCCTTAAAATCATGATCGGCGTCCCACAGCCAAGTCCTTACGACATCAGCTTCCGCCTGGCGGGCATCCCGATCCGTATCAGCCCGATGTTCTGGATCATCACTTTTGTGCTGGGCTGGGGCGATGGCGATTTCAAAAACGTCGCCATCTGGGTGGGATGCGTCCTTTTCTCGGTGATCGTTCACGAAATGGGACATGGTCTAACCAACAAAATCTTCGGCCGTCGCCCAGCAATTGTGCTGCACGGGATGGGCGGATTATGCTTTTCAGAAGGCCCATCGCTCTCATCGTGGAAGCGGGTTCTGGTTCTGTTTAATGGTCCTCTGGCAGGCTTTATCATCTATGGGATCATTTATCTGACCACGCATGGTCGGCCTTTGACCGACCCGGTTGTCAGAGAGATTCTCAACAATCTGATCTTCATCAACTTATTCTGGGGCTTGATCAACCTGATCCCAATCTGGCCGTTGGATGGAGGCCAGATCATGGGCGTACTCCTGCAAAAGATCTCCTTGAGACGTGGCCAGGAACTGACCCACGGCCTATCGCTGGTCGTATCAGGCATTGGAGCAATTCTTGTCTATCAACGAACCGAAGACGTCTATCTGACTTTGCTTCTAGGCATGTTCGCTTTCAATAATTTCCAGATGCTCCAGATGATGCGTCATAACCACCTTCTGACAGACGACTCCGAAGCGGAATGGTGGAAGCGTTAAGGAACGGGCTGCGGCTCACAAGCCCAAACTAACCCGCAGCGCAAAGCAAGGGACGAGCGCCCCATAAGCCACGCTGTTGACGCATCTCTATGATTCACCAGTGGTTATGCTGACCTTGATATTCTCTCATGCGGCCCTTTCTCGCGCTGCGGGTTAGTTTGGCTGGTAAACCCACTCTGAACCTTAGTTCCTTCAGCAATGGGATTTATAGGGTGCCGATACATCGACACACTCCAGGAATGGTCACTGTGA
>Ga0208720_1000432_pt1 | contig 10429 bp, 7 predicted proteins | sample LakMenEpi20Apr10_FD_150716 | JGI IMG/M metagenome (GOLD analysis project Ga0208720, IMG submission 150716) | Freshwater microbial communities from Lake Mendota, WI - 20APR2010 deep hole epilimnion (SPAdes) | ecosystem: Environmental > Aquatic > Freshwater > Lake > Epilimnion/Euphotic zone ...
AATTAGATCGACTCAAGAACGGAAATCAAGTCGAATAAAACTACCACAGATGCTTAGGTTGCTGGTCAATGCGGCGGCATAAACTGCGAAAGCCGAGTTGCTTGAGAAACAGAAAGTGCCAATCGGTTTGATCCATAATGCAATCGGCGGGACTCCCACAGAAGCATGGATCAGCCGAAAAACGCTCGCTGAGGATCCGATCCTTAAACCATTGACCGAAAACAACTGGTTCAAAAACGAGCTGGTCCATCAATTTTGCCGCGATCGTGCAGCACTGAATTTAAAGCGTAAGCTGATCGATCCGAAAGTCGATCCCGCGAGCCTGCAGCATCCATATCAGCCAGGTTTCATGTACGAATCCGGAATTGCTCCGATTGCAACTTATTCCATGCGTGGAGTAATCTGGTATCAGGGCGAGTCAAATGCTCACAATCCTGGTTTGCATGACCGGCTTTTTCAGGCTTTGATAGCCGATTGGCGAAGTGTCTGGAAGCAGGGCGATTTTCCATTCCTTTACGTTCAGCTGCCAAATATTGCGACTGCAAACTGGCCAGAGATTCGGGAAAGCCAGCGTCGGGCTCTGCAAATCCCGAACACTGGGATGGCTGTGACCATTGATATCGGCGAACCTGCCGATGTGCATCCTCCAGAGAAGCGAGAAGTGGGTCACCGGCTCGCCCTGATCGCCCGCGCACGAGTTTACGGCGAAGATATTGAATACTCCGGGCCAACTTTACAATCCATAGAGGCAGAGGGCGACACCCTTCGACTCAAGTTCCTGCACTGTTCCGGTGGTCTTAAAACAATAGATAACAAGGCTTTAACTGGATTTGAAGTTGCCGGAAAGGATCGTATTTTTATCCCAGCAACGGCGACAATCAAAGGCTCAGAGGTTGTGGTAACAGGTGCAAGCGCAGTCAAGCCAGTGGCGGTTCGATATGGTTATGCTTCCAACCCCGATTGCAACCTGCGAAATCAGGCAAATCTGCCTGCCTCGCCGCTTATTGCGGAATTAAAGTAATCCGTTTTAGCATCAGAACGGATTTAAGGCGACGAAGCAACAGGCAAAGAATAACTTCCGCTTTTAAAGCGATCCGTGGGTTATTGCCCTGCGGTTGTTGTCTAGCCGGTCTTGGCGATAGCCCCCGTTGGGTTTCTAATTCGCCGAAACCGGGGGCTAACGCCATGCGGATAGATTCAAACGAGGAAACCGTGTGCTAGGGCCCTGCGGTTAGACGGTCTTGGCGATACCCCCAGTTGATCCTCGAGAACTTCTCCCGGGATCAACCGCCCTTTTTTGATTTATTTCAGGCTTTGGAGATAGTTGATCACCGACCTGAATTCGCCACGCGTCATGCGGTCGGCCAAGCCGGCAGGCATCACAGAACCCGTTGTCGGCGATCGTGATGTCACATCGGCTGAACCAATGGTTTCGGTTGTCCCATCGGCCCGTCCAATAATGATCTTGCCTTCATTTTCATGAACGATCATGCCTTCCAGCGTTCGTCCGTCTTTCATTTCCAAAATCCACGGAGCAAATTGAGGAGCCACTTCAGCAGCCGGCTCCAGAATCGATTTCACCATGGTTTCGACAGTCCGGCCACGGGCATAGCCGGTCAGGTCAGGGCCAACCAGCCCCCCCTGGCCTTCCACCTTATGGCAGATGAGGCAGCCAGGACCTTGAGGGTGTGCAAAAACGCGACGACCCGCCTGCAAATCGGATGGTGTGGTTAAAGCCTTCACCCACGCCGTGGCATCAGTCAAAGGCTTTGGTAAGGATTGTTTGATGGGTTCAGGCAATTGATCGGAACCCCCAAATGCAACTCGAATCTGGTCGGCCCATTCAGCAGAGTCATCCGTCTTCGCACTCACTGCTTTCTGGCCACGTTCCAACAATGCATTTCGGGCCACATCATCGCCACTGCGGATTGGCCCTCGCAGGCTTCTGGCACATGCAAATGCAATCGGATCTGAGGCTTTAGCCAATGCATCCACCAATCGCTTGCGGGTGGCTTTCCCCGTTTCGTCGGATCGGCTCGCCCAGGCAGAGAGTGAATCCGCCAATTCTGCTGTCGGCATTTTATCCCAGCTTGCAAATAATTCCAGAGTTGCATTTGCCGATGGATTCGACAAGTGAGCCAACCTTGAAATTAAAGCCTGATGATAAGCACCTTCTGCTTGCCCGATCAATTCAAGAATTCGCCCCTCAGGCAATTCCGGAGCATTCACAGGCAATGACTGCAAAACAGCCAGTCGAAGACTTGCAGGCCATTTCCCACTGAGATATTCCAAAGCATCGTTCCCAAGCCCCCGCTTTTCCCAGTCGGCTGGTTTCTTACCCTCAAGTTGCCATCTGGCGGCTGATAAGGCCGTGACCAGACCAAGATCAACTCCCGGCTGATCAAGCACAAGATTTAAATCGGGCAACAACCGATCCATCCCTTCCTCGGCGATCCAGCGCAAAGCTTCACGACGAACAGAAGGATCATTGTCGCTCAGAACATGAGCCGCCCAATCGGCTTTTTTCGGTTCAGACATCCGTGCGGCAGCCAGAATCATGAGTTTGTCAGAACGTTTGGTGGCATTGTTCCACGAGTCGGAAATTCGTTCCAAATGTTCCGGATGAACGGCCATCAAACGAATCACACCACGTCTCAGAAACGGATCAATCCAAGCCTTTTCCAAGTCTTCTGTCTGAGCCCAGCCCATTTTTTCCGAAGGATGAGCCACCCAATAATCCATCACAGCCAGTGCAAAATCGGCGTCATAGTCAAAGTGGGGGCCATTTTGAATGGTTCGGTCGCCGGTTGGATCTGTCCACGCTTCCTGCAAAGCTGCGGTCCATTTCGGCATATTCGGTATTTGAATATTGGCCGATTTGAAATAAGGTGATATTCGTGCCACATTCACAGCCGCAGTGGCTAAAACCGTTCGTGTTTTCAGAACATCACCGATATCGCCTGGATTTAATCCACCTTTATCAGGAGCAATTCGCGCCAATGCCCAAAGTGATTCAATCTTGGCACGCAAGTTCTCGGTTTTGGACTTTAATTCCATCCTCAATATTTTTTGCCCATCGGGCTGATCAGCTAAACTGCGTGCTGCTGATCGTCGAACAACCTGATCAAGATCATGAAGATGATTCCGGGCTGATTGAGCGGTTTTTAAATCCGCCAGTTTCAACTCGCGCGGATTACCTGCTTTAGCCGTTTTCGACTGAATCTTCCAAATCCGACCCTTGCCATGAATGGTGTAATCTCGCAGGACCCAGTCCGTAATAAACACCGAACCGTCAGGCCCAACGGCCACCCCCACAGGTCGGAAATTCGCTCCCCCCACAATCAGAGGCTTCAAGCGGCTTTGCAGTCCTGCACCTTTGGGCTGAAGATCGAAAATATCAAGGCGGTGATCTCCCCAACTTGTGGCCAGCAGTTTACCACGTAAATCGGCGGGCCAGCTGCTGCCCTCATAAGCGACCACACCTGATGGCGCTTCGCCAGTGCCTGCCACCATGGGCAAGGTGTCAGGCAGTTCGCCATTCCAGGCGGTGAATGGGTGTGTTCCACGCCGACCGTTGAGAAATCGATATCCATAATCGCCTCCTGGCACGATGTGGATCAAGCGACATGGAGGGCGACTGTCAGGGTCGTTATCCACCGTAAACATCCGACCAAATCCGTCGAATGTCGATGCGAACGGATTCCAGAAACCGGTCGCCAGATGGGTCAGGCCGGTCCCGTCAAGCTGCAGTGTATAGACATGACCGCCCTCACCTCCACCAACCAGAGTCTGGTTGTCGGATCCAATCAGCCGATAATTTTCGCCCAGATTTTCGCCCAGTCCAATGTATAGGTTATCGAGCGGGTCTATGGCCAGTCCGGCCAGACCGTTGTGCGGGTAATCGCCCTTGGTGTCGAGCTTAAGGATGATTTTTCGCGAATCGGCTTTGAGGTCGCCGTTTGTATCTTCCAACACTTCGATATGACGGCGAGTGGCGACATAAACTTTCCCATCGGGCCTGACAATCACACTCATGGCGAATTTGAAGCCATCGGCAAAGACGGTCGAGCGATCGCTTTTGCCATCGTTGTCGGTGTCTTCAAAGACCAGAAGCCGGTCAGAATCATGGCCTTTATAATTCTCAGGCCGAAAGTGAGTGTTGGATTCTATGGCCCAGACACGGCCCTTGTTGTCGATATCAAGACCTGTGGGTGTCACGATTTGGGGCTGTTCGGCATAGAGTGAAATCGTGAGCCGATCATCGAGGCTCCGGGGCTGTTCACCACGCTGCTCGGCCGATCGTGCGGCTGGAGCTTCGTCCTGAGCCAGCGCAGTAAAGGCTGGACAAACCATTGCCAGCATAGCAGTTACAATCGACAGCTGATGAAGCCTGCTCTGGATGTGAGCTCTGTAATCATTCATGTGACACTGATTCCGGAATGGGTGATTTGGCTGAGTTGCGTATACTATCACTTAGACTCGACGGAGTCGTCTGGGTCAAGCGTGAAATCGGATCCATCGGGCAAAATTTCAAGAATCTCGGAATCCTAGACATGCTGCCAATTCGTCAGGAAGAAGTCGGCCGGTTGATTGCCGTGGGTGATATTCATGGCTGTTCAGCCGCTTTGGAAAGTTTGATTGAGGCCATCGACCCCTCGCCTGACGACGTGATTGTGACTCTCGGCGACTATGTCGACCGGGGCCCTGATACGCCTGGGGTACTTGATCGACTGATCGCGCTCCGGCGTCGTTGCCGGCTGGTTCCACTTCTGGGAAATCACGATCAAGTCATGCTGGCGGCAATCTTTGGGAAGATTGCTCCCAAGCTTTGGATGGATATGGACGGCGATAAAACGGTCGAAGCCTATGGGTCGATCCGTGACATCCCGCCTGAGCACACCGATTTTTTATCCGCCTGTGAACTTTGTGTAGAGACGGATTCCCATATCTTCATGCACGCCTGTTATGACCCGGACCTGGCGCTTGAGAAGCAGTCGATCGAGGATCTGTTGTGGAAAAGTCTGAGGGATGAGATCCCCGAACCTCATATGTCAGGCAAGCGAGCGATTGTCGGGCATACCTCTCAAAAGAACGGAAAAGTTCTCGACGCTGGACATATTGTCTGCATCGATACGTTTTGCTGTGGTGGAGGTTGGCTGACGGCGATGGATGTTCATTCTGGAGAACTTTGGCAAGCCAACCGGGATGGAGGATTGAAGCAAAAACGAATAGAGCGATGAACCGACCGAAGTTTTGGAAGAAGCTAATGAATCGATGCAAGTCTATGATAGACATGGTCATGAACAAAGATTTTGAAAGTTGTTTTGTAAGGCAGACTTGTCAAGCTGGGAAAAGTCTGTTAACATAACTCATGTGGAATTCCGAAATAGAGAGCAGCATCGTTGCTTGAACTTTTATGTTTGAGTGGCACGCAGGTCGCCGTACGGCGAGACTTGGTCTCAGCCCCTTACGGCCATCAAGAACTTGCGAGGCATGTTGCGAATCCGAAGCCGACCTAGCGATCGGCTCATGAAATACGGGAATAGAGATGTACGCGATTTTTGAAGATGGCAGCCACCAGTACCGAGTGGCCGTTGGCGATAAACTTGTTGTCGATTTTCGTGATGGCGAGCCGGATTCGGCCGTAGTTTTCGAAAAAGTTTTGCTTGTTGCTCCTGGCGAAGGCGAAGCCACCATTGGCAAGCCAACTGTCGTTGGAGCCAAAGTCGAAGCCAAAATCGTCCGTCAGTTCAAAGACAAGAAAATTGTCATCCAGAAGTTCCGTCGTCGTAAAAACCACCGCAAAGCAACTGGCCACCGCCAGCTTCTGACCGCCATCGAAATCGTCGGCATCCAAGCCTGATTTCGATCGAGCCAAGCTCCTCCAAAATATCAAAAGCCGCTTTGTGATGATTCACAGGCGGCTTTTTTCGTTTGATTCACAGACGTATAGGTGTTCAGATGTATTGGTGGATATTTATACAGAAGATTTACTTGACAAGCCGATGATGATCTGGGAAGGTATGAAGTGTAAACCTGTACCGTAGTCGGAACGGTCAATGGACCCCTGCTGAAAAACAGGAAATGTTGAACGTTGGAAATCCGGTTGGTGTGAACAGCAAGAATCTGTTCTTGTAAACCACACGACAGGTTCGGGTTGAAACGATTATTCAGAAGAGTCTTGAAAGGACGGCTGTACCATTTAAGATAGTCGGATGTGAATCAGTGCGACATGGAGTGTGCAGATTCTGTGAAGACCCCGCAAACTGCGATATCGGCAATTCAGGCAGGTCTTCTCAGTCAGATGAATGGATTTCCCACTTCCAGGCATGTCTTTGGCGAGTGGTTTGGCTATGATTCAGACGCGGAACTGATGGACGATGGAATTCAGGGTTTGGTGAGCTTCAGTGGTCGATCATTTTGGGAACTCATGGATTTGTGAGGATGTCCCAAACGTCGGCCGGGTGTCGCATGCGAGTATGATTGGTCAACTCCCCCTGCGTTCTTGATGGATTCAACCGAAACCAGGACTGTTCGGAGAACCACTGATGGCAAGCGTTGGCAACAAAAAATCCAGATCTAATGCCCGTTCAGGGCGGCCCGGCCTTCTCTTCGAGCGCGTATTCAGTACCAAAGGTATCGACCCTTTCTCCCAGGTAGAATGGGATCTGCGTACTGCCGCAATCAAAGACGAAAAAGGCAAAGTCATCTTCGAACAAACCAACTGCGAGTTCCCAAAGAACTGGAGCCAGTTGGCCACCAATGTTGTCGCAAGCAAATACTTCTACGGTGAAAACGGTACAGCCGAACGTGAAAACAGCGTTCGCAAACTCGTTCACCGCGTTTCCCGAACCATGACTGACTGGGGAATCGAAGACGGATACTTTGCGACAGATGCTGACGCTGAAACATTTTATGACGAATTGACATCACTGCTCGTCCAGCAGTATGGTTCCTTTAATTCACCAGTCTGGTTCAACGTAGGTCTTTATGACCAATACGGAATCGAAGGCCCTGCCAATAACTGGCGATGGGATGAAGAGAGCCGTACGGTTGTCACCGCCGACAGTGCCTATAAGTACCCACAAGGCTCTGCCTGTTTCATCCAGAGTGTCTCTGATGATATGGGCGACATCATGCGACTCGCCACCAGCGAGGCCATGCTGTTCAAATATGGCTCAGGTACTGGTACAGACCTTTCCACTCTGCGATCGAGCCGTGAAAAGCTCTCCGGTGGTGGACGCCCTTCCGGCCCTGTCAGCTTCATGAAGGTTTATGATGCCATCGCATCGGTTGTAAAATCTGGCGGTAAAACCCGCCGGGCAGCCAAGATGCAGACTCTCAAAGTCTGGCACCCTGACATCATGGACTTCATCCAGTGCAAAACCAAAGAAGAGAACAAGGCCCACGCCCTGATCCGCCAGGGTTATGACGCCAACTTCAATGGGGAAGCCTACAGCTCCGTCCAATTCCAGAACGCCAACCTCACCGTTCGCGCCACCGATGGATTCCTCAGAGCCGTTGAAAACAACGACACCTGGACCACCCGTGCCGTGACCACTGGCAAGCCTCTGGAAACCATGCCAGCCAACGATGTTATGGAAGCCATAGCACAAGGCACCTGGCAGTGCGGCGACCCCGGCATGCAATATGAAGACACGATCCAGCGCTGGCACACCTGTTCCAACACCGCTCCGATCAACTCTTCGAACCCATGCTCCGAATTCATGTTCCTGGACGATACGGCCTGCAATCTGGCAAGCCTGAACCTGATGAAGTTCCGCCGCGAAGACGGATCGTTCGAAAGCGAACGCTTCCGCGCCGCCTGCCGAGTCTTCATCACCGCTCAGGAAATTCTTGTCGATCGCGCCAGCTATCCAACCGACCGCATCGCCCTGAACAGCCACCGGTTCCGACCACTTGGCCTTGGTTTTGCGAACCTTGGTAGCCTGATCATGGCATCAGGACGTCCTTACGATTCTGATGAAGGACGCGACCTGGCTGCAGCCATCACCTCTCTGATGCATGGCGAAGCCTATCGTACCTCGGCTGAAATCGCCGGATTTGTGGGACCATTCGATGGCTACTCGCTGAATCGCGAGCCCATGGGTCGTGTCATGCAAATGCACCGCGATGCCGTTGAAAATATCGGATCAAGCTGCCCGGCTGATCTCCTGACCGACGCCCGCAAACTCTGGAACGAAGTTCTTGAGCTGGGTCGTCGCAACGGCTTCCGTAACAGTCAGGTTTCGGTTCTTGCACCGACAGGTACCATCGCTTTCATGATGGATTGCGACACCACCGGTGTTGAGCCTGACATTGCTCTGGTCAAGTACAAGAGCCTTGCGGGTGGCGGGATGCTCAAGATTGTCAATCGTACAGTCCCAATGGCCCTGCGTCACTTGGGTTACGATGAACCAACGATCCAGAAGATCCTTGACTACATCGATAAGAATGACACGATTGAAGGCCCTTCAGGCTTGAAGGCTGAGCACCTGCCCGTGTTCGATTGTGCTTTCTCTCCTGCCGGAGGTGGCCGGTCCATTCACTATCGTGGCCACATCAAGATGATGGCCGCAGTTCAGCCTTTCCTCTCAGGCGCCATCTCAAAGACGGTGAACATGCCTCAAGAGGCAACCGTTGATGATATTCGGAACGCTTACCTTGAAGGATGGAAAATGGGCCTGAAGGCTCTTGCCATCTATCGCGATGGTTCCAAGGGCAGTCAGCCAGTGAACACCTCCTCGGAAACGTCCAAGGAAGAAGCCAAAATCGAAGCCGCTGCTGCTGCGAAAGCAGCTCAGGCCCAGACTGCGGCAGTCACTGCCCCTCAGGTTGTCTACACGACACCTCAGCCTCGTCGGATCCGTCTGCCGGATACGCGTCAGAGCATGACGCACAAGTTCGACATTCAGGGCCATGAAGGCTACATCACGGTCGGCTTCTTCGAAAATGGCCAGCCTGGTGAACTCTTCATCACGATGGCAAAAGAAGGCTCGACTGTTGGCGGCCTGATGGACGTGATCGGGACACTGGTTTCCATGGGTCTCCAGTACGGAGTTCCTCTGGAAGTCTTCATCAAGAAGTTTGCCCACGGCCGTTACGAGCCATCCGGATTCACCCGCAACCCGGACATCCCGATCGCCAAGAGTATCACCGATTACATCTTCCGCTGGATCGGAATCCAATTCGTTCCCGGCTACCGCGAAGCCAACGCTCCGCAACGTGAACAAATGGAAGTTGCCACAGAACCAACGACCGCCGTACCTGGAGTCGCTCCTGTCGCCGTGCCCCAATCCCTGATTTCGGCACCAGCTTCCAGTGGTTCTTTAGAAGGTGCAACTGCCCGCCTGGAAGTCATCAACACGACCATCCAGCAAGAGCAGTTCGCACGTTTCCAAAGCGATGCACCGGCCTGCGACACCTGCGGCAGCCTGACAGTTCGCTGCGGAACCTGTTACCGCTGCTTCAATTGTGGTAACTCAATGGGCTGTGGTTGATTCTGTTCAGCATAAATTAACTCACTTTCAATCCCCTCGCAACGACCATCGCTGCGAGGGGATTTTTTAGTGTAATGCCCACTCAAGCCTAATAAATGGGGTGGTTGACTTTGGCCTCTCCTCCGGAGCACTAAGATCACCGTTTCCAGAATATGGACATTTTCGAGAAGGTCTTAACACGCCTTTAGATAGAAGGTTACAGGAATCCAAAGATTCACGAGTGCGAGGTAGAGATGAACTTTTTGACCAATACGAGTATCTTAGGAACATCAGCGGGTACGGCATTAAAAAGCCACCAGCAAACGCCATCCAGTACATAACCATCAAAGAGGAACGCAAGAAATGTCCGCCAGTATTACTCGAAGTCTCTTAATCACAATAACTTGTCTCTTCTCAATGGGCTTCACCACAGCCTCTGTTCAAGCGGCTGATCCCGTCTTTCGCCGTGTCTTCGGCCCAGAGATTCCCACAGGCCCTTATAAGCACCCAGCCTGTCTCGAGGAGCTCTCCAACGGCGACCTCTACATGGTCTATTACGGCGGCCAGGGCGAATATGCAAATGATACTGCTGTGTTCGCAAGTCGTTTGAAGAAAGGCAGTACCGAGTGGTCGAAGCCTGTTGAAATCGCCCGTGACCCAATCCGTTCGCTGGGTAACGGAGTGATTTGGGAGGCTCCGGACGGGCTTGTCTGGATGTTCTACGTTGTCCGCTTCGGGCCAACCTGGTCCGACAGCCGCATTCAGGCCAAGGTTTCCAAGGACTTGTGCGAGACTTGGTCCGACCCGACCGTCATCACATTCGAACGTGGACTGATGGTTCGGAACCGCCCGATTGTGCTTGCAGATGGTACGTATCTCCTGCCTGGCTATGAGGAAAGCGGCGAGGACAAAGAAGATGTCGGTAAAGGGAGTGTCTCCACCAGCTTCCG
>Ga0208720_1000433_pt1 | contig 10401 bp, 4 predicted proteins | sample LakMenEpi20Apr10_FD_150716 | JGI IMG/M metagenome (GOLD analysis project Ga0208720, IMG submission 150716) | Freshwater microbial communities from Lake Mendota, WI - 20APR2010 deep hole epilimnion (SPAdes) | ecosystem: Environmental > Aquatic > Freshwater > Lake > Epilimnion/Euphotic zone ...
TCAGATTTGGATTGTTCTAGCCGGGCTTGGCGCTAGCCCCGGTTGATTGGATTTGGATTCACCTAGCCGGGCTTGGCGCTAGCCCCGGTTGATTGGATTTGGATTGACCTAGCCGGGCTTGGCGCTAGCCCCGGTTGATTATCTTCTGCGAACCGGGGCTAGATGAATACACCACGTTTTTTTCTTTCGCGAACCGGGGGCTAGCGCCCGGCGGCTAGACGAATACACCACGTTTAATTATCTTCTGCCTGTTCCTAATGGCTTAGAAATCTGAATCCATCCAGCGATTCTTCTTCTTTTTCTTTTCCTCATCGCGAGCAGCCTTGCTGGTCTCTTTTGACGCTTTATAGGTCATCAGAAAACCTTCCATTTTGGCTAGCAGGGCTTGCATTTCAGGAGGCATTGCATTTGGATCGTCGTCATCGTCATCATCTTCATTCCAGCCGAATGGAGCGCCTGACTCAAACATCGAATCCTTCTCTGCAAGATCGACTCCACTTGATGGCCGGACCTGATTCTCCTCACGACGCACCAGTGGGCCTGCCTCAAGAACTGGCTTTAAGAACTGGCCTGTACGGCTTTCGGCTGTGGCCACAATTTTCTCTGGAGGGCCTTCAGCTACGATCCGCCCTCCATCCTCGCCCGCTTCAGGGCCCATGTCGATCACCCAGTCGGCTGACTTGATCATGTCCAGATTGTGCTCGATCACCAGCACCGTGTTGCCCAGATCCACCAGCCGCTGAAGCACTTCAAGAAGCTTTCGGACATCGTCAAAGTGCAGACCCGTAGTCGGTTCATCCAGCAGATATAGTGTTCTGCCTGTATCAGGCCGGGCCAGTTCGGCAGCCAGCTTGACGCGCTGAGCCTCTCCACCAGATAGAGTGGTTGCCGATTGGCCGAGCGGTAGATAGCCCAGTCCAACATCCTTCAAAAGCTGCAGGATCTTGCGGATGCGTGTCTGCCCGTCGAACAGGTCATAGGCTTCGTCGCAGCTCATCTGCAATACATCGCCAATCGACTTGCCCTTGTAAGTGACGTCCAGCACCTCGCTTGAGAACCGCAGGCCAGAGCACGATTCGCAAGTGACCCAGACATCAGGCAGGAAGTGCATTTCAATGCGTCTCTGCCCTGCCCCTTCGCATACGGAACACCGACCACCCTCGACATTGAAGCTGAAGTGGCCGGGCTTGAAGCTGCGTTTTTTGGCTTCCGGAAGATTGCTGAACAAGTTCCGAATGACGTCGTAAATGCCGGTGTAGGTGGCCGGTGTGGATGATGGGGTGGCCCCGATCGGCGATTGGTCCACGCGAATGATCTTATTGATCTGCGCCACACCTTCGATTTTGTCGTGTACGCCTGGCGATTCTTTCGAGAAGTGCTTGATCTTGGCCAAAGCCTTGCCAAGGATGTCTTCCACCAATGTGCTCTTGCCCGAGCCGGAAACGCCTGTGACCACCGTGAATGTGCCTAACGGGAACCGTACGTCGATGCCCTTCAGGTTCAAGTGGCGGGCATTGCGCACCACCAAAGAATGACCGCTGGCGGATCGCCTGTTGGAAGGGACGGGGATCGCCATCTTGCCGGAGAGATATCGGCCTGTGAGCGAATCTTTATTGTCGCGCACTTCGGAAGGAGTGCCCTGAGCCACCACATGGCCGCCCTTGGCGCCGGCACCAGGCCCGAAGTCGACCAGATGGTCGGCAGATTCGAGCACTTCACGGTCGTGTTCCACCACTACAAGCGTATTTCCCAGATCTCTCAGCCGTTTCATGGCAAGCAAAAGCCGGCCGTTGTCGCGTGGGTGAAGACCAATGGTCGGTTCGTCCAGCACGTACAAAACACCCGTGAGGCCGGTTCCAATCTGGCCAGCCAGACGGATCCGCTGACTCTCTCCACCCGAAAGAGTTGGAGCAGGACGCGACATGGAGAGATATTCCAAGCCGACTTCCACAAGGAATCTGAGCCTGTCTGTGGCCTCTCTCAGCAGATCTCCGGCAATTTTGGCCTTTTCGCCGGTGTAGTTCAGGCTGCTCATGAATTTGAAGAGGCGGCCGATGGGCCATCCGCAGACCTGATCGAGCGTGAAGCCTTCAAAACGCACGGCACCGGCGTCTTCGCGAACTCGTGCGCCAAGGCAGGAGGGGCAATCGACCTCGCCGATCATTCCTCCAATGGCTCCACGGAAGCTGTAGGAGACCCTTCCAGCCTCTTCCAGGGCAGGCAAAAGGCCCTTGAAGCGGACGCGAAACGCAGGGCGATTTCCGGAGGCCTCCACCAGTGCTGATGGAGCTGATTCCCGGCCATACAGAACGGATCGCTTGGCCGGTGCATCCAGCTCCTGCCAGGGCAATTCGTTGTCAATTCTGGCCATCCTGGCGTTCGAGTCCCAAGCCTTCCAGAACATTGGGGCACTACTATGCGAGGGCCATCCAGCGACAGCGCCGGAGTGGATCGACTTATCAGGCCGGGGGACAAGCACGGCGGGGTCGGCGCCGGTTTTCACTCCAAGCCCTTCGCAGGTGGCACACCAGCCCTTGGGGCTATTGAACGAGAAATGCTGAGGCGTCAGCTCTTCAAAAGCCTGGTTACAGGTGGGGCAGGCCCGGTGCACGCTCAGAGATTCTGTCAGCCAGGTGTTTTCAGGCCTGGAATCGTCCACAATCGCCAGTACGAGTCGGCCCTGGCCATAGGATAAAGCGGTTTCCACAGAATCTGTCAGGCGTCGGCGCACTTCCGGAGCGATTGTGAGCCGGTCAATCACCAGCTCTGTCACATATTGGCGACGATCCGTGAGCTTGCAGGGCTCGTCAAGCCTCATCGTTTTACCATCGACGCGCAGCCGGGTCAGGCCCTCTGTGGCAAGCCTTTGCCAGAGGTCGCTGTAGGTTTCTGTATCACGCTTGCTGACAGGGGCCAGAAGCTGGACCTTCGTGCCCTGTGGCCGGGCCATGATGGCTTCCGCAATCTGATCGACCGACCGAACCCCTACCGGCTCATTGCACTTAGGGCAATAAGGCTGGCCCAGACGGGCGAAGAGGATCCTGAGATAGTCGTAGATCTCTGTCACAGTGCCCACGGTGGAACGAGGGCTTCGGCTCGTCGTTTTCTGCTCAATACAAATCGCTGGCGAAAGGCCGGTGATTTGATCCACCTTGGGCTTCGGCAGAGGAGTCAGAAACTGGCGTGCATAGCTCGACAGACACTCGACATAACGCCTTTGCCCCTCGGCATAAAGCGTATCTATCGCCAGCGTGCTCTTGCCTGATCCGGACGGGCCTGAAAAGACTGAAAAGCTTTTTCGGGGCAGGTCGATCGTGACATTCTTCAGGTTGTTCATGGTGGCCCCGCGAATCCGCAGAGGACCACTGTCGAACAAGTCGGCTGAGGGGCCGTCGGTCACGAACAGGGGGACCACATCCGTCGAGTTTTTATCGGTCGGCTTGGCTGGACGCCCACGTCGCACTTTTGTCGTTACGCCTGAAGCCGCCTCATCACGCTCACGCTCAATTTCAAGAACCGGCTTGAGCGATCGGCCCGTGTGGCTGGCCTCGCACTCGGCCACTTGTTCGGGAGTGCCCTGACAGACGATCAGACCACCGGAATCGCCTGCTTCAGGACCCATGTCGATAATCCAATCCGACGTTTTAATGACGTCCAGATTATGCTCGATCACGATCACGCTGTTCCCAGCCTCGGCAAAGCTGTGGAGGACCTTCAGAAGCCGATCCACGTCGGCAAAGTGCAGGCCCGTGGTGGGTTCGTCCAGAATATAGAGCGTTTTACCTGTGCTGCGCCTGACCAGCTCTTTGGCCAGCTTGATTCTCTGCGCTTCACCACCAGAAAGAGTGGGCGACGGTTGGCCGATCTGGAGATAGCCCAGGCCCACGGATTCCAGTGTCCCAAGCATGACTTCAATCTTCGGATGATTCACAAACAGCTCGCGGGCCTTGCTGACTTCCATCTCGAGGATGTCCGCAATCGAATGCCCTTTATAAACGACCTTCAGGGTCTCGCTGTTGAATCGCTTGCCCAGGCAGACAGGACACTTGACCCAGACATCTGCCAGAAAGTCCATCTCGAGCTTGTTTGAACCATTGCCGGAACATGCTTCGCAGCGGCCGCCCTGAACATTGAAGCTGAACCTCCCAGCGGCGTATCCGCGAGCCTTGGATTCAGGCAACTGGCTGAAAAGGGCTCGGATCTGATCCCACAGCTTGATGTAAGTCCCAGGGTTGGATCGCGGTGTCCGGCCGATTGGAGACTGATCGATTCCAATCATTTTATCGAGATGCTTCACGCCCTCGATCTTCCTGAAATCGCCGCCTGCAGCCAATGCACCATTCAGCTCACGCGCCAGGGCCGTGGCGAGAATATCGTTCACCAATGAGCTTTTACCCGACCCTGAAACGCCAGTGATGCTGACGAGCAGGCCGAGCGGAATCTCCACATCGAGATTTTTCAGATTATTGTGGTTCGCTCCAAACACCTTGAGCTTTTTGGCAGTCGGCTTGCGCCTGGTACGAGGCATTTCGATACGCTTCGCGCCGGTCAGGTATTGGCCGGTCAGGCTTCGTTCCTGGAGGGCCAGATCTTCAATACTGCCCTGAGCCACCAGTTCGCCGCCGAGTCGACCTGGCCCAGGGCCGAAGTCAACGATCCAGTCGGCAGCGCGCATGGTGTCTTCATCATGTTCCACAACAACCACGGTATTCCCAGCGTCCCGCAGGCGTACCAAAGTATGGATCAGCCTGTTGTTATCACGTGGGTGAAGACCGATCGAGGGCTCATCCAGGATATATGTCACACCCACAAGCCCTGAACCGACCTGGCTGGCCAGCCGAATGCGCTGAGCCTCTCCACCAGAAAGGGTCGGCGCAGATCTGTCAAATGTCAGATACCCAAGCCCGACATCTGTCAGGAAGTGGATCCGGCTGCGGATTTCGCGGACCAGTTCCGTGGCCACTCGGGCGGTGGGGGCATCCATCGGCTGAACGTCTGCAAGACTACCAGCAGGAGGGATATCGCCAGCAAAGGTCGAGAAGAATTCCGAGGCGGCCTGAATTGGCAGATTTCCGATCCGGTTGATCCCCCATCCGCCCACTTTCGTGGCCAGAGCCAGCGGGTTAAGCCTTCCTCCATTACACTTTGGGCATGGAACGGTGATGTAGTTGTCGGATTCCGTGGCTTCATCTTCGTCGAATGATTTCTTGGCCAGAATGACCATACTCAGAAGATCGCGAAAACCCTGCCACTGACGCTGAATCTTCGATGGAGGTGAACCCTTGCGTGCACCCACCAGTGGGATCCGCAGAAGCCGGTCGCCAGTACCTTCCACAAGCTGATGACGGAGCTTTGGATCAAGCTCGCACCATGGCGTTTCGGCAAAAATCTTGGCCTCGGCAGCATCGTCCAGGCCCAGCAGTGCAGCCAGCAGGCCAAGGCTTTCGTTGATCGCCTTGCGGGTCAGATTCTTCCACGGCTCGATGGGCGTAATGGCTCCATCCCAAAGGCTTTTGTTCGGATCAATCAAGCGATCCAAATCAAGCTGGCGGGCCGTTCCCAGGCCCATACAGGTATGACACCAGCCCTGAGGACTATTGAAGCTAAAGAACTGGGGGCCGGGCGGCGGGAAGCCGATACCACAGCGGCCACAGGCGTACTTGCTGGAGAAGGCAAACGAGATGCCGTCCTCCAAGGCGATTACGACCGATCCCCCGCCCACTTTAAGCGCAGAATCGACGGATTCCGTCAGGCGGGTCCGGTCGGTTGAGGATAGGCTGAAACGGTCGATCACGACTTCAATATCGTGCTTGAGCTTGCGATCCAGATTCAGATCATCGCCCAGATTGATCAACTGACCATCCACCCGGGCCCTGACAAAGCCCTGACGCATCATATCTTCAATGATGTCGTTATGCTCACCACGCTGGCCTCGCACCACTGGTGCCAGAACGGTGATCAGGGATTCTTCGGGAACCCTGTGCTCAATATGGCCCAGAATCTGGTCGCGTGATTGCGCCATGACCGGATCGCCACATTCCGGGCAGTGCCCCTGCCCGACCCGAGCGAACAGGACGCGCATATAGTCGCTAATCTCGGTGATCGTACCCACCGTGGAACGTGGGTTCCGGCCAGCCGTTTTCTGCTGGATGGCAATGGCGGGGCTCAGGCCGTCGATCTTGTCCACATCCGGCTTGGGCAATTGACCCAGAAACTGGCGGGCATAGCTCGAAAGGCTTTCCACATAGCGTCTTTGACCTTCTGCGAACAGAGTGTCGAAGGCCAGTGAGCTTTTGCCTGAACCGGAGACGCCCGTCATGCAGATCAACCGGCCTCGCGGCAGATCCACACTCACGTTACGCAGGTTATGCTCACGGGCTCCGCGGATCCGGATCATCGACAATGCCGATGACACAGGCATTTCCACGGCTACAACCTCAACCTTAGCCAATTCCGGTTTTACATCCGGTGAATTGGCTTCCTGGGGTTGCTGGGCCTGTGCGGTGACTTGATCCGTCGTCGTGACCGTCTTTTTTTTTCGCCCCACGTCAGTCCGCCGCCATTTCGGTGAAGATTGGTTTCAAGGCCTGATAGGCAACCTTGTAGTGACCATATGCCGTATTATAGTCGTTTTGCAGGGATTTATCTGTATTGATGTGTTCCACTTCCCGAATCGTGGCATCGCACGCTTCAGGAACCGTGCTGAACGCACCTGTCCCTACATGGGCCAGCAGAGCCACTCCAAAGCCAGGCCCTTCCGCGGCATTGATGGTGGCCACAGGGCTGCCGTAAATGTCGGCCTGCATGTGTCGCCAGAACTGGCTCCGGGCACCTCCGCCTGAAAGCCGGACCTGACGGACATCCACACCTGACTTACGCACAAGTTCCAGGCTGTCACGCATGGCAAAGGTCACGCCTTCCATTACGGACCTGATCATGTGCTTGCGATTATGACGCACCGTCAGGCCAATCCAGCCTCCGCGTGCATAAGGGTCAAAGTGGGGCGTTCGCTCGCCGGTCAGATAGGGCAGAAAGACCAGCCCTTCGCACCCTGCAGCAACTCCAGCGGCCTCAGCCGTAAGCAGTTCGTAAGGATCCACCCCACGACGCCCCGCCTCAGCCACTTCCACCTGTCCCAGCTCATCACGCAGCCACTGCATGGCCCCGCCGGCTGATAAGACCACGCCCATCGTATGCCAGGCACCGGCCACCGCATGGCAGCCCGCCTGAAGCACACCCGCTGGACCAAATTCAGGAGTATCCGAATGGGCGAAAACGACCCCGGAAGTGCCCAGAGTGGCGGAGACCACGCCTCCACGCACAATCCCATTGCCCACAGCCGATGCCGGTTGATCGCCGGCCCCGCCCACGATCGGTGTCCCCACAGCCAGCCCACATTCAGAGGCCCCAATTGGGCTCACCTGCGATGAAACCTCGTGGCTCTCGTAACATGGGGGAAGGATGGATGGATCGAGCCCCAGCTTGCCGATCAGCTCATGGCTCCATCGACGGTTCCTGACGTCGAGTAGAAGCGTGCCGGAAGCGTCGGAAACTTCTGAGGCAAATGTCCCGCTCAAACGATACCGGACATAATCCTTAGGGAGCAAAACCTGTCTCAGACGCTGATAGTTGTGCGGTTCGTGATTACGAAGCCAGAGAATTTTCGGAGCCGTAAAGCCAGTCACAGCCGGATTTGCGACCATCCCGACCAGTGCGTCCTTACCGCCCGCCAGACGCGTGATTTCTTCGCATTCGGCCACGGTTCGCTGATCGTTCCATAAAAGGGCGGGACGAATCACCTTACCGGCTTGATCGAGAAAGACCGATCCGTGCATCTGACCTGACAGGCCAATCCCGGAAACATCTTCAGGCTTGATTTTGCCACGGTGCAGAACGGCCCTGATGGTCTCGCAAGTGGCTCTCCACCAATGCTCAGGGTCTTGTTCCGACCAGCCTGGATGAGGGTGATCGCATGGATATTCCGCCGAGGCCGAGGCCAGGATCCTGCCAGTTTCATCGATTGCCAGCGTTCTGGTGCCGGATGTCCCGATGTCGATTCCCAGTGCAATGCCCATCGTCGTCTCGTCCCTGATCTATCTGGAGATATAGTACCGCTCACCACAGCGAAGAATAACAGGCTTGACCTCAGCAGGCAAGCGTCCGGCGGCATGTGCAAACTCGTTTACGTCCACGGTATTGAATGTAAACATGTCGTAATGATGCGGAATCAGATGCCTGGCACGCAAGCTGGTAGCAAAATCTACAGCCTCATCAGACGTCATATTGCCAGGCACTCCACGGCTTGGATCACGCCCGTTGATCGGCAGAAAGGCAACGTCCACACCTTCCCCAACCGCTTCTCTCTGGCCTTCCCACGGAATGGTATCGCCGGAATGAAAGATTTTCACCCCGTCCATTTTCATCACGAAACTTAAATAGAGAAATTGCCCGAGTTCATTTTGATCAAGCCCCTCATGAGCCGCTGAAACGGCCCTGATGGAGATTTTCTTCTCGAAATTTTCATAAACTTCGCCGTGATCCAGACCCACGAGCCGACCGGATTCGATACCGATCTGACCCGCATGGCCGATCAAAGCCGTGGGCAGAACCAGAATCGCTTCTGGAGAAGCCTTTAAAACGGCCGTAAGTGTCACAGGATCCATATGATCCGAATGCTTGTGAGAGCAACAGACCAGATCAATCATGGTGAGCAGGGAGGGATCCATAGGACAACGCGTCATCCGGATATGAGGCTTGCTTGTCCCTGCATATTTGGTAGTGAGCGATTCACTGAGATAGGGATCAATCAGGATCGTCGCCAAATGGCTTTTCACAAGTAACCCACTTTGCCCCAGCCACCAAAGGGCCACCTGGCCAAGTTCGGGAGTGGTGTCGAGAATCTGATTTTGGAGGTCGTGATCGCTCAGAACTGGCTCGATCATTCCGCCAGCCCCCGCGCTGCACGGACCAAACGCACGGCCTTGGCCATATTGATGGACTTCCCGACAGCCACATGGCGTGGTGTCTGGGAGAATCCGCAGTCAGGCGTGATAGAAACCCGCTCAGGCGGCAGGATGGCCAGTACTTGCTCGATGCGCTGAACGATCAGCTCAACAGGCTCCACCCAGGTATTTTTAACATCCACCAGCCCTACGGCGACGTCTATGGTCTCTGGAAGCTGCTTCAGAAGACCGATATCGGTCATCTCACGCGATGCAAACTCCATGGCCAGCTGATTCACAGCCACCTGCCCCACGGATGGGAACAAAGGGGCATAGCTCCTCCAGCCGACAGCTCTGGCCCGATAATTTCCAAAACACATGTGCATACTGGTATAGACAGGAATTCCAACCACAGTGCGACGCACGACATCGAGAAAATAATCCGCCTCCTGAGGGTGGCACGCAAAACTTGGCTCGTCGAGCTGGATAAAGTCCACTCCAGCTGCCACAAGATCCAACAGCTCTTTGCGAACGATGGGCAGGAGTGCCTCGGTCACTTCCTCGCGACTTTGATAGACGTCACCAACGCCAATACATCCAGCCAGCGTGAAAGGGCCGGGAACGGGCATCTTCGTAGGTATATTCGGGCAGATATGGCGAAAGCGTTTGAATTCTTCCACACAGCCCAGCCCGGCCGGAGCCGTCACGGGAGCGATGGCGGTGTATTTACCGCGCTGATCGTGCCCTGGGGCACCCCAGAGGCGTGGCACCTCAAGACGCTTAAGGCCATGAATATGATCATAAAAACCAAGGTTGAAATCGACACGTTGCACTTCGCCGTCGGTGATGCGCTCGAGGCCAGCGTGAATCTGATCGGCCACCACAGCCCCCACAGCGTCGCGCACAGCCTCTTCACGATCAACCGGCCCAAACTGACTTGAATCCTTTCGCACAGCCCCTGCAAAGAATTCATACCAGCCTGGGATTGGCCAGCTACCCATGACGGTCGCTTCAAGAGGCTTTGGTTTCATGAGATTCTTAGACCAGTTTGATGAAGGCATGACAGTGATGTTCCGGCAGATCTTTTCCAAGTTAACGGATACTCACAAAAATGGCTATAAAAAAGCCGCTCTGTGCGAGCTATTGTTTGTTAGGGAGTGACTCGGTGGCTGAATGATGATGTCTTGGTTTCCCGGTTTGGTGATTTACAAAAATCCAACCGGGGCTAGCGCCAAGACCGGCTAGGTAGGCAGGGCGAAAGCCAGCGATTTCTTGGTTCGAATTTAGCCGCAGGGCGCTAGCCCTCGGTTCGCGCATCATAAAAAACCGGGGCTAGCGCCAAGACCGGCTAGGTAAGCACGGCGAAAGCCAACGGGTTCTTGGTTCGAATCTAGCCGCAGGGCGCTAGCCCCCGGTTCGCGCATCATAAAAAACCGGGGCTAGCGCCAAGACCGGCTAG
>Ga0208720_1000434_pt1 | contig 10357 bp, 9 predicted proteins | sample LakMenEpi20Apr10_FD_150716 | JGI IMG/M metagenome (GOLD analysis project Ga0208720, IMG submission 150716) | Freshwater microbial communities from Lake Mendota, WI - 20APR2010 deep hole epilimnion (SPAdes) | ecosystem: Environmental > Aquatic > Freshwater > Lake > Epilimnion/Euphotic zone ...
GCGGGTTTTCGCCATTTCAGTGAATACGCGTGTAACACATTATATCAAAGCGACTTGCATCGCTCTAAAATACAAAAATAAAGCCCGCTATGCCAGGGGACATGGCTTACATAACACTTTGTCGATTTAAGGATTATGAATCGCCGTTGGGCACCGCTTCAAATCTCAGACTAAAACTCCAGATTTCAGAATGAGAGGGGTATAGGCATGTCCTCTGGATATCCATAAAACCTGGGGAAGCGTTATCTTTGGGCTCCAGAGGAGAAATCTATTAATAGAAATGTCCGAAGGACATCCACAGCCCCAGCCTGACGCCCTCTCTCCCCAAGCCGGCTTGCTGCTAGCCTCGGTTGGTTTCGTCCTGATCCTTAAACAGACAACATGTTATGTAGGCCATGTCCGCTGACATGGTGTGGTTTGGATTTGATTTTTAGAACGATTTGCAATTTATTACAGATTTTCTGTCGCACTTTAAAAGCATCTACGGTGTTGATCATAAGGATCAGTTGCAAGAGCGAGGATTTTTCATGATTACATGCAAGAGGGTTCTCGAAATTGCGACACGTTTGGAATCGGCTTACCAAAAACGGTTCCGGAAGTTTCAATCCAATGACTGCGCAGATCTTGACCGATGGGCTGACTGTGCCTGTGGCTTGATCTCTCTGCAGAATCAGGACGACCAATATCCGCTTGATCCAGAGCTGTTCATCGCCGTGATCACAGAAGTCATCATGGTACGTCTCTTGATGTCCGGAGAAATCGAGTTGGCCATCAACCACTACGCCAAAGTGGTTCGCATCATGATCGGCCGGCTTCGTGAGGAGATCTCAGAGGAATTGAAATGGCTGCGTCAGGCGAGCAAGAATGGCCATGCTTCCGAAAGGCTGATCCTTTCTCCATCACTCCAAATCACTCCATTAAGCCGATTCATCCACGCCCATCGGATGAGTCGCCCAGACCTTGCAGACCAGATTGCAACCCAGGTCATCCGTCAAATTGAAGTCTGCCCGTTGTACTGGCAGGCCTCTTGTAATTGGCTCAGCACGAACAAATATTCTGCCCTTGCCATGATCACACCATAAAAAAGCCGGTGATGTATTCTGACGAATGTCTGGTCACGATACAAATGAGTGATCGACATAAAAAGTCGTTCAAAGCCTGATTTATGGCTCTTTCGATTGGAAATGATACTAGCCGCGGCTTTTTATGGCGGATTTGTGACATAGGTATGTCACACTTTGTACGCCGACGATTTTCGCCAGTTTTTGATCCAGTCACTTCACGATTCACCCCCAACTCATTGAAAAGGAATGCACCCAGATGACAAATTTACGCCGCCGATTCGTACCGACGCTCGCAACTCTTGAAGGTCGCTCGGTGATGAGCACTTTCGAGCCTATCACACCTGTTTTACCAATCAATATTCCGCCGATCATCGGACTGCCTGGGCCATTGCCCATACCACCCAATCCGCCACAAATGGATAAGCCTTTGAATCCTTACCTGCCCATCCCATTTCCAGCACCCACATGGATCGCCATCTGAATCGTGTGGGAGTGATGACACCTTCGAGAAAAAAGTTGATGATTAAACCCGCTTGATTAAGCAGTTTGCGGTGTCTGTGAGATCATTTAAGCAAAAATTTTGGTGAAATCGCCAGATTTTACTTTGTGCTGCGCGCTAAACATGTCAGGATATCTCTTACGTGCTCTAAATAGATTTGATTGCATTGATTTCCCAAATTCGCCTGCGTTTGAGGAATGGGATTCCCCGCAAGATGGATTTTGGGTGGGGGCTGGGAAATGCCTGAAACTCATCGTCATGACCCGTTTCAATTGCTTGTGGATCGTGTAAAGCAAGGCGATTCGCTGGCGTGGAGTCAGTTTGTGGAACAATATGATCCGAAACTGCGCCGGGTCATACGGAATCGGCTTCGCCTGTTTAGCCGAAAAATGCGATCAGTCTATGACACTGGAGATTTTTCGAGCGAGCTTTGGGCCACTCTGATGGAGCGTCTTCCAAGTCTTCAGATTCAGAATGAGTCGGACTTTCTCGCATTTATGAACCATATTGCTTATCAGAAGATCATCGATGTCGCCCGGAGGCAGGTGGCCATCAAGCGGGATTCGAACCGGGATCGCTCATTCTTTATAAATTCTGATCAGAGCCATGGTCTTTTTGAGCCGAAAAGTCATGAGCCATCACCCAGCCAATATGCAATGGCAGAAGAGGTTCGAGAGCGATTGACATACGAAGCTGGCTTGATCGAGAGCGATTCCGCTTTGATCATTCGTTTGAAGAGCCAGAATTATACGAACCATGAAGTGGCCGAAGCGACGGGTATGAATTTGCGTAAAATTCAAAGGCTGTTGAAATCGCTGCGCGACCATTTTTTTCCAAACACATGATCGTTTGAGACAGAGACAGAGACTCTACGAGTGCTCAAAAAAAACTGAAATCTGTTATGAGTTGATTATAGGGGAGTGTCAGCGAATGATCGAACTTCGGGACTTGCAATTTCGTTCTGATCTCATTCAGGATGCTTTGGTGGAATTGAACAATTGCTGGGATTTGGCTCAGTGCCCGGTTACATTAAATGCAATCGAGCGGATCTGGATTCAGTACGACAAGTACCAATCGCTTGAATTTTTGGTGGAGCTGATTAAAACTGACCAGTCGCGGCGGATCGAGTCTGGGCATGAAATGGATCTTCATTTTTATCTCGATCACTTTCCGGAACTTGCAAATGATCATGCACGGGTGATCAGCCTGGCATATTCTGAATTCTGTGTGATTGAGGATCACGGTCAATCGCTCAGCATCGATCGATTCTGCGATAAATATGAGGCTTGGGGCGATAGTATCCGCTGTCAGTTGGAGATACATAAGTTATTGAGCATTCCCTCAAATGAAATTCTGGGCAATCAGAGTCTCCATGATTTTCCAAAGGCGGGAGATGAGGTCGAGCATTTTCGCCTGGAGCGAGAAATTGGGCGTGGAGGATCGGCGCGGGTTTATCTGGCGAATGACCTGAGTCTGGGCAACCGGCGGGTTGCATTAAAAGTTTCTGGGGATTGCAGTACTGAGCCTGAAATTCTGGCCCGGCTGGATCATGATCATATCGTGCCGATCCTGTCAGTTCATGACTCTGAAAATGGACTTCGGTTGATCTGTATGCCTTATCACGGTGGAGTTACGTTCGACCATCTGTTTAGGAATTTATATTTCCGCAATCGACAAATCCCAAAAAAGGCGGAAGAACTATGGTCGATTCTTTCAGAGATCGATCCAGGTGAACCTGAATCATCAGCTGATTTTGATCACACGAATCGATCTTGGAGCCAATTCCCAGAGCGTGGTGGTTTTACGGATGCTGTAGCCTGGCTGGGCTGGAAAATTGCATTGGCTCTGGACCATGCGCATCAACAAAACATCTTTCATCGAGACATTAAACCAGCGAATATATTGATCTCACGAAAAGCAGGCCCATTGCTTCTCGATTTCAATATGGCTCGCGACCCACAGGCAGTGAACCAGATTGAAGACAGGATCAGAGGTGGAACCCTGCCTTATATGGCGCCAGAGCAGCTTGCGGCATTTCTGGATTCGACTTTATGGTCAGAAATTTCAGGAAAATCTGATATTTATTCCCTTGGCCTGGTACTGAAAGAATTCATCACTGGAGAGCGAGTTGAGACACCTCTTGCAGGCAATGCTTCGATTCTCGATCAAGTTCGGGGTTTGCTGCGTCAAAGAAGCATCGGTTGGGTTCGCCAGAAGGACTCGAATCGAAATATATCAAGTGCCTGGGATGCTGTACTCTCGAAATCGCTTGCATTTTCGCCGTCCGATCGGTATCAGAATGTATCTCAATTTGCAGACGACCTGAAATGCATTCTTGAGAAAAAACCATTGAAGTGGGCCTGGAATCGTTCTCGCAAAGAGCGCTGGGGGGTTAAGATCAGGCCGTTTCGTAAATATGTTGTATTTGGTTTGTTCGCGATGATCGGTTACTTGAGCCTCATGGCATGGAGACCTGTACCGGTATCGGAATTGGCAATTCCAGGTGTATCGAACACCATGCTTCAGTCGTTAAAAGCAGGCCAATACCAATCGGTTTCGAAGTTATTGGAGAGTGGTGAAAACGCTTCATCACAAGCCACTTCGATGGAAATCATCCGGATGATTGTCGGGATTGAGCTTTCTCCAGGCAACGTGTTGGCTCAGGAACGTATCAATCAGCTTGTAAAAAAGCCGGATCTTGATGAGTCTTGCCTGATGATTCAAGGCGCAATCGGGAAAAATCGCCACCTTGAATTTCTCCCGGTTTATCGCGATTATTGCAGGCTGGCGTTATTGCAATCGAAAGGGACGACACATCCACTGGAATGGCAGGATCTGGAGCGAAGATTCTTTCATCTTCAGAATCAATGGCCTGATGATCTCAGAACTTATGGGTTTCTGGCATATCTGGCATCCATGAGGTCTGATTACCAGACAGCATTTGATCAGGCAGATCAAGGTCTTAAGATGCTTTCAAGCCATCCGGGAGCAAGTTCTGGCGCGATTCGTGGAGATTTATTACAGGAGAAAATTAAAAGCCGATTCCAATTGGGAACTATAGCTCAGCGGAGTGATCATCACGAATCTGCGCTGGAGCTTTACGAATTATGTCTGAAGGATGTTCGCCTATTTCAGTCCACAGAAAATGAAGCCTTAAAAAATCCGGCGTGTCGGTTCAGAATCATTCAGCTTGAGCTATTGTCTGAAATAGGCGTTGGTGACATCAAAACCGATCAATTGAAATACGATGAAGCGCTGGCAAAATATTTGTCGGGAGAATCCCTTCTTGACCAGAATCAGGAGTTGTTTCGCCAGAACGAATCGTATGAAAAATTCCGGAGCGACCTGGATTTGCGAATCAGGAGAATCAGTGAGCTTGATAAATCCAGTGGTTTGATCCACCTGAATTCGAATTGAAGTGGACGGTTTCAAAAATCAGAGGAACAGGCATTGGATAAAAACAATCCCTGCATGAGAAGTCCAAATCAGTGCTCTTGGGAAATTACCACTGAGGAGCCTTTGATGCGATTGGGCGTTATAGCCTGATGAGAGTTGATCGTGATCTTTTAGCTGCCGGAAAAATGTCATCAGCCAGGTTATGACTGCAAAAAATCCACCTGCATACGCCAGATAGGCTTGATTACCGGTGGATCTGAACGCGATTGTCAGCGCCAGAACGAGTTCCAGAAGCATGGGTAGCATGACGACTCGTTTTGTGAGTCGACAGTGAGCGGCATGGTATTCTGGAAAGTGATCATGGCCGACTTGTTTAAAGAGTGGATAATGCACTGATTGCACGAACCAGATCAAGCCGGTCATCCACCAGGTGGCTGCTGCGCAAGTGATTAAGAGGATTCTGTCAAGGCTCATGGCGTTTTTGGTATCAATGGAGTTTGTGCGGATTGTGGTTTGATATTTTTCAGTGGGAGGTCGAGTTTTTGCGGAATGGTGGAGGCGGATTCGCGCGGGTGACAGGTGTGATGCACTTGTTTGAGGCGGCTGATTTCCACTCGCGTATAAATCTGGGTGGTTGCAATCGAGGCATGACCAAGCAGTTCCTGAACCACTCTGAGGTCAGCTCCACCGGCCAGAAGGTGCGTTGCAAAGCTGTGTCTTAGAGTGTGAGGGCTGACCGTGACGGGTAAGCCGGCTTGCATGGAGCAGGTTTTTACGAGTTTCCAGATCAGGTTTCGGCGAACTGGTCGACCACGATTTGTAAGAAAAACGAAGTCTTTGGATTCTGGAGATTTTGCCGCCAGTTGCGGTCGCCTAAGGCTGAGATATTCGGCGAGTGCCTCCCTGCCCTTGCGTCCGAGCGGAACCATTCTTTGTTTGTCGCCCTTGCCCACGCACCGAACCCAGCCATTCTGGAGGTCGATATCGCTGATACGCAGGCCAGCCACTTCTGAGACTCTGCAACCGCTGGCATAAAGAGTTTCGAGAATGGCTCTCGACCGATCCCCTTTGAGGGTGCCGGCAATGGGTACAGAGAGAAGTTTGTCGATCGAGTTTGGGCTGAGGACGGTCGGCAGGCGATCCCAGAGTTTGGGAGAGTCGAGCAGTTTGGCCATATTTTCCGTGGCTCTGCCTTCAAAAATCTCGAACCGGAAGAATGAGGAAAGGCTTGCAAGATTCCGGGCCACGCTTTTGGGAGCCAGGTTTTGAAGGCTTAGCCATTCGACATAATTGGTCAGGTCTTGAATCGCCAGCTTGTTGAGTTCGCCCGGAAAGTGGGCATTTTTCCAGCGAAAGAATCGCATGATATCGCTACGGTAAGCAGCGAGAGTATTTTCTGAGAGCCCGCATTCGCTCATCAGGTAATGCAAAAACGCACCAAGTTGGAACTGGTGCGATTTTGGTGAGATCTTTTTTAGAGGCTGCATTTGATGAAACCTGATGGGGATCAATGATTCGAGCTCGAGTTACGGATATCTCTGATATCGGTTCGAGTCAAGATTTGACTGCATCTGGAATCTATCAAGCTGTGGATTCATTAATCCACGAGTTGCGTTTCCAGAGCGACTTCACGCAAACGCTGCAGTGCTCGGTCCTGAATCTGGCGGACACGTTCTTTGGAAACGGAGAGAACTTTGCCCACCTGGCTCAGGCTCAGTTTCTGGCGTCCACCAAGCCCGTAACGAAGTTGCAAAACCTGTTGTTCCCTTGGGCGAAGTTCGCTGATCAGATTGGCGATCATTTCGCCAGCATCAGGCTCATCGTCAGGCTCATACTCAGATTCGCTGATCGTTTGAAGGAGGCTGAAGCTGGAGTCGGAATCGAACGATGCGTTGAGTGAGACAGTCGGTCGAGTGGCCGTATGAATCCTCTGGACCAGTTCAGGGGCACTCATGGGGAGTTCGTCGGAATCGGCGTCAATGTCTTTATTGAAAACGTCCATCTTTTCCTGGTTTTGGGCCAATTGACGCAGGTGCCGGGGGCTGAGCTTGACAGGATAAGCGCCAGAGGCGACGGCTTGCTGCATGGACTGGCGAATCCACCAGGTGGCGTAGGTGGCCAGCTTGGTTTCGTGATTGAGGTCGAAGCGGTCGATGGCTTCGAGCAATCCACAGAAGCCTTCTTGTATGAGGTCTGTGTAAGAGATGCCCCGATCGCGGAATCGCTTGGCGACGTGAGCGACCAGCCTGAGGTTGGCCAGTGCGAGTTTGCCCCTGAGTTCACGATAACGTTCCAGGGTTGCGCCAAGTTGGGCACTTTTCAGACCTGGAAGCAGTTCTCCGTTTGAGAGGAGTTGGGAGAGACCAAATTTGGTCTCAGTGGATTCAACGTTGGGATCTTCGATGGCTTTGAGTGCATCGGCGAGTTTTGCACGACAATTGGCGAGATTTTTGAGGAGATTACGTTCATCCTCTTTGGTGAGGACTTGAGTAATTTCGGCGTCAAGTTGTGCAAAACCGTCCATATCATCACGTTTTTGAACCGACATGGCTGTCACCTCGAATTGTGTAAGTCGTGAAGTGGTAATGCCAAAGAGTCGATTACACATCGACCTCCGGGAAAAATCTTTTCGGCCGCGACGGCCAGGTAATCCATATTCTGAGCGAGTGTCACGTGGAGTTGATCAAGTTCTTTACGAATATTTTCGTTCAGCCCCTGTCCACCCAAAATGAGAGTTGTTTTCATCATCCTTGCGGTTTGAAGTAGTTTCTTCAAATCAGTGATCAAGGTTTGTTCGTTTTCCAGATGGTGAACGCTAAGCCATGCAATTTTGGGCTTAAGATCCGTGATGGCTTGAGCCAGTTCCGGAACCGGAAGATGGCAGCCAAGGTTACGGACTTCCCAGCGACGTTCCAAAAGGGTCAGTTCACAGAGCATGCCAGTCAGGGTGTAGTGGTCGCCTTCTGGGGTGGCTCCGATGGCAAGCGGCTGTATTTCAGCGAGCGGAGATCTTCGATTGCGGTTTCTGGTTTGTCTGACCAGTTCATAGAGGATGTCTGAAAGGATATGGCACGCATGGTGCTCTTGGAAGATCTCAATTCGGCCCTCCTGCCATGCATGACCTATGAGTAACATAACTGGCGAGATCAGCGTGTCGGCCAGCACCGATGCATCGCCGCAAGAGGCGTAAACTGTTCTTACAGCATGCCTAGCTTCGTCTATGTGAGATTGGACCAAGGCTGTCTTCAAGGCAGTTCGCCAGTAGTCAACCGATTCGTCCACGGCTTTTAATTTGCCAGTTGCATGGGATATAGAGGCCGAAGTCGTCGATTGCTCAACGAGCCCGATTCCTCTGTTTCTGGCGTAATGATCAATCACAGATTCGGCAATTCTGCGGTGCCCACCAGGTGTTTTGATGGCAACGATTTCGCCAGTTTCCACCAGTCGCTTTACCGTACTCACACTCAAGCTGAGAATCTCAGCGACTTGTTGAGTTGTCAGGAATCGTTCATTCACTTGCATCATCTTTGTTCCAAATCCGATTAAGGAGAACGGCTTGAACGAATATATCGTATCATTGAACGATTATTCTGCAAGGAAAATCGCCTCTTCTGGTGGTCGGTTTTTCTGGTGAATCACAATAAATCTCTGTGATATAAATAGTTGCGGTGTTTTTTGTCGGCTGGATTTTGTTGCGGCATGGATTTGTGTGCATGGACGTTTTGAACGATTTCGACCTGAGGACGTTTGAGATGAATCTTTTGAAAGCTTTGCCAGGAATGGTTATTCTGGTTACGCAAGCTTGCACTTGGTTGATCGGCAGGCTTTGGGTGCGTCTCCACGAATTATGAACCGTCAGCTTCGGCCAAGAACCAGAAGAATTGGATAAGACGATGCAAACACAGAGTTTCGATAAAGCAAAACTCATCGAATTACTGAAGACCCGATCCTTAAAGCACGGTGATTTCACGCTTGCCAGCGGCAAGAAGTCGAAATTCTACATTGATGGAAGGCTTGTGACATTGTCGGCTGGTGGAGCCAACCACATTGCAGACGGTGTTCTGGAACTACTGAAAAACTATCCAGAAGTCAGTGCTGTGGGTGGTTTAACGATGGGTGCTGACCCAATTGTAGGAGCCGTTCTGGCCAAAGCCGGAGTCTGGGGTAGAGACGACCTTCTGGGCTTTCTGGTGCGTAAACAAACCAAAGATCACGGCACAGGCAAGCTGGTCGAAGGCCCACTTCAGCCTGGGATGAAGGTGGCGATTCTGGACGATGTCGCCACCACCGGTGGTTCAAGCCTGCAAGCTGTGGAAGCTGTCAAGGCAGCAGGCGCAGAGGTATCAGTCGTGATCGTGGTTCTGGACCGGCTACAGGGAGCTGCGCAAAACTTCGCTGACCAGGGACTGAAATTCGAGGCTCTCACAGACCTTCGTGATTTGGGGATTGATCCCTCGCCGGTCTGATTCCTTCTGGTTTTTAGCGAACCATGGCCAAGCGCAACGCGTTTGGTTTTCTAAATCGCGGAAACCGGGGTATATTGCCTCTTGTCTAGCCGGTCTTGGCGCTAGCCTCGGTTAATTTTCTTCCGCGAACCGGGGGCTATCGCCCTGCGGCTAGATTCAAACGCCGAAACCGGGGGCTAGTGCCTCTTATCTAGCCGGTCTTGGCGCTAGCCCCGGTTAATTCTCTTTCGCGAACCGGGGGCTATCGCCCTGCGGCTAGATTCAAACCCCAGATTTCAGAATTTGAGGCGTATCGCTTCTCTTCAATATGACAAATGCAAAACGCCGCATGATTTCTCATGCGGCGTTTTGCGATTCATTTCAACTAAACAGGTTTAGTATCAATGGTTGTGGAAAAGGCCGTGAAGCAGGCCAGTTTTGCCACCTGACTGTGGAGTTGCGTAAACCCCGCCTTGACCGGATGGCAGAGCCTTAGGAGCAGCTTGGCCATAACCTTGGGCGGATGGAGCCGCTTTGGATGGGCCGAATGGGGATTGGCCAGCACCTTGACCGGAAGGCAGAGCCTTGGCAGGACCATAAGGTGATGCACCGGCAGGACCTTGAGCAGCAGGCAAGACTTTGCCGGCGGCAGGACCGAATGGTGACACACCGGCTGGCAAAGACTTGGCAGGGCCGTAAGGTGAAACACCAGCAGGACTTTGGGCAGCAGGCAGAACTTTGCCAGCAGCAGCTGGTGCGAAGGCAGCAGGTGCACCCTTACCAGGAGCTAAAGCAGCAGGCAACACTTTACCGGCGGCTCGTGGTGAAGCAGCGGCAGGACCTTGGGCAGCAGGCAGAACTTTACCAGCAGCACCCGGGCCGTATGGTGAAGCAGCGGCAGGACCTTGAGCGGCAGGGAGAACTTTACCAGCAGCGCCCGGGACGTAAGGTGA
>Ga0208720_1000438_pt1 | contig 10293 bp, 11 predicted proteins | sample LakMenEpi20Apr10_FD_150716 | JGI IMG/M metagenome (GOLD analysis project Ga0208720, IMG submission 150716) | Freshwater microbial communities from Lake Mendota, WI - 20APR2010 deep hole epilimnion (SPAdes) | ecosystem: Environmental > Aquatic > Freshwater > Lake > Epilimnion/Euphotic zone ...
CGGCGGCTAGATTCATACACCCCGGTTAATTATCTTCCGCGAACCGGGGGCTAGCGCCCGGCGGCTAGATTCATACACCCCGGTTAATTATCTTCCGCGAACCGGGGGCTAGCGCCCGGCGGCTAGATTCATACACCCCGGTTATTAATCTTCCGCGAACCGGGGGCTAGTGCCCGGCGGCTAGATTCAAACCAAGAAACCGAAGGCTATCCCCTCTTATCTAGCCGGTCTTGGCGCTAGCCCCGGTTCATTGGTTTTGAAAACCGGAAGTTATTTTCAGCCTGATCCTTAACATACGAATCCAGCTTGCCCAATCCACCTGATTGGTTATACTGCCAAAACAGTCAGATTACGTACCAAAGGTCAAGGATGATCTGCGGCCATGATGGCAAAAATCAAGCTGGTCGAGTTGCCCCCCAGAGAATTTGAACCGATTCAGACAGCGGCATCCAACCGTGTCTCCCGGCGTCGACTCATCGTTGGCTCTGGATTGATCACGGCTGCTGTCTCGACCGGAGTGGTTCAGTACTGGGACGACGTGTTTTTCAAAAGATTCGCGGAAGTGGTACCAGGGCAAGTCTATAGAGCTGCATGGCAGCGTCCGTGGCCGATCCGGCGAATGGTGGACCGTTACAATATCCGCTCGATCCTAAGCATTTCTGTCATGGGTGTAACTGACGAGAAATACACGAGTTATGCTGAAGTGGCCAAAGCCAGGACGATTGACTGGGTGATTATGCCAGTGGTCGGTTCTTATATGAAATTCGCTCAGATGGCGGAAGCGGCGGACTGGATCGAGCAGCTGCCCAAGCCGTTGCTGTTCCACTGTGTGGCCGGTCACCATCGAAGCACTCAGGCTCAAACAGCTTGGCGAATGAGACATGGTGGATGGTCGTCAAAAAAGGCCTGGGATGAAGTCAGCCAGTATCGATGGACAAATCCGACTGGCGATTTGAAGGATCACTCTTTGGTCGAGCGGTTCGCTGACTCGACTTATGTGCAGAAGGAGACTGGATATGAACCGACTGCGTATGACGCGCTGGACGGTCCGGGGCATCGCCGCAACCCTCGTGGTTCTGGTGGGCAGCTTCTGGGCATGGCGACACTCCGTTGACAATTTCGGGGTGGTTATCACGGGCCCGAATCCGGTCTATCGGTCGGATCAAATGGATCCTGAGATGCTTGCTAAGACCATTCGTGAGCTTGGGATACGCACGGTGCTGAACCTGCGGGGCCCAAATCCGGGCGATGGCTGGTATGACCGGGAGCGAGCGACCACGCTTTCCACAGGCGCCGAACAAATTGACATGCCACTCTCAAGCTGCGACTGGATGAGCCGCGATCAGGCCCGAAGCCTGGCGGAAGTGCTGCGTGATGCTCCCAGGCCCCTGCTGATCCACTGTTTTCATGGGTCTGAAAGAACCGGGCTGGCCTCGGCCATGACGAGACTTTTGACCGATGGGCAGTCACTCGAGGAGGCTCGCAAATCGTTTTCATGGAAGTACATGTTTTTTGGGCTTGGCGATGGTGTGGTCACTCTGAGGCAGTTCCAGCAATATGAAAACTGGCTGGCCGAGAACCATCAGACACATTCTCCAACACGTTTCATGGGATGGCTTAAGACCGATTTCAAGCCACAGTCACCAAGCCGTGAACAATGGCCTTACGACCCATATCCACTTGTGATTCGCAGCCATCCAGCCGAGAATGGACAGTCGGTGGCCCAGAAACAAAGCGATCCGGAGAGTTCCCGAAAATGACGATCCCACACATTCACGTCGCACCGCCTGCCATGACCACTGGAGAGCCTTATTTCGACATGCAGATTCGGGTGCGTTATGCTGAAACGGACCGGATGGGGCTGTTGCATCACGCCAATTATTTTGTCTATTTTGAGATGGGCCGAGTCGAGTTCCTCAGGCATAAAGGATACTCCTATAAAGACATGGAAGATGAAGGCAGCCTGATTGTGCTATCGGATCTTGGGTGTAAGTATCGTCGTCCGGCATTTTATGACGATGTGCTGACATTGAGAACGATTGTTGAGCGAACGACTCATGTGAAGATTGTTCACCGATACGAACTGTATCGAGAGACAGTACTTCTGGCGATTGGCCATTCCACGGTCGCGTGTGTGGATCGGGACATGAAGCCGAAGCGTCTGCCCGCAGCCTTGGCCAATGATGAGCCGCCCCAACCGGGCCACGACACTCAGCCGGCCGTGGCTCCTTGATGATCCTGGGATGTCGCTTGATACCACCCCAATCAGGGACTTTCCATGGACTAAATCGGTCCGAAAGCATAGTCTTATATTGTAAAGTCCGATCACTCCAATGAGTATCGGTTGAGAAACAGGATGGATTCTCGTTCTACGCAGACCCCCAAAGCAGATGAAACAGCCATGACAACTCACATGGATGCTTACAGCGAGGCGATGGACTTTCTCTATGGGCGGCTCAATTACGAGCGTTCCGGGCTCCCACGCGGTTCCGTGGGCCTTGGTCTGGGCAGAATGCGGCGGTTGATGCGACGGCTTGGTGATCCTCAACTTGGCCTTAACATGATTCATGTGGCCGGAACCAAGGGCAAAGGCTCGACTTCGACCATGATTGCCGCAGGCCTTTCGGCAGCGGGCTACAGAACAGGCCTTTTTTGCTCACCCCACCTGCACTGTCTGGAAGAACGTTATGTGATTGACGGGCAGATGATCCGTCGCGGGGACCTGATTCAGCTGATCGAGTCGATCAAACCGATCGTGGAGGGCATGGATTTCGAACGTCCAGAAGACGACCGGCTGACCTTTTTTGAGGTGACTACGGCAATTGGCCTGATTTTTTTTGCCACTCAGAATTGCAAAGCCGTGGTTTTGGAAGTGGGTATGGGTGGACGATTGGATTCGACCAACATCATCAGGCCACTCGTGAGCGTGATCACCTCGATATCATTAGACCACACACGTCAGCTCGGAAATACCACTTCGGCGATTGCAATCGAAAAGGCCGGCATCATCAAACGTGGCGGATTGACCGTGAGTGGGGTCACAGACATCCCGGCTCGAAATGAAATTCGCGATATTGCGGTTCTTAGAAACAGTGAACTGCGGGAATTCCAAACGGATTATTTCTACCATGAGATGAAGCCGGCAAAGCCGATACTGGAACCATCTCCAAGTTCTATCCACGTCAAAACATGGGAGCGGGAATGGGGCGTGCATCGAGTCCCATTCATTGGGCCTCATCAGGCTGAAAATGCAGCACTGGCGCTCGCTGTTTTCGATGCATTACGAGAGAAAGGTCTCGAAGTTTCCGACTCGGATGTGGACCAGGGCTGGCTGGGCCTGTCTATGCCTGCCCGGGTGGAAATTATTCGTAAGAACCCCTGGCTGATAATCGACGGAGCACACAATAAAGCCTCGGCCGAGGCGCTTGCTGAAACGATGGTGGGTCATTTTCCAGACGTTTCTGGCAGGAAAGTGCTGGTGTTTGGAACCACTCGGGAAAAGGATTTACACGGGCAGTTGCAATCCCTTTTACCGTATTTTGATGACATCATTTTAACTCGTTACGAACATAATCCAAGAGCGCGGCCCATTGATGAGACCGAAGAGGCTGTGACCAGCCTGGGCCGGTGCGTCGAATACATTTCCGAGAAACCGCTGATGGCGTTAAATAAAGCCATGGAAACCGCAGGCCCTGATGGTCTGGTGGTGATCACAGGAAGCCTTTTCCTGGCGGCTGAGCTACGTGAATCTCTGCTAAACATCCCATACAATCAAAAACCGGAGCACGCTTGAAATGCAACCCCTGACAATCTTCCGTACAGGAACCTTCATGGCGGCTTTAGGCATTGTTGCCGGGGCTTTTGGTGCGCATGCAATCAAAGGCAGGGTTGAGCCTAAGGATCTTGAAACTTTTGAAATTGCAGTGCGATACCAGATGTATCATGCGATCGGTTTGATCGCAGTCTCCAGCTATTTTTCAAGTCTCACAAAAGTTTCCAGACCGTGTGGGATTGCAATTCGCTGTTTATTGGCGGGTACAATCATCTTCAGCGGAACATTGTACGGAATTGTCAGTGGTGGACCTCGATGGCTCGGGGCGATCACTCCAATTGGTGGATCGCTTCAGATTATCGGCTGGCTGATTCTGGCCATCGGGTCGAAATCAAAGAGTTGAGAGACTTGATTGATCAATCCTCATCCGATAAAATTTCACCTGGACTGGGGAGCGATTCGCGAAGCCTGTAGCCAATTCCGCGGACGGTTTCGACCATCTCGGACCGGTCTCCAAGCTTCTTGCGAAGGCTTTTGATGTGTACGTCAATCGTTCGTTCGAGAACCACGGCATCTTCGCCCATTCCGGCGTCCATCAGTTCATGTCGTGAATAGGCTCGGCCGACACGTTTCATGAGGACTTCCAGGAGTCGAAATTCTGTGGGTGTCACAACGATCGGCTCATCGTGAACGGTCACTTGATGGCGAATCCTATCCACCACGATCCCATGATGCCGGAGCGTATCGCCGTCCTGACCTGTATTTTCATCTTTTCGGCGGAGTTCCCGTCTGATCCTCTGGACCAGAACTTTCACTGAGAATGGCTTGGTCACATAATCGTCAGCGCCTGTGGCAAATCCAATCAACTGATCGGATTCTTCGCTTTTGGCGGTGATCATGATGATTGGAATCTGCTTTGTAATATTCGACGATTTCAAGTCTCGACAGATGTCAAGCCCGCTGCGGCCTGGCAGCATGAGATCGAGAAGGATCAGGTCAGGCACATTCACCTGAGCCATTCGAAGCCCTTCGCTGCCATCGCGTGCAGACGAGGTTTCAAAGCCTTCACGAGCCAGATTGATCTGAAGGATTTCTACAAGTGGACGCTCATCTTCGATGATCAGGATGCGAGGTTTTCCCATCGTACCAGTCCACTCCTTTACCGAATCCAATACGAATCAACTCGTTGAGTTCTTTACGTTCGTTAATTATCCAGAAGGATAAGTGGATTTGATAGGCACTTCGCAAATATTCCGTGAAGTTTTGGCTTAGACCAGAGGATCAGCCAATTCTTCCCGTGATATATGCTTCCGTCCGAGGGTCCGTAGGGTTCGTGAAAAGCTTGTCCGTTGGACTGAATTCCGCCACCACGCCTACTCTCCTGCCTTGATGAAGATTGGAGTCAAGCATCAAGCATGCTGTCATATCGCTCACCCGACGCGCCTGCTGCATGTTGTGGGTCACAATCACGATTGTATAATCTTCTTTCAGATCTTCCATAAGATCTTCAACGGCAGCAGTCGAGATCGGGTCAAGTGCGGAACAGGGCTCATCCATCAGAATGATTTCCGGCTCGACCGCCAGGGTTCTGGCGATACATAACCGCTGTTGCTGCCCACCCGAGAGCTGTTCGCCAGACTTGTCGAGCTTATCTTTCACTTCGTCCCACAATGCGGCCCGACGCAGGCATCGTTCGACCAATTCATCCATATCGCCCAGATAGCCATTGATTTTGGCGCCCCAGGCTACGTTATTGTAAATGCTTTTAGGAAAAGGGTTCGGCTTCTGGAAAACCATCCCGACCCGGCGTCTTACAGCGACCACGTCGACATCAGCGTCCATGAGGTCATGCTCGTGGAACCAGATTTTACCTTCCACGCGAAGTCCAGGAATGAGGTCGTTCATGCGATTAAAACATCGCAAAAGCGTACTTTTACCGCATCCTGACGGACCAATCAATGCAGTGATCTGGTTTTGCGGAATCGCGATGGTGATATCACTCAAAGCCTGAGTTTCACCATAAAAAACCGAAAGCGACTCGGTCCGCAAGACAGCGTTCAAAGACTCTGCCGGATTTGTTGGCTGCGGGTTGCTGGATGGCATATCATTAACCACTTCGCTGAATATTTTGGAGATGTATTGGACAGTTGCCACGTTTTTTTTCAGGAGCCGCGTTTATTTCGAACCGATCCCGCCAGCCCTGGTCGCTTGCTCGTACGCTGGCGGATCCAGATTGCGAAAAAATTCATGGTCAGAAGCAGGCACAACAGGAGCAGGATACCACCCGCAGCCACTGTGGAATAGGCTTCGTCAGGCTCTTTTGCGTTGTAGTAGATCTCTACCGGCAAGGCCGTGTATCGATGGAACGGGCCACGCGTCACTTTTAAGAGACTCGCAGCAGCGCCGACCATTAAAAGTGGAGCAGTTTCGCCAATCGCTCTTGAAACACCCAGAATCGTACCGGTCAGGATACCCGGTGAGGCGGCTGGCAAAAGGTGGTCGCGAATCATTTGCCAGCGTGTCGCTCCAAGCGCAAGTGCTGCCAATCGTAGAGATTGAGGCACAGCCCTGAGAGCTTCCTGGGTTGTAATCACGATCACCGGCAGAATCAAAAGCGAAAGGGTGAGCGAACCCGCCAGCACGCATGGCCCGAGGGCAAGGCTTTTAAAGCCTAGTCCTCTTTGAAAAAGTGCTAGTCCAAGAAGCCCGTAAACGATCGATGGAACACCTGCCAGATTGGCGATGTTGGTTTGAACTAAACTTTTCCAGCGACTTTTGCCCGTATATTCTTCCAGATAAAGAGCGGCCCCGACACCCACAGGGACAGCGATCAGGATGACGAACAGGAGTAGCCATGCAGAGCCGATCAGGCCCACTCGATATCCAACTTCAGAGGCATCAACTCCAGGAGTGTTCAGAATGAGTCGCTTGAGGAGCAGGCCCGCATCGCGGATTCGTTCGACAAGAGAGATTCCTGTTTTGGCGTCCGCTCCCGCTGGATAAAGGACGCGCAGGAAGACTGAGCCGAGCACTGTTCCGAGAAAGACCACGCCTAGAAATGTCGCAAAAAAGCAGATCCAATGAAACAGAGGGTCGAGAATCCCTCTCCGCCTCCGGTTGGGCCGAAAGTGAGGATCGGCGCTGGACCAGTTGACAGGCTGTGGATGGCTCTGCGGGCTCATGAGTATTCCTCACGGTATTGTCGAAGGATCCATCCTGAGAACAGGTTGAGGCAAAGTGTCATGAGAAACAAGACCGACCCGACCGCATAAAGAGAAAGGTGTTCTGCTGATCCGAACGGGGCATCGCCTGACGTAACAGAAACGATGTAAGCCGTCATGGTCTGGACGGATGAGAAAACATTCCCAGTGATCTGAGGCAACTGCCCGGCCGCCAGTACCACGGCCATGGTTTCACCAATCGCTCTCGAAAACGCCAGAATGAACGATGCCATGATCCCCGAAAGACCTGCTGGTACAACCACTTGCGTACAGACCTCGAACTTGGTCGCCCCAAGTCCGTAAGCAGCCTCGCGCAAGCCTTGCGGAACAGCTCTGAGAACATCCTCTGACAGGGAGGAGACCATCGGAATGATCATCACTCCGACAACGATCGCTGCGCTGGCTGCATTGTACGTATCTACTTTAATTCCAACCATTTCAAGTGCATATCGCAGAGCTGGAGTGACCAGCAGGAGAGCCAGATATCCATAGACAATCGTTGGGACACCGGCCAGAATCTCAAGCGCCGGCTTCAGAATCGTTCGCGTTCTGTTACCAGCGTACTCGCTTAGATAAATCGCGCTGGCCAGACCGATTGGCAATGCGATGGCGCAGGATCCGAAGGTGACGACCATCGTGCCCCAAATCAGGGGGACGATGCCAAACTTGGGTGGGCTGGCTTCAGGCTCAAGGGTTCGATTGGTCAGGAATTCCAGTGGACTGGTATCGGCCTTCAAAAAAAACCGATAGGTTTCTGTACCTAGAACAACGAGAATCCCGATGGTGGTCAGGATTGTAAGCACAGCAAATGCAGCCAGAATGAAATGAACCAGCCGTTCCTGCCATTGCAGGAATCGGCCGGGTGATTTCCAGTGGGCATTATCCAAGCTCGGCCTGTTCATTTGGCTGATTTCTCTTCAGATTTTGGTGCTGCAACTGCCTTGGAGGCACCGACTTCGCCTGCCAGTGTTGCGCTGTTGGATTTGATTTCATCGGCGGTTGGACCAACGTAACCCGCCTTTTCTGAGAGCGAAACCACGTTTTCAAGGTAGTAGCTCAGGAAGGCCTTCACTTCCGCCCGCTTGGCAGATGCGTTCTTCACATACAGATAAAGAGGGCGTGCCAGGGCAGGATATTCGCCTGACAGGATGGTCTCTTTTGATGGAGCCACAGCACCTTTATCGCCTTTGATTTTAACGATTTTAAGCTTGCTGGCATTGGCTGTATAGTAGGCGAATCCGAAATAGCCGATGGCGTCGGCGTCGCCTGAAACTCCACGAACCAGAGTGTTGTCGTCAGGAGAGGCCTGAATGTCGTTCCTCTGGGCACGGGCCTTTTTGTTCACAGCTTCGGTGAAATATTCAAACGTGCCGGAATCTTTGTCAGGCGAGAAGAACGTAATCTTGCGGTCAGGCCAGGCAGGGTTCACGTCTTTCCAGGTTTTCACCTTGGAATCTGGCTCCCAGATCTTCTTGAGATCCGCCAGGGTCAGCTCATTCACAAAGTCGTTCTTTGGATTCACAACCACCGAAATCCCATCGTGGGCCACAAGATAGCGTGACCAGGCCAGGTCGCCAGTCGCCTTGGCAGTCTCTTCTGCCTTGGCCTCTCTGGAGGCATCCACAATGTCGACTTCGCCTTGCATATAGCGACCGAATCCACCGCCGGTGCCGTGACTTTCCACAACCACTTCGATATCCGAATTGACCTTGCTGTAGCCAATCTGGGCGGCTTTGGATATGCGGAAAACGGTGCTTGAGCCATCCACTACAACAGTCTGGGGAGCTGCGGCCGATCCAGAGGTTGCCGCAGATCCTGCTGAACCAGAGCTCTTCTCTTCAGCTCCACCACCACAGCCGGATAGGATGAAAGTGGCCAGTGAAAGGCATGTCAGGCGTCGTGTCATCATCATCATGGGTTTCCCTGTCGTTTTCATTTTTGAGTCCTGTATTCGGAACGGATCAAAGGTCGTATCAATCGTTTTGAGTGGAATTCTTGAGGTGCTTCAGAACGAATTGTTGAACCAGAGCATGAAATTCTTCAGGCTTGTCCTCGTGTGGCAAGTGCCCTGCACCGGCCCAGATTACGAGTTCAGAATTCGGAATGTCATGGGCCAGAGATTCGCCCGCCCGAACCGGAATCACGTTGTCTTGCTTGCCCCAAAGCACTGTGACTGGGCACTTTAGATTCGCAAGAGGGATCGGCTTGGCAGAGTCGGGAGGTGGGTTCATCATCGAAAGCAAGGCTTCAGGAGCCCCTTCGATCGTGGTCGGCACATAGTAGGCGTCAATCATGGCATCGGTAACGGGTTCGTGGCCTTCGTAGACGGAGTCGAGGAAGCCTTTGATCCGATCCCGACGGATCATCGTCCGCACCAGTGCCGTCGCAAGAACCGATGGCCGCCCCTTGAACTTCGTCGTATCCACCCCTGAGGCCGCAAAATCCAGGCGAGTGTAAGGTCTGGCAGCATCGACGAGAATCAGACCTGAACATCGGCCTGGATTCTCCAGAGCGACTCTGGCAGCCACAGCCCCGCCCATCGAATTCCCTATAATCAGTGGTTTTTTGATCCCCAGAGCATCCATCACGGCCAAAACCTGACGGACGTAAGCGGCTTCGCCATACTGTCCATCCTTCGGCTTCTCGGTCAAGCCAAAGCCTTTGATATCAATCGCGGTAACGCGGCCAATTTTGCCGAGTGCTTCAAGGTTTTTACGCCAGGTAAACGTACTCGACCCAAACCCATGGAGCAGAAGAATTTCAGGCCCATTCTGGCCGTTCTGCACAAAGTACGTCTGAAAACCATCGGCTTTGATCAAACGCTCAGGAGGGACAACTTCCGAAAGTTTCTTCAAAGGCTCAATTCCAACTGTTGAGGCTGGACGATTCTCAGTCTTGGTCTGGCCGTACAAATACCCCAGGAATGGCGAAAGCCATGCCACCGTAATTCCAGCAACAGTCGTCTTTAAGGCAGATCCATGTCGGTTCATGACGAAATCATATAGCGGCGCTGTGAAGAAACGGTGAAGATACTGAAATAGTTGTGCAAGAAATTGTGCGTGAGCAAGAATTTCTTACAGGAGCTCTAACGTTTGTCTCGAGTACAGGTGGGTTCAACCTTCTCTAATTTGCCAGATTTGGTTCGATTTATCTAGCCGGTCTTAACGCTAGCCCCGGTTGTTTTTTAAGAAAAAACGGTAGTGCTTATACTCTTCGCGACCATTAATCACACTTTTTGATCACGACGATGCCGGAGGCATCGCAGCCAGTAGCCGGTGGTTGAGGAGCGTCAGCGACGAC